>SDBS01002997.1_pt1 | contig 16623 bp, 10 predicted proteins | sample 2277091 | NCBI WGS metagenome assembly SDBS01 (sample SAMN10404972, study PRJNA504765) | marine sediment metagenome | isolation source: marine sediment core GS10_PC15, 163 cmbsf | place: Arctic Ocean: Southern Knipovich Ridge | collected 2010 | reverse complement strand
GGTGCACCGGGGAAAAAATTTAAAAAATTATTTCTATTATTTTATGGAGTGCGTATTAGCCAAATCCGAACTTATTTTGATAAATTATTTGATAGCAATCTCTATAATAAATTACATAAAATCGAAAATTTCGATGAACTAGAAATTATATATGAGGAACTATTAGATTATTTTCATGCTGATTCTAGTAAATATCAATATTCCTATATCTCTAAATTAGTACATACCATTAATCCTGATTTTCCGATTTATGATAGCTATGTTGAAGTTGCTTTAGGGCTTAAGGAATCTCCTGATACTGAACAAAGAAGGAAAGAATTTTGGAGTATAATTTATGTGAAAATTTATAACATTTATCAACTAATTATCGAGAAAGAACTTTTAAAAGAAGTAATAGAAGATTTCTCAATAAAACGAGAAATTATAGCCATGAATAATATTAAAATTTTAGATTTTTTATTCTGGGGAGCAGGTGCCCTTATAAAAAAAAAGAGCCAGTTTAAGTAATCGTGAAATAACCGATTGGTATCGTGAAACGGTTACAGATCTAAGTTATCTCTTTAGTAAATTACCAAAAATTGTTATTCCATTGAAAACTAATAGAGGGAAAGAAAAAATCATCCTTAATATCTAATGTCTCTTTTATTTTATTAAACAACAAAGTGTATACCATAGATGTTAAAGCTGAACCAAAGGGACAATCAAGATATCCTGTAGCATCTATCTCATGTTCTTTTCCTTCATATATAATTCTCCAAGGTTTTGGGAGAGATTTTATATTCTGATGTTTAACATAAGTAAAATTATCAGTGTTGGTATTTCTAAATCTAAAATACTCTATTCTCTCATGATTGTTTTGCTGTTTAGATTCGAAAATATGAATTAGATATTCACCTATTAATTGTTCGGGCAATTCTTCAGTTATTAGAAAAGGAAAATTGACGGCTATTATATTCTGATATGACTTCTTAATATTAGAGAAAATAAATCTTAAATTTGCCTCAAGGTCTTCATCATCATAAACATCACAGATGAAGTATCTTTCTTTACCATTTATCAGCGATTTATCTCCTTTTCTATAAGGTCTTATTATTGTTCTAACCTCTTTTTCCTCTAAATGCTCTATCATCTCATAAAATATATTCAAACAAATATCTCCACCAATATGATGATAATTAAAACTAGTATAGGTATTCTTATAATTTGGATTTAATTCTAAAAATGCTTTCTTTAATTCTTTTAATTCAAATGTGTCTGGCATTTCAGGATCATCATGTTTCTTAAATAGAACATTATACCATTTATCAATATAATAGAATAGACCTTCAGTTGCAAGTTTTTCATCATGATGTTTTAGCATTTTATGATTAAAAATGTAATCAATGTAATTTCTAATGATATCATCTATAAATTTATCTGTATTATATAGTAGTGTTTTCTTCCTGGAGCAAAGAGGTGATGTTGCTTGAGAATTCAATTTTCTATAGCTTTCCATGTTTGCTTCAATGAAATTGTCTTTTTGGCTATTAGGGTAAGTAAAATATGCAATGTTATCCCCATAAACGGATAATGCAATCCCAACTTTGTTATTTTTAAAAAATCTCTCTTTAATAATTGGAAATTTTGTTTGGATAGTTTGATTGAGTTTTTCAACGAAATCTTGTGAAAGCTTTGATATTTTGATAGAAATATCCTCTCTAATTTCAAGTAAAGATATTAGATTTTCACTTTTCTCTAATAAAGGGATAATTTTCTCTCGCTCGTTAATTATTTTAAAAGAAACCTCTAACTCTTCTTTTTTTTTAATCAATCTTTTAATAAGGTAATAATACCTACTCCGCCATTCTTCTGGATCCGGGATTTTATTTCTTTTTAATATCTGATTACATGGTTTACAACACCAAACCAAATTGTGATAACTATCAATATAATCAATCGAGAATTCTTTTGGTAATTGGAGTTCCTTTTTTATCTTATTAAATTCATTGGTTTTATTTTTTAGAAATTTAGGGATGTAATGATCCACATCACCTATGGGAGTTTCTTTATTACATAAAAAACAGCGACTATCATGACCAAGTTTTACAGCCCATTTTACAGCAGGATCTTTTATATCTTTAAATATACACATATTAATACTTCACTATATTAAGGATTCAGAACTTCAAAAATTTAATTTACTAATAATTATTTATATATAAATCTATAAATTTTAATGTTCATAACCAAGAAAACTTGATAGTCAAGGAACATTTTATGTGTGTTATTAGATTTCTTGATGCTCCAGTCGAAGATAATATTTAAATTAATGAAATTTATCTAGTAATGTGAAATTTTTTAAACAAAAATTCAATTTTTTCTCCACACTCATTAACTGTTAATTAGCAAAATTATAGGAAAAAGTAGAAGAAATGACAACAAAAATCAAAATTTGGCAAATTAAAAATAAAAATCTAATTCATATAGATACAACTATGGCTAAAGAGGGAAGAAAGGAGTTTGAGGATCTTGAAGGATGGATAAGGGAAACTCCTGAAATTTTAGGACAAAACTTACTATTAATAGGTGAACAAGTTCATACTAATAGCGGTCCATTAGACTTTTTAGCAATAGATGAAACAGGAAATATTGTTATTATAGAGCTTAAAAGAGATCAAATCCCACGAGTCGCTCTAGCACAAGCTATTGATTATGCTTCTGATATAGCCTCTTGGGACATTGATATTTTAGACGAGAAATGCAGGAATTTTACTAGTAGTAATTTAAAAGATTATATTAAGAAAAATTTTCCAAATGAAGATGTTAATTGGAATGATATATCAATAAACCAATTGCAAAGAATTCTAATTGTTGGAATTTATATAACAGAGAAATTAGAAAGGATGATAACATGGCTCTCAGAAAAACATGAAGTCCTTGTTAATGCTATTACCATCTCTTATGGAAAAACTGATAGGGGGGATGAAATCCTTGCTGCAACAACAATTATCCCTGAAGAAATAGAAAAAGAATATAGTAAAAAATTATCGAGGAAAATCGGGAAAACAACTCTTAAAGACCATTATGAGAGGTTAAATCCTCCTTATGGGAAATTTTTAAAGGAATTAGTTGAAGATTTAGGAATCGAGCCAACAACTTTATCTGGTTCAGGTTTTCATTTAATTAATGGGAGAAAAAAAATTATTGTCGCAACTTATATTAAAAGCAAATTAGAATTTCAATTTACTAATTCTAAAAAAGAAGATATTGAAAACCTATTAGAAGACCTGGGTATATCATTTAAAGTGAAAAATAAATCAGATAATCAATCATATAAAGTGATAAATCCTATTCCATCGATAGATTTTAAAGAAGATTTAGGATTATTTGAAGACGTTAAAACTGTTTGCAAAAGATGGTTAGAATTAATATAATTTTTTATAAAAAATCAGCAACCCCTCTAAATTAGAATCTCATATAATCAAATTACTTGAAGAAAAAAACTAATAAGAAGTCAGCAATTAATTATTGATGGAATAATCCACATAGCAACAAGCCAGAATGTAATTAAAAATGCGATGAGTAATATTAAGGAAAAGAGAATGATTTTTTATTCTCGAAAAAGCCCACAGGGTTGGAGTTTAACATATTGATAAATAAATAAAAATAAAAAAAAGGTTAAAAAAATGCAAGAAAAAGAAATGGAAGAAATAAAAATTAAATATAATAAAATAAAATATGAAAAGGCAGCAGAAAACTATAGACCGGATAAGATTAAATATTTACTTATTGCGGAATCACCGCCTTACACATTAACTAAAAATGAAGAAATGAGATATTTTTATTTTGATAAAATTACAAATGGAGACACTCTTTTAAGAAATACAATAGAAAGCATATTTTCAGAAAAATATGATAATTCTAAAAAGGGATTTTGGCTTAAGAAATTAGAAAATGAAGGATTTTTCTTAATTGACGCTGTAGAATATCCAATAGACCAATTTAAAAAAGATACGAAAAAAAGAAATAGACATGTAAGAAATAATTTTAATAATTTAATCGAAAAAATTGAAAAATTAAAAGAAGAGAGATTTATTGATAAAGATACTAAAATAATTCTGATAAAAAAAAATATTTTTGAAATATTAGGTGAAAAATTAAAAGAAAAGGGATTTAATGTGTTAAATGATAAATTGCTTCCTTTTCCCTCGAAATATGAAAATCCAAAAAGATATCGAGAAGAATTAAAAGAACTTTTAATGAAAGACAAAAATAATAAATAATTTTTCTTCGTGAAATAACCGTTTAGTTTAAAGTAAACTTAATATTCTAATTATCCCCTTTTTTTAACTAACCTTGTTAATTTACAGATTGGTGCTACTATTAATACTTGATAAAAGAGAGTATTATTAAAATGACTTTTTTTAACCTATTTATGTTAAAATACTGAAAATACAAATTCTAAAAAGTAAAACTGAACTATTAGACTAAAAACATAAAAAGTTTATATAATTAAAATATTTATTAGTAAAATTAGAATTAATGATTAAACGACAAAAATAAAAAGCAAATTTGTATTACTATTTTTATCATATATCACAAATATTATCCTAATTTATATAATTGTCTTCTAAAAAGAAAATAAAGATATGAGAAATCTAATATTATAAAATAGAGAGATACATGATTTTAGAAAAAAAGTCAAATATTCAATTCGAAATCGATTTTGAAGTAACTAATCTTAAGAACTTCAATTTGGCTGTTATTCAGGCTATTAAAGAAAAAGAAAAGGATTTTGAAATTGGGGACAGGGAAAACGATCTTGAAAAAGGGATTGCCTTAAGAAATCAGGGTTTTCCATTCTATTCGATATTCTTAAATTTTTCTATTTCTACAGTAAATATTGAATTCTTGAGAGAAACACATGAGGAATCAAAAAAAGAACTTTTGCTAAATTACGAAAATGAAAATTCATTAGAAAGAAAGAAAATAGTAAAACATGGACAATCCCTGCTAGATAAAGAATTTAAAGAGTTCGAAGAAAAATTTGATAAACAGCAAGGAAAGATTAGATTAAAATTTGAGGCAAAAGATATTATCGATAAGGATGATTTTCAAAAAGCTATTAAGAATAATAAAGAACACTACATATTAGATTTGGTAAATAGCTTAATTAATACAGATTTTGAAATAAATTTATATAGTTCTTTTTATTTTAATAAAAATAAATATTCTCTGATACAAGATTTTGGATTAAGAGAAAAGATTGAATTTCAGAAGGATATAAGAGAACAAATAGGTCAACTATACCTAAAAAAAATTAATTTTAAAATAGAAGATTCTCCTATTGGTATTAGCTCTTTAGAAATTGGAGAATATGACGAAGAATATAATATTCGCATTGAGATAAATTTTAAAACAAAAAATATTTCTAATTTAATAGAAAAATATGAAATTTTAATAAATTTAATAAAACCATTTATTCAAGAGGTGGAGTAAAAATTTCCGAAGATTATGAAGAAGATTCTCTTGTTCCTTCAATTTATAGTTTCAGAAAAGATTTTGATATTAGGGAGAAAGACGAAAGAATTAAATATTTAGAAAAAAAATTAGAGGAAAAAGATTTTGAACTCAAAAAATATGAAGATTTTGAGTTAATTAAAGAAAATATTAAAAATGAATTTAGGGAAACAATTACACAATCTTTTTTAAGTGTTATTAAACAAATTATAAACAATATTCAGCCGATCTATAATTATATAAGAAGAAGGGTTGAGCCAATAGAACAAATCAAAGCGGTATTTCTATACGAAAAATCTGAAGTATATGATTTATGGTTTATAACAGAAAAAGATGATTTTGACTTAGAATTAGATATTTCAGAAATAATTGGAGAATTGTATGATAGTTTTGATAAACTTTTATTCGATTCATTATCCTTTACAGTTGATGAAGTGAATTTGGATGATCTAAAAAAAGAAAGTTATGATATTATTTATTTAAAAGAGTAAATAAAAAATGCAATTACATGAACATAGAAAACAGTGGAAGAATAATGAAAATTTAATAAACTGGCTTCAATCTCAGAATTGTATCTATTTTGATTGGCTTATCATAATTACTTTTTATACAACATTACATAAAATGGATGAATTAATACATCAAAAATTTCCAGGTTATGATAAACGAAATGAAACAAGAAAATCCACTGGGCATGCTTATAGAAATAAAATGGTAAATATGTATTATAAATCTGTGTATTCAAAATACGATACCTTATATCGAATATCACGAAAAGTTAGATATGAACAAAGAAAGTTAAATAAAATAAAATTAGAGGATTTAAATAAATACCTTGAAATTTGGTTTAATATTATAAAACCATTAAAACCTTATCCTACTTCTTAAAAGATCTAACGATCGTGAAACGGTTAGTTCAATTTAAATACTGTAGCTATCCCTCGGATTTCATGGCTTAGTTTTAAGCTTTTTTGATCAAATTGAAAAGGGATTAAAAAAAGGTATTTTATAAATATTCTTACTAATTTAATATTAATAAAACATAAATTACGAACTAAATTTATTTTTAAGATGGTGATTATATATTTCTCTTAATTTGAATCCAACTACAATTTCTTCATATATGCCATTTTCCGATGATAACCTCCAATTTATTGATGTTAGAGGATGGGCTGGCCAAGCTATTAAGATTAATAGAGATTTTTACATTAATTTAATAAGAAACCAGCTTAACATCACTGATTTTGAAGAAGTTAAAAAGGAGATTCTTGAAAGGACCGAGAATGTTGATGGAGTTTATATATTGATAGGAGAAGATTTAGAAGAATCTAATCCTTTAATCGAGGGTGTTACGTATATAGGTTCAACCGGTAATTTTAGACAGAGAATGAATAATTATTTTGGAATTGACGAAGTAGGAAATAAAGATTTTTGTTCTAGTATAGTTTTTTTCTCACTTAGAAAAAAGCTAGGTGGTGCAGGTTTAGGAGAATCTCTTAGAAAGGCAATAGAAGCGGAAATAATCCAAACAGCAAAAAGAGTAAGACGATATAAAGTAATTAATACCCAAGAGAAATATAACACCAGTATCAATCTTAGCGATAGGGATATTCTCAAAGATTTTGTAAATAATGTAAAAATTATTTTGGAAAATAAGGGTATCACTATTCTAAAAGAAAGAATCTCTATTCCTGTAGAGGATACGAGAAATTATTTTATCTGTAAAGAAAGAAGTTCAAATGCAACGATGTATAGAGCAGATACAGGATATGTGGTGCTAAAAAATTCTATAATTATACGGGACAGTATTGATGCGGTATTAAAATATTATAAAAAAATTTCTGAAATGAAAGAGCAATTAATTCAGACTGGGATTTTAAAACCTCATGACGAAACAGGGCATCTTTTACTAACGGAGAATCAAGAATTTACATCTCCATCTGGTGCGGCAGCTTTTGTTTCAGGAGGATATTATAGTGGAAATAAGGTTTGGAAGAAAAAAGATAATATTAAAATTACCCTTGGGGATTTTCTTCAATCAAATGTAGAAGAATTGAATTGATATAAATGAAAGAAATTCGTGAAATAACCGTTTCACGAATATTAATTTTTACGTAATAATTCTAATATCTCGGATTGTCTTTTCTTTAATTCATCCTTTGTCCATTTGTCATAACGATAAAACACTTTGCTACTTGGGAAAACATCGATCCTACCTCTAAAATATCTTATTTTCTTCTCGTCAAAATCAAGATTACTTAATCTTGAATTTTTCTTTTTAGATATTAGTACTAGATTTCCAATTTTGTCTTTCCATTGTTTTCTCTCTTCTTCATTATAATCTTTGACCCATTGACTATCAGATTTAGGATTTTGAGGAAGAATATGTTCAACACTCAAGAATCTATGTCCTGACATATGTACCATGGAATCTGTTAATAAATATTCTCTCTTTAGAAGTATGAATCTAGTAAAACGTTTTCCATATATATTTCCATTTAACTCCTTTTTTAAATCTTCAGAATCTATATAGAAGATCTCTTTTCTCATTAAAACATCATTAGAATTTTCTGAATTTTCAATAACTTTTAGGATTTGATTCATGTTTGTTATTCTAGATGTTGGGGAGACTGATAATATCCAATCTCCCACAAATTTATATTCCAGTTTCTTTAAGAATTCTAATAAATCTTTTTTATCAAACTTTTCATAAAAAAACAATAAAGGTGGTATCCAATTTGTTGAAGGTATAGCAAAAGTCATTATTGTAATTAAATTTTTATAATCATTCACTATATCAAAATCAATTAATTCAATAATTTTTTCATAGTGTTTCTGATATTTACTTAAAATATCAATAGTTCGTACACCTTTTTCCAATAAACCACTTGAGTACATATTCTCATATTCTTTGAGCAAGCTTTCTCTAGCTTTTTCTTTTACTATTATTGTACGAATAAAATTCAAAAATAAGTCAAATTCATCATCATCCTTAAATGTATTTCCAATAGCTTCCCATTTTTTTCCATATATTTGCTTTGCGTTGAAATCTCCAATAGTTCCAATATTAATAGATTTTATTATATCACTGTTTCTTAAGGGCACTCCACGATTATTCAATATTGTAAAGAGCCTATAAGCATCTTCAAAATCATCAGTTGAAACATATATGAAAACAACTTTATGGAAGAGAAATTTACAAAATTCTGGTAAATTTCTAATATTTTTAAAAAACTTGAAATTTTTGATTAAAATTATTGCTTTAGCTAAATTTTTTATTGAAGCGTTTTTACTCTCCGTTAATTTTTCTATATTTGCTATTTTATCGATTAAACCTTTTTCCTTAACATTTTTGTTTAAGAAATTCTTAACGTCTTCTCTAATATTATAGCTGATTTTTATCTTAGCTGGGATACCTTCAAACTGATTCTCTTCTTGATATATATAATCTTCACATGTTCTTGATAATTTTTTATTATCTGTTATGTCCCTTATTACAGCCAATACTAGAATAATAGTTGTTAATCTCTGTTGACCATCCAAAACATCATATTCATTATATTCTGTATCTTCTTTTTTATGTAACACAAGTGATCCTAAGAAGTATTCATTATTAGGATGGTTATTAAAAGCAAATTCTAAATCATCTAATAATTCATTTATTTGATCTGACTCCCAAATATAATTACGTTGATATTCTGGAATATTAAACCAAAAACTCTTGAAAAGTGCATTTAATTTAATCTTATCACTATCAATTTCTGTCAAAATAAGTCTCCCCCTCTTCAGGGATATAGTATGAAGAATCAATTATATTATATAAATTAGTATATATCCAAAATTTCTGCTTTTAAAAAATGGCTTTTAAAGCACATAAGCCATATATTTAATTTCTAAAAAACCCAGATTCGGTTATTTCACGAAAATGCAATTTTAGACTTCAGAATTCTCGTAGACTTATCATATTTTTAAGTCTTTTTTATAGGAATCAATCTCAGATTTATCCATAGAATTCATTAGATACTAAATTACTATCGATTGTTGATAACATGTTTTAATATTTCGTATAATTTTTTAAGAATTGAATTAATTCTTGTTGGATTCACATCTAACGCTCTCAACCATGCCTTATCTAAATTTTTCCGATAAGTCTCATCAAATTGTTCTAGCAAAATCACATTTCCTGAATTCGCTAATTCTTCAGTCGCAGTTAATATTTCCTCGATAAGATTTTCTTTATCAAATAAATCTTCAATTTTAGGAATTAACATATCTCCTCTATTATTTTTAAGAACTTGTTGAACATGAATTGCAGGTACTCGACAGTTATTAAGGAAATCAAAAATGTGTAAAGAACAATTATACCAACTATTTAATAATTTGAGTGATATTGTCTCGTCGTTATCTCCTCTATAAGAAAACACATGAAAACCATCGTTAGCAGTTATTTTCTTTTCTGTAAATAATGATAGATTTCTTCTCTTCCATAATCCATACCTATTGAATGTCCAGACATGTCCAGTTTTATTATCGCATCCTGTATCTTTAGGATGACAATACCAAAACGGATTTAAATCTGCCTTAACTTTCCCTCCTGCTTTAGATTTCTTCTTTACCTCCTCGGAAAGAATTTCTGTTGTGTAATTCAAATAAATTTTTGAGAAATCAGTAGGTAATTTCGTTGTCTTATCAGTGCTTAACACCCAGAATTTCGGTTCCTTTTCGTATAAGCATTGATGTTTTTTTGGTTCTCTTAGCGAAAATCTCAATATCTCTGAAGGAATGATACATTGAACCCCATCCTCAATTCTTTCCACTTTTAGACCGTGGTCACCCTTATCTTCAATTACCTTAAACAATGTGTTAGGTATTATTAAATATTTACAATGAGTGCTATGAAAGCCAGTAATAAACGAAAATTCGACGCTATCCTTTAACTGAATTAATAAATCAGTAGAAAGAATATTCATTATAGTTTTGTCTTTTAGGAAATCGTACCAAAATATTTTATCCCAATTTTCTTCTTTATATAATTGACTTGATCCTATTAAACTAATAGATATTTCGATATCGTCAATCTTTTTTAAATCTTTAACATTCTGCGATTTAATGTATGGAATAATCGAATCTAATTGATCATATTCAGGTAATTCTTTTGAGAGCATAACCAATTTGGTTTTAGATTTTTTTAATAATGTCCCTTTTTTAGCAATGAAAAGATATTCCTTAAAATTTGTATCTTCTGAGAAAGCACCCATTCTTGAATTAACAGCAATCAAGTATTCCACTTGATATTTCTTCTTCTCTAAGAAGTTCATTATTTTTTTTGACAAGATCACATTAAAAGTATTTGTAGGTATCACAAATGCGAGTCTTCCGCCTGTTTTTAAAAAACTATCTGCTTGAAAAATAAAATAATGTTGTAAGCTCATTTTACCTGCTAAGAATTCAGAATACCCCTTCTGTTTTAAAATGTTTTGAATAGTTTTTAAGAATCTACTCTCTACTCGTTCGTGGCGCGTAAAAGGGGGATTCATCATCACCACATTTGCGAATGGAAAAGCAAAAACCTTATCACTTTCACCATTGAAATCAATTTGCTTTGGTTTATGTTTATTGTTCAAGAAGTAAGTAAGGAATCTTTGATTTAACGCATCTTTGCCTGGATCTAATTGAAAACCATCTCCAATCGAAATATTGACTGAATTGGTATAACTTAATGAGCTTTGGATTGCTAAATTAATTGTTGCTAAATGAGTAGCAAAAATCGCAACATCGTTCCCATAAATCTCGTTTAATAAAATCTTATGAACTTTTTTCTCAGAATATTTTAATTGCGATTTTTTAAAAAGATGTTTTTTGTATTTATAACTTTCAACTAACAATGTACCCGAACCACAAGCTAGATCTATAATGCTATCATCTTTATTTTCAATACTAAGATGGGCTAATAAACGAGCTCCAACATTACTTGTGTAGAATGCAGCAATGCGCTTTCTAATTTCTAATGGAATAAGTTTGTGAAAAATCTTTCCAATTAAATCTTTATTGCTTACCATATCAATCGAGTGGATTATATCAATGACTTTATTAATTGCAGATATTGTTTCCACTCCATCAGGTAAATATTCAATCACTTTCGAAGAGAAAATTGCTGAATAATTATCATCTAAAACTACATCAAACCTCTCTTTTAATGGTCTTAAACTCTTAGCAGTTAATTTCTCAAGCGGAGAGTATTTTTCGGGGAGTTCAGAAGATAAAATATTATAAAATATCATTTGATCGATAAGAATATAGGCTGCTGACTTTCTTGCATCGTGGAGAAGCTTCTCTTTTTCTTTTTTGTCTTGATATGTCTTATAATCTAAAAATGTAGCAAATAGAAGACCACTTGTTTCAGCAATGGTTGCAGGATCGATTGTTTTAAATTCGTTTAAAATAATGAGAATTCCCTCATAAAGAATCTCTAAGATTTCTTTCTCGCCTGTAATTTTCTTGGGCTTTTTGCTTGCGAACTCTTCCAATACTGAATTAGCAATCGCTTCAGCAATTTTGATAATATTCTTCTCGATCTTACCAAGATTGTAACTCTTAACGCCTGACAAAATGGAAGAGTCATACAAAGATTTAAAATTAGTTGCATAACACAACTTTGAATTAAAAACTTTTTGACCATCAATAGCTTGAGGGACGCCTAATTCCAATTTCTTGGGAACTTTAGCTTCAATTACTGCTACAACGCGTCCATCTGTTGGAACAATATATTCATCACCGATTAATTTTACAGCTCCTTTTATAGCAATAATAATATCAAATTCACGGGTGACTTCTTTCCCTTTTTCTTTATTATATACTTTTGCAGTACTCGAATGAAATACTTCAAATTTCGTCTTAGGGAGTGCTTTTTCTAATTCCGAAATCAATAATTTTCTAAATTGGACTTCCCCCAATGTTCCACTTTTTGACATTCTAATCACCTATTTATTATTATTTCCTTACATTATTTTAACTTATTATTAATCTAATATTAGGAATTAATGAATTTGTTTAAATACCAAATCCATTTTTATTCCTCAAAATAATGTAGGTGATTACTTATTATTAAACGATTTTAAATAAAAAAATGAGGTCGAACGATTTTTAAATCTTTCTGAACTAAGTTCGGTTATTTCACGATCAATAAAGATTTTATAAGAATGGCACCCCTATCTCCTATATAATCTAACCTTTTTTTATTATTCCTTGCTTTAATTTTTTTTTTAATTTAATTATAACTTCTTTTCTGTCGATATTATTACAGGATTAAATAACAAAGAAATCCTAAGTAATAATCGTTATTAAATTTTATAAACAAGCTATTTGTTAATATAATATATATAAGTCAACAATTTTTGGACGTAAATATAAAATAATTTTAAATTTATCTAATGACGATAGGAAAAACAGACCTGAAACAAAAAATTTCTTTATTAGAACAAGGTTTACCACAGAAATGGATTTATATTGAAAGAAAAGTGCTAAATCCTTTAAGTTCGGATAAAATTGAAGGCGTAAAAGCAAATATCAAATACCTTGAAAAAAATCTCTCATATATTTTTCACCAAGATTTATTAAATGTTAAAAATATAGGATTGGCAAAAATTAGACCTGTAATTGGCCCAAACGGGGTTGGAAAAACCACCCAATTAAAATTCCAAGTTAAAGATTATTTAAATGAAATCGAACCGGATTCATCTATTTATCTCTTCTTTGATTTCAAACATATGGCTAATACAATAGAGGAGTTTTGGGCAATTTTTGGAGAAAAATTAATTGAGCAAATAAGAAAAAGGGATTATTTAATAAAAATCATAGAAGATCTTGATTCTTTCGAACAAAGATCTTTAATGATTAGAAATTTTAAGAATAAAAAGCTTGTAGATAATTTAGTTCAGCTTCTTTCTACTGATCGCTACAAACAAGTTAAGGCAGAAGAATACTTTTATAGTGGGCAATTGAAATCGAAGGATATCTCAAATTTATTTTTTGGATTATTAAAATTAGCTTTTGAACACAATTATACGGTTGTAATCTTATTTGATGAAATTCAGTTTTTAGATGAGATTGATCCATCAAAAGTTCTTGTTAAGATGTTTTCTGAGCAGTTTATGCGACTTCTATTTGAGCAATTTTCTAACAATAGATTATACCTTGTAGTGTCTTGCTTACAAAATCCTCAAAAAAATGAATGGGATTTACTAAAAAGTCGAAGTAAAAACTTTCAAAGCATCGTTAAGGGTAAAGAGATCATTTTAGGGAATTTAACATTGAATGAAAGGGAAGAAATTGTAAATCAAGTGAGTTCTAGGATTGGCTTTCAAAAAAATGATCGGAGTGTTTTTCTTACCAAAGTGAAAAGTTCATTAGATTACTATTTGCCGAGGTATCTTTTACAGTGTATAGCAAATATCTTAGATATGATGGAATATACTGCATATACTGATTATGAAATTCGAAAATTATATGAAAATGATGCTAGGAATTACATTTCTCCTAAACTAAAAGAAATGGGCTTTAAATACATTGAAGCGGGCGTGAAGAAAATTGGGGGGTATAATGTAGATATATTCGCATCAGCACCTACTTCAAGGGCAAAATATAGAAAACAAGCATTTGGTGAAGTTACGATGATGAAACGGTCGGGAATGGTTGAGAAAATCGAAAAGTTTGCAAATTGGTTAAATCGAATGAATAGTTTGGAGTATAGACCAGAAAAGGGAGATATAGCATTCTTTATTTGTCCTCCAAATAGAATCACTGAAAATTCTAATATGATTCTTAAAGATAATAATATTAATTTATATGAATATTCAAGTAAAAATATTGAAGAATTAGCAAAAGTATCTAAACCTAAATCCATTCCTGAGAAAGAGTCCTTAGATGACATTAAAAAAGTAAAACCTAAAGAGGATATAATTCTTATTAAAGATCCAAAATATTCTCTGGAAGATATCAAGGGAATAGCAAAAACTACTGCTGACAAGTTACGAAAAGTTAGTATAAATACACTTAAAGAATTGATAAATTGTAATTCAAAAACCACTGCTAGTGAAATAGATCGGGTTGGAAAAACTAGCATAGATAATTGGAAACAAATAGCAAAACAACTGTTGTATGGCTAATTTAATTTTAATCTCTTGTTTTAAAATTTATCTCCATAAATTTATCAGGATAATTTAAGGCATTAAAAAATAGTGGAGTACCCGAAAAAGATAATGGTGAAATTGGACCGATAGTCATGAAAGGATATTGCTTCGTCCCAATCCCACTCTGAGGGTCTCTAAACATTTGATATAGTCTTATGGCGTCTTCAGCACCTCCTATTATTTCTCTTAATGCTTGTCTTTCTACACCCCACCCAAGCCCGTATCCGAAGAGATAAATCCTCAGTTGTTCAATTATCCTCCTGTCTAAACTAGATAGTGTCTGGCTTATAAACATCCATCCTAATCCGTACTTTCTAGTAGTTCTAATCCCATCTATTAAAATTTCTTTAACCTTTTCTAGATCCTCATTATCACTTCGTTCTCTTGGTGCTAATCTATGAGCCTCATCAATTATTATTAGTGAATTCAATAATTCATTATTTTTAAATCTCAATTCAGCTTCTTTAGTAATTAAATTTATGAATTCACCTATGACGATATGTTTTATTGAATCATTCCAAATCGTATCTTGGGGTATTTCAGTTTCAGACAAGTTAATAACAATCAGATTTTTTGAATCTCCACTTATCTTCTTCACTAGATCATGCATATTAATAGTGTTTTCCTTTCCTTCATATCTAAATAGGTTGGTAACACTTTTCCAGATCTCATAGTACTCATTCTTGTCAGCATTTCTATAATTGTTTTGAACTCTCTGCCTTACATCTTTGCCAGTGTAAATCATTTTTTGAACATTTTCATCTCCTAAAGCATCCCAAACTTTATTAAAGGAGGATCTTTCGTATGTTTTTGGTAATGTTATCTTACCCAAAGTTGATGTTCCAGAATATGTTGTAATCTTGGAGCTTACTTTTTTAGTTGATTGTAAAGCCTTTTGAACTTCAGTAGCGGCTTGAACTCTATTAGTGATGAGTATTACTCCTAATCTTTTGAAGAATTCACTATTAGCTAATATTTTCGTGAATAAAGCCCACTTAGATAAAACTAGGTTATTTAAATTATATAATTCAATTCTTCTATTGTATTTTTTTTCTATTATGTCTCGAATTTCTTTTTTATTCCTCAAATCTCTTGAAAATTCACCTTGTGGATCTAGGATAAAAATAGAAATTTCAGGATGTTTTGCATAACCAAGCATCATCATTTTAGACATTACTGATTTTCCTGAACCAGTTTTACCAAAAATACCTATATGATAAGCTTCTCCAGCACCAGTTTTTCCAGTTCCAAAATGTTTTAACCACATTGGCATTTTGATATCAGTTCCATAAGCTTTACCTAAGTAAAAGAGTTGATCTTTGAATTTATCGAATAAAATTTCCATCAAATTATCGTTAAATAGTTTAATAGAAGTCCCAGTTGATGGAACTGTGCCGAAAATGCTAGGTTCAATTTCTTTTTCATTTATCGCAAGCACAGAACTAATTCTCATCTTAGCTAAATGTATATCTTGTTTTTCAGTAATTGGATCAACCCTACCTCTCTGCCGTATTATACCCCTCATAGTTGGATCTTGAGTCCAAACATTTTGCATTATAATCTCTGTGATTTGTCCTAAAGCAAAATGGTCGTTATTATCTTGAAGATAATTGAAGATTGATAGTTTACCGACTAAACCTTTATTTACAGCAGTGCCCAAAATATCTATTGTTAATTCTCCTGTAGATGATGGAGAACCTATAACTCCAATACTTTCCGCATTATCAAATTTATTTTTTAAATTTTCCATGTTTTAATTCATTTTCCCCATTCAGTTCTATAACCATGCATGGCAAAATATAAATCTGAATACTTTCCTTCCCAATTAAGACTCATTTCCTGCGTAGTTGTTCTTCTAATTGCAGGTAAAGCTGTTCTTAAATGCTTCACCATCCTATCTGCTAAATATAAAGGAAATGGCTCCATAAGACCAGGG
>SDBS01002996.1_pt1 | contig 16625 bp, 12 predicted proteins | sample 2277091 | NCBI WGS metagenome assembly SDBS01 (sample SAMN10404972, study PRJNA504765) | marine sediment metagenome | isolation source: marine sediment core GS10_PC15, 163 cmbsf | place: Arctic Ocean: Southern Knipovich Ridge | collected 2010 | reverse complement strand
CGGTGGCTGAAAGAATGGCAATCCTGGCCGACAGCCCGCCCGTGTTCGCCGGGGGGCAATTCCGTCGCGATCGCGTCGGCGCGTTGGCCAGCGATAACCACGGCCGGACAGGACAAAACGTGCTGTACCTGGACATGCACGTGGTCTGGCGCGAACGGGCCGACGTTGGGGTAGGTGGCAATAATGTTGGGGTGGGTGGCGATAACATATTCCTCGCCGAGGGTATCATCGATTACGACGGAGACGAAGAACCCACGAGCGATATCGACACCTTCCTCCTGCCGGCGTATTCAGATAAGTGAACCTGTATCGAATACGTGAGATCGCCTTCGTACACGCCGGGCTCAGATTTGCTGCAACCGGGCATCGGGGCCTTGGGCCGTCAACTCTTGCATCGGGCTGAACTGCTGCCCAAACAGGTACCAGTAATATCCGTGGTCTGCCAGCAGTTGCTCGTGCGACCCCTGCTCGACAAGCCTGCCCTCTTTCAGGACCAGGATCCGGTCAGCCCTGATCACCGTGGACAGGCGGTGGGCTATGATCAGACAGGTCCGCCCTTCCATGACACGCAGGAGGGCCTGGGCTATCAGATTCTCGCTTTCGCTGTCGAGGCTGCTGGTTGCCTCATCCAGGATCAGGATCCGCGGATTCTGCAGGATGGTTCGCGCCAGCGACAATCGCTGCCTCTGGCCGCCTGAAAGCGATAGGCCCCTCTCACCGATAACGGTGCTGTAGTCATCAGGCAGTTCCATGATGAAGTCATGTGCGTTTGCGGCCTGGGCGGCCTCGACGATCTGCTCCTTCGTGGCCTGCCTGTTGCCGTACTGGAGATTCTCCCTGACCGTGCCGGAAAAGAGGATGCTCTCCTGGAGGACGATGCCGATGCGCCTTCGCAGGCGCTTCAGCCGGTAATCGCGAACGTCCATTCCGTCGATCCTGATTGCCCCGTCGGTAACGTCGTACAAGCGTGGGATCAGGGTTACGAGCGTGCTCTTTCCCGCCCCGCTCTCGCCAACGATCGCCACGCGATCGCCCGGGGCCACGGTAAAGCTCAAATCCCGCAGCACCGGCGCGCAAGCGGCATAGTTGAAACATACTTTGTCGAACTGGATGCTTCCCAGGCCGGGCGCACGGTCGCCGGCACCGGGGCGGTTTTTCACCTCCGGCGTGCTGTCGAAGATCGCAAAGATCCGCTCGATCGCCGCCATGGAGGTCTGGTAGATGATGTTGACCTCGCTGAGCCGCTGAATTGGGCCGTAGAGCAACCCCACGACGGCCGCGAACTGTATGATCTGCCCCACGGTGATCCTCTGTTTGAACGCCAGCAGCGCCCCGACGACGAGCACCGAGTGGGCGCCGACCTTGACCAGAAAGTCGCTGGCTGCCCGGAGTTTCTTGCTGAGCCGGCCGCGATACAGGTCCTTGGCTCGAAGCTCGTCGCAGCGGTCTGCAAACAGTTGCGATTCAAAAGGTTCCTGCGCGAAGCTCTGCACCACGGCGATTCCGTTAAGGCGTTCAACTGCGTGCCCGCTCATTGCCGACCGCTGCTGCTGAAGTTCGCGGCTTGCCTGGCGAATACGCGGATTGACCTTGCGGTACATGTACCCGTAGACCGGTAGAATGGCCAACACCAGCAGCGTCAACGGCCAACTGATCGTGAAAAGCGTCACCACCGCGATGACCCCGCAGATCAGGTCGATGCCGACTCTCACCAGACCGGTGCCGATTACCTGCTGGCCGACGTTGATGTCGCTCATCAGTCTGCTGAGCAGCGATCCGGTAGGTCGGGACTGGTGGAAGCCCAGGCTCAGCCGCTGAAGGTGCTTCCACATGGCTTGACGAATGTCGAACACGACCGAGGTACGCAGCTTCACCATGCAGACGCCTCTGACGTAAGTCGAGGTGGCCCTTGCAACCTCTATCGCTGCCAGGGCCCCAAGCAGCCACCAGAGCAGGCGCGCATCCTGGTTGGGAATCACGTCGTCGAAGAAGATCCTGGTGATGCTCGCGACGACTATCGCCAGCCCGTACAGGCCGACGGCGAATACCACTATCGCGGCTATCCACCAGCGGTACGGCTTGGCATACGCCAGGAACCGCCAGAGTGGACTGCTCTTGGCAGGGGGCATCGAAAATCCATCCTTTCTCTCGCGTGAAGTATTTGCACGCTCCCGGGCCGCATTATAGCATCTCTTGCATCAAGAGCGGGAAGAATACGGGCGGTATTGAGCAAGAAGGTGAAGAACTTTTCCCTCGGGTGCCGGTTGCCGGCGGCACCGGCTGAGAAAAATCCGGTGATAAAATTCTCGTGGACGCTCTCTGCGTGTAGAATGCTCTGGTCATGTGTGCCAAGAGCCAGGCATCGTTCGATTTCTCCAAGGCGCGGGGCCCGCGCCCCGGGCCGGACGTCGGCAGCGCCTCTCCCGGCCAACGCAAGACCGGTCCGATCAGTGTCTCCGTGCTCGTTGGGCGGATCAAGGGCGCTCTTGCTGAAGCCTTCGGGAAATGCATCAGCGTCGTCGGTGAAATCAGCAACTTCAAGCGTCACGGCTCGGGGCACCTGTATTTTCGGCTTAAGGATGCTGAAGCGGCGATCGACGCGGTGATGTTCAAGTCTCACGCGGGCAAGCTTAAGTTTGCCCCGGCCGACGGCCTGGAGGTGGTGGCCGAAGGGCGAGTGGATGTTTATGAGACTCAAGGCCGGCTCCAGATATACGTTGAACGCCTCCTGCCGAAAGGCGCCGGCGAGTTGGAGCTCGCGTTTCGCCAGCTCCACGAGAAACTGGCGCGCGAGGGCCTGTTCGACCCGGCGGCCAAGAAGCCCATCGGGCGGTTCCCCCGCGGCATCGGCCTGGTCACCAGTGCCGGCGGGGCGGCCATCCGGGACATCAGCCGAACTCTGGCGCAGCGCTGGCCCGCGGCAAGGGTGTATCTCTTCCCGACGGCGGTGCAGGGCGCGGGTGCGGCCGAGCAGATAGCCCAGGCCGTCGCCATGCTGGACTCCCACGCGAAGGCGTACCAGATAGACACGATAATCGTCGCCCGCGGCGGGGGCAGCTTGGAGGACCTCTGGTCGTTCAACGAGGAGGAGGTGGCCCGGGCGATATTCGCGGCCGGAACACCCATAATCAGCGGGGTCGGGCACGAGGTGGACGTGACAATAGCCGACATGGCCTCCGATGTCCGTGCGGCGACGCCTACCGCGGCAGCGGTGCTGGCCGTTCCGGATGCCGATGAGATTCGCAGGCACGTGATGAGTCTGGGCACCCGCCTTGGCCGAACAGTTGTTGCCGATCTGGGCAGCGCCCGGGCGACCCTTGCCGGCATACTTCGCAGTGCGGTCTTTCGTGATCCGCGCGGGCGCCTGCGGACCCACATGCAGCGGATGGACGAACTGGCCCAAAGGTTGCGCGTGATGCTGGCGGGTGCGGTCGCGCGGGCCCGCAAACGCATGGAGCAGCCCACGGCAGCGCTGGCCGCGGTGCATCCCGCACGCCTGAGCGAGCGGGCGCGAGCCTCCTTAAGCTCAGTTGCCCGCGCCCTGGCCTGGGCGCTCGGCTCTCGCAGCAAGGGCGCGAGCGAGGAACTTCTGGTCCTGCGGGGCAGGCTTGTAGCGGCCGGGCCCACACGCCGCCTGCAACTCGCAAGACAGCATATCACCGCGGTGGAAAGGCAATTGGCGGCGATGAGTTATCGCAACGTCCTCAACAGGGGTTATAGCGTGACCCGCACCGCGGGAGGCGCGGTCGCGCGGCGCTCGAGCGATGTAAAGCCGGGTGAGTTGATCCAGACCGAACTGTCCGAAGGCAAGATCGACAGCGTGGTCAGGGGGGATAAGACGAACGTGCCGCCCAAAGCGCGGACAAAGCAAGAACCGCAGCGCCGCGAGCCGGGATTGTTCGGCTGAACCGGACAGCAGGCCCCTTGTCTCGCACACGTCGGCGAGACAGTGGAGGGCTAAAAGACACCACAGATTACGCATTTGCATCACAGAGAAAGAATAATCCGAACAATCCGAATCGGGGCTCTCTGGTTTCCCGCCCAAATCTGTGAAATCTGTGTACTACAGTACATTACTGCACTAGACTTGTCTTTTACGGTAGGGGACAGGTGACATGGCAGAGAAAAAGACCGAGAAAAAGATTACATTCGAGGACGCTCTGGCCAGGCTGGAACAGATCGTCGCGCAGATCGAGGAAGGTGAAGTCTCTCTGGAAGAATCCATAGAGAAATACGCTGAAGGCATAAAGCTGATAAAGCAGTGCCGCACCATCCTTGACGGCGCCGAGAAGAAAATACAAATACTGGCCAAGGCAGACGACGGCTCGCTTGACGTCGAGGGCGAGCTGAAAGCACCCGAATAGCAGTGATCGGTTTTGTGCTTGTCGTCCGTCGCGGAATAACGCTTATTGTGACGGCATCGACCAGCCGAGGATGAGTGTGCCGGCCCGGGTCCCTGTGCGCAGCACGCCGATGCCCGACCATGCTTGATAAATTCAGGTTTTCCGAACGAATGTTCGATGATAGAATACATGTAGGTTCGGGAGTAGATCATGAAGAACCAGATGATTCTCTTTGCCATCGTGATGGGCGTGGGATGTGTCGGCTGTGAGCGTACGCTCCCGGAAGAGCCGGGTGCTTACGATCCCGAGACGGAGGCCCCCCCCAGCGCCCTGATTGTGCGGGCGGATCCAGGGGTAGCAGAAGACCAGAAGGTCATATCCGATGAGGTGAAGAAGCGTTTGGCCGACGCAGCAAAGGAAGAGGCCGGACCTGAGCCCGCCGATGAAGATGAAGCCGCCACGCAACCGGCGGGTGAAGGCGAGGCGGCCACAAAGCCCGCAGGTGAAGGCGAGGCGGCCACAAAGCCCGCAGGTGAAGGTGAAGCTGCCACAAAGCCCGCAGGTGAAGGTGAAGCGACCACAAGACCCGCCACCGGGCCCGCAACAAAGGGCGCGACAAGTAAACCTGCAGACTGGTAACTTCCACAACTCATGGACCAGCCACTTCGAGCACGCACATTCAATGAGGTGCGTTACTACCTCACGGTTTGCTCCTGCGAGGCCTGTGGCAAGGGCCCGTGGATAATCGACCAGGCCGAGGCGCCGAATGAGCCGCAGAAGGTCACAACCGTCACAGCCCACTGCAAGAGCTGCCACGCCACCAGGGATTTCTCCTTCATCTGTGCCCACATCCCCCCCCAAGACGAGGACCAGTGTGTAAACCCCACCGATTCACCCAGTCAGATCGTGGACCTGGGACAGTGGCTTGGCCTGCACGCCCTGATGGTGGACAAGGCTGAATCGGCCGGTTCGCCCCACGAGGCCCACCGGACGGCCTACCAGGCCAGACTCTGCCTGGCCGAGGCCCTCAAGTTCTACGGTGATGACGAACTGCCTGACAAATCGGTATTCTTCTCGCACACCTCGGAGATGGCCTTCGAAAAACACCCGGAGCACTTCGCCAAGCAAAAACTGCGAGACATGTTGGCCTCCCTGCCGGTTATGCATCGCACGGACCCGAAAGGCCCGCCGGAACCCTCCGACGAGGCCTGCGAATGGTGGCAGTTCTGGAAACGCCCCCATGCCGAGGGCTGATTATGCTGGACCACGAAGTAAGCAGGTACCTTGAGGCCGCTCGGGAAAAGCATCTGGCGAAACTGCTCGAACTGCTTCGATTCCCCAGCATAGCGAACGTTCAGGACGCGGCCGACCAGTGCGGGCCGTGCGCTGCCTGGGTGGCGGAGTATCTGACCGGCCTCGGCCTGAAGGCCGACGTCCTGGCCGGCGAAGGCAAGCCCACCGTAATCGCCAACTTGGATGTCAGCAGCGATGCGCCGACATTGCTGATCTACGGCCACTACGACGTCCAGCCGCCCGATCCGCTGGAATTGTGGGACAGCGCCCCGTTCGATCCGGTCGTGCGAGACGGGTGCATCTTCGCCCGCGGCGCCAGCGACAACAAGGGCCAGTTCTTCGCTCACATGATGGCCATCGAGGCATGCCAACAGACCTCGTCTCTGCCGGTCAACCTGAAGCTCCTGATCGAAGGTGAAGAGGAAATCGGCTCGCCTCACCTTGAAGGTTTCATGGCGGCCCATGCTGACCGGCTGGCCGCTGATGCTGCCGTTATCAGCGATTCATCTTTCTTTGCTGACGGCGTCCCCAGCATCATCTATGCCCTCCGCGGGCTGGTATACGTTGAGCTGACGGTCACGGGCCCATCCTGCGACGTCCACAGCGGCCAGTACGGTGGGGTTGTGCGGAATCCTGCCAACGCGCTGGCCGCCATGGTCGCATCGATGCATGATGCGGACGGGCGCGTTGCCATTGAGGGGTTTTACGACGACGTTGTGGATGTAACCGACGACGAAAGGCGCACGTGGGGATTGCTGCCGTTCGAGGAGGAGCAATTTGCGGCATCGCTGGGCGTGGACACCCTGGCCGGCGGGGAAGACGGCTACGCGGTACTGGAGCGGCGATGGGCAAGGCCCACGCTGGACTGCAACGGGATCGTCGGCGGATATACCCAGGCGGGCTCCAAGACGATAATACCGGCCCAGGCCTCGGCCAAGATATCCATGCGGTTGGTGGCGAATCAGGATCCCGAGAAGATCACCGAAGCCTTCAAGCGGTTTGTAGCCGCCAGAACGCCGCCGGGGGTACGAAGCGAGGTCAGCGTGGCCGCCAAAGCTCGCCCCGTCGTGCTCGGCAGGGACTCACCGACGATGCGGGCCGCCAAGGCCGCCATGGCCGAGGCCTTCGACGCCGAGGTGACCCTCGTGCGCAGCGGGGCCAGCATACCCGTGACGGAGCTGATTCAGCGGCTTCTGGGCCTGGACGCGGCGATGATGGGCTTCGGCCTGCCGGGCGACGGCATGCACGGGCCCAACGAGAGGCTCAAGCTGGACCAGTTATGGCGCGGCTCGATTGCATCGGCCGCGATGATGCACAATCTGGGCGCGCAGAGCGCGGGCGAGTAACGCTAAGCCGGATATTACCTAAACCGCAGAGGGCGCTGAGGTCGCTGAGAAGGCAAGAGCTTGTTATGTTTCTGGAGATTCTATTTTTATTGTCTCTGCGTTCTCGGCGTTCTCCGCGGCGAAAAGTGCGGGACGGGGGCCATTCTCGTATAATGGGGAGACATGGACATGCGATGTGTGATAGTCAGTACGGGGTTGATCGTTGTGTTAGCGGGGGCCTTCGCTTGCGAAAAGCCTCCCTCCCAGTCGTCCGTGCCGCCGCCAAGTCCCTATAAGGTCGAGGAGCAACGATTGGGGATCGCTTATCCCGCGGTCCTGCGCCCGGTGTTCAGCATAGATCGTTGCCACGTAGCTTATTTCACAAGCAAAGGCGACAAGTACTATGTCGTCGTGGACGGGCAGCTGGGGCCCGAGTATGACATGGTGCGCGAGAAAAACCTCATCATGACCCCGGATGGGAAGCGCGTGGCGTACGCGGCGAGGAAGGGGAGCAAGGAGCGGGGCAAGTGGGTTGTCGTTGTCGATGGGCGAGAGGGGCCAGAGTATGACGCCATCGGCGTGGACGACCCCATCTTCACCCCGGACGGGAAGCGCGTGGCGTACTCGGCCAAAAAGGGCAACAAGTGGCTTGTGGTCGTCGACGGGAAGCCGGGACCTGAGTATGACCGGGTTTGGGAACCCAGGTTGAGCCGGGACGGGAAGCGTGTAGCGTACGCGGCTAAAAAGGGCGAGAAGTGGTTTGTGGTCGTGGACGGGAAGCCAGGGCCCAAGTATGACCGGATCGAGGGGTGGCAAAGCCTCAGCTTCAGCCCGGATGGGAAGCGATTGGTCTACCGGGCCCGGGTCGCAGGAGGAGACGGTGAGAAGTGGGTTGTGGTCGTGGACGGCCGCCCGGGACCCCGGTATTACTACATTGTCCAGGGGAGCCCCATCTTCAGCCCGGATAGCAAGCGCGTGGCGTACGGGGTCTGGGTCGCAAGGGGTAAGAACTACGTTGTGGTCGTGGACGGCAAGCCGGGCCCAGAGTATGGGAAGATCGACGCGAAAACCCTTATCTTCAGTCCGGACGGGGGGCGATTCGCATACGCGGCTAAAAAAGGCACCAAGTGGCTTGTGGTCGTGGACGGCAAACCTGGGCCTCAGTATGACGCCATCATTAAGGGAAGCCCCATCTTCAGCCCGGATGGGAAACGTGTAGCCTACGCCGCCAGAAAGGGCGCCAAGCAACTTGTGGTCGTGGACGGGAGGCCGGGCCCTCAGTATGACATTATCCCGACATGGGGCTTGCTCTTTGGCCCAGGCCGGAGTCGCCTGGCGTATGTGGCCATAAAGGGCGGGAAGTGGCGTGTCGTCGTGGACGGGCGAGCGGGGCCGGAGTATCGCCGCATCGCCCAGGACAGCCTCGTCTTCAGCCCGGACGGGAAGCGCCTGGCCTACGGCGTCAACGAGTGGCCCATTTCGTTTATGGTCGTCGACGGGAGGCCTCAGCCTAAGTATAACGGGATCAACAGGGACAGCCTCATCTTCAGCCCGGATGGGAAGCGATTGGCATACGTTGCCCAAAAGGGCCCCTACTCCTGTGTGGTCGTGGACCCGCCTTTGTACCCTGGGGACTTCGACGAGATAGGCGAACCGCGGCTGCCAACGTATAGCTCTATCGGCAATAAAAGCCTGGTCTTCAGCTCGGATGGGAAGCGATTGGCGTTCTTGGCAACAAAGACAAGTGAGAAGTTTGTGGTCGTGAACGGCAAGCGGGGGCCTTCGTATGAATTCATAACCGCAGGAAGCCCCCTCTTCAGCCCAGATGGGAAGCACGTGGTGCACGCGGGCCTAAAGGCCCACGAGCTCCTTCTGGTCGTGGACGGCCAAGTGCTACCTGGCGGGATCGGTAAGCCCGTGCCAACCTTCCATGCGAACGGCGTTCTGGAATATCTGGTCACCAAAAAGACCGGCGAGAAAAAGATCCTGTACCGCGTGAAGCACGTTCCGGTGGCCAAATAGCCGTCATTTCGGTGGTCGATGCACGGGCGCGGGTTCTCGGCGCCCCCCTGCCGGCGGCGCTGATGCACAATCTGGGCGCGGGCGCACGCCCGGCCGGACAATTGTGCGCTTGACGCCGACGGGAAGCTGTGCATAATACATGGCCTCTACTATGCTGGGAGCCTGAACCGTGTATGCAATCATAGAAGACAGCGGCCAACAGTTTCGCGTCTGCGAAGGCGACGTTCTCAACGTCGATGTGCGCGATCTAGCCGAAAATGCAAAAAAGATAAAATTCGATCGCGTGCTGCTCGTCCGGGACGATTCCGGAATTAAGGTGGGTACGCCACTGGTCGAAAAGGCCAAAGTGGAGGCCGATATCCTCAACCCGCGGCTCAAAGGCAAGAAGGTGTACATCTATCGCCTGCGCCGGCGCAAGGCCTCACGCCGCAGGACCGGGCACAGGCAGAAGTTCCTCCAGGTACGCATCACGAAAATTGTGGCATAAGGTGGGCACGACGTACAACTCACAAGCCCAGGGGCTGGAATCCCTGGGCTTGTGTTGTGAAACTTCTATTCGCCGCGCGACGTCTTACTTCAGAGTGTAAACGCCTCGTTTAATGCGCTTGAACTTGGGGGTGCGCAGCGTGGCTGAGACGATGCCATAAAAGTCCTTGCTCTTGGTCTTGTAGCCGACCTTCTTGACGGCGGCGGCTACCTCTTTGGTGCGCATCCCGTCTTTTTTCGCGGCTAGGACCTTGGCTATATACGCTACAAGCGATTCACCTCTTCGGCGACGTCCGCGCTTGGCGACCTTCTTCTTGGCGGCCTTCTTCCTGCGCTTCTTGACGACTCTCTTCTTGCGTTTCGGGGATGGGCCGGCGACCCCTTCAATCGCGCCTATCCTTCGGTCGAGTGCAGCCGTCCTTGTGGCGAGCTTGCGGCGCCGTGCGCGCAGCCTTCGCAACAAGCTTCTCTTGGCGATTAATTCTCTCTGCAATTCCGGAATCGTCTTGGTCTTCCCAGGCATAACTTTCTCCCAATCGCTCGTTCTGGTAATGCAACGTTAACGTTCATCCTTATTTTATTGGCAGCATAGAATACTACGGCCGAAGCAATATTTCCACACTAATGGTAGAAAGTTGCGCAGCCGGCCGAAGGCTACAATATTTGCGTAAGAGCGATTGGTGTTGATAACGGCCCGGATTGGGATCGGCTCCCAATTGCCCACCACTGCCGCCTGCGCCCAGATGCTTGCGGCCAAAGGGTGATCTGTTTACAATTACCGGGCGGGTGAATTCGCATGATGGCCGCCCGCGGACTGGGAGCCGAACATGGCAAAAACTGCTTTGGATAAATCTTCTATCGCATTTGTGAGTGACTATCTGCCTCGCCGCTGTGGCATTGCAACTTTTGCACACGACCTGTGCGAAGCCGTCGCAAAACAGGGCGAGCCCGGCCACGATGTGTTTACCGTGGCGATAAACGACAGGCCGGAGGGCTACCCATACTCGAATCGCGTCCGTTTTGAGGTGCGGGAGTCCGTTCAGACGGACTACCGCCTTGCGGCTGACTTTCTGAACGTAAATCAGGTTTGGGTCGTTTGTCTCCAGCATGAATATGGCATCTTCGGCGGCACGTGCGGCGCGCACATACTGGCTATGCTCAAACGGGTATGGCGTCCGCTGGTAACGACTCTTCATACGGTTCTGAAAGAGCCGACGGAACAGCAGCACCTGGTGATGCAGGGGATCGGGCGTCTGTCTGACCGCATGGTTGTCATGGGCGAGGTTGGCCAGGAAATCCTTCACGATGTCTATGACGTTCCGAAAGAGAAGATAGTCACCATTCCGCACGGCATCCCGGACATGCCTTTTATTGATCCCAGTTTTTACAAGGACAAATTCGGGGTGGAAGGCAAGACGGTTCTTCTGACATCCGGCCTGCTCTCGCCGGGCAAGGGGATCGAGTATGTAATCGAGGCGCTGCCCGAAATTGTCGCCAAACACCCCGAGGTGGTGTACATCATCCTGGGGGCCACCCATCCGCACATCAAACGTGAAACCGGAGAGGAATACCGCAACAGCCTTACCCGGCGGGTGCATGAATTGGGCCTCGTGGACAACGTAATCTTCCAGAATCGTTTCGTGGAGCTGGAAGAGATGTGTGAGTTTCTGGGGGCTGCTGACATCTACATAACGCCGTATCTGAACGAGGCACAGATCACTTCCGGTACGCTTACCCAGGCGATGGGCGCAGGCAAGGCCGTAATCTCCACACCATATTGGTATGCGATCGAGATGTTGGCGTCGAACCGGGGGCGCCTTGTACCGTTTTGCGATCCGGGCGCGATTGCGGCCCAGGTAATCGACCTTCTGAACAACGAGACCCAGCGTCATGCGATGCGCAAGCAGGCCTACAATCACTGCCGCAAGATGGTCTGGAGCCGCGTGGCGCAGAATTACCTGGACCTGTACACTGAGGCCAGCGAATCCTGGGTACAGAAGCGTCGCACCGTCGTAGCCGCAGGCGGTGACAGCAAGGGCGTGGATAAAGAGGACGAGTTGCCCGAAGTTGACCTGCGTCACCTGCGGACGATGACCGACGAGACGGGCATGCTCCAGCACAGCCTGTATTGCACGCCGAACCGCAGCCACGGCTACTGCACCGATGACAACGCGCGGGCACTGATTGTCACCGTGCTGCACTGGAACCTGATACGTGATGAAAGCATTCTTCCACTCATGCAGATATACCTGTCCTTCCTGGCCCACGCCATGGACGAAGAGACCGGGCGGTTCAAGAACTTCATGAACTATGACAGGAGTTTCTCCGAGATCGTCGGCAGCGAAGACGCGCACGCCAGGGCGCTGTGGTCTCTGGGGATGGCGGTAGCCATGTGCCCGCACGAGTCGATGATTGCCCTGGCCACGCGGCTGTTCACACAGGCATTGCCGGTCACTGAGAGTTTTGCCTCCCCGCGGGCGTGGGCATTTGCGATTGTGGGTATCCACGCGTACCTGCGCCGCTTCGGGGGCGACTCCGAGGCCAGGCGCTTCCGCGCGGTGCTTACCGAGCGTCTGGCGAAGCACTTTACCGAGAACATGAGCGACGACTGGCCGTGGTGCGAAAACGTGGTGACCTACGCCAACGCCAAGCTGCCCCACGCGCTGCTGATGAGCGGCAAGTGGATGCAGCGCGGCGACGTAATCGACCTCGGCAAGAGGACGCTGGCCTGGTTGATGGAGGTGCAAACAAACGAGCAGGGTTTCCTCTCGCTGATCGGGACCGACGGCTGGTATGCCCACGGCGGGGAAAAGGCGATGTTCGATCAGCAGCCCATTGAGGCCCACGCACTGGTCGATGCCTGTTTAGAGGCCTATCGTGTAACCAGGGAGGACCATTGGGTTGACCTGGCCCGGCGGTCCTTCAACTGGTTCCTGGGCGATAACGACCTGCATACGCCGCTGCACGATTTTACGACAGGCGGTTGCCGCGACGGGCTCCACCCCGACCGGGTCAACCAGAACCAAGGCGCCGAGAGCACTCTGGCGTGGCTGATGAGCCTGCTCATGATGCACGACCTGCAAATGGAGCAAACCTTGGGGCAGCCACCTGCCGATAAGGCTGAACAAGGACCCCCTGTGCCCAAGGCGATCAAACCGAGCGGACCGGTGGTGGGGGCAAAGGCAAGAAAAGATGCCCGCACCGATAGTGATGATAAGTAGCTATCCGCCCCGCCTGTGCGGGATAGCCACTTTTTGCGAGGAAGCCCGGGAGTTCCTACAGAAGCACAACCCCAACCGGGATGTGCTTGTCATCAGCCATACCGATGGGGCGGGCGACGGCGTCAGCCCGCTGATCGACATGTCCAGACGCGACTGGTGGAAACCGGTTGCCGAGCGGATCCACAGCCTCGAGCCCTACGCTGTTCACATAGAGCATGAATACGGGTTGTACGAACACCTCGACGAGCGAGGCCGGGGAGACCACAATGAGGGCCTGTTGGAGCTGTTGGATGCTATCAGCGACTCGCCGACGGTTATCGAGCCGCATACCATCCACGGGCGGCTTACAGAGATCGAGGCAGACTTCATCTTCAATATGTGCAAACGGGCCAACATGGTCCTTTTCAAATGCCACTATCAGAAATGGCGCATGGATTGGAACTTTACCGGGAAGGGCTGGCCGACGCCGCTGAACGTAATGGTCGTGCCGCACGGTGCGCGCCCGGACAGGCATTACACCCTCTCCGAGGTGGTCGAACTCCGCAAGGAGCTGGCCCTGGACAAGATCCCGACCCTTTCAAAGCACTTGGTGGGCCTGATCGGCTGGATCCAGTCCAACAAGCGGTGGGACATCCTGATCACCCTGTGGGAGGAGATCCACCAGACCGTGCTGGATCGCACGGGCGTGGAATGGGACCTTCTGGCCGCTGGTGCAATGCGAGACCCCAATCACAAGGGCGACTATGAGAAGTACAAGAACGGCGTGAAGTTGCTCGAAAAGAAGGGGCTGGCACATTACTACGAGTTCATCCCGCGCGGCGACCGCTATTACAAGATGATGGCCGTGTGTGACTTCATCGTCCTGCCGACCACCGACGAGACCCAGTCGGGCACGCTGGCGCGGATAATCGCGCTGAATAAGCCCTACATCACCACCGCCCCCATGGAAGGCCTTACCGCCCAGACCCTCGAAAGCGGCGGCGGAATGCAGTTTACCACCAGGCAAATGCTGAAGGACCGAGTTATTGAGCTTGCCTGCAACGAAGACCTGCGAATGGAACTCGGCGGCAGGTTGAAGAAGTACCTCGAACAGGTCGTTTCCTGGGACGTGGTGGTCGAGCAGTACAACGAGGCCTACCGCCTGGCCCGCGAGGCCCAGAAAAGCGGCAAACAGGTGGAACTGCCCCTCGAATTCTAATTGGCGCCACTCAACTCATCGCCTGCCGTCCGGCGAAATCAGTCCAAGAAATCGATACTATCTGAGCCCAGGGGGGTTGTAATCTTGGCAGTAATGTGCTACAATTAGCGTGCAGGAATAGACACCGGCCGGCGCCGAGTGGATATTCTTTGTAAGGTTTTGTAATTGACGATTCGTTTTTACATATTGGGGACTCTGTCGTGACAGATGCACGTATCATCATGAGGGAGTATCTGGACGGGAATCTGCGGTATATCTCCGTCTCGTGGTGGGTTAGGGGAGGTGCAGCATGAGCTCGAATGGAGACAGTGTAACAGTCCGGCGTCGGGCGCAATGTCCGAAGTGTGGAGCCACTTTGGGAATTCCCCCCCACTATAGCGGCAACCTGGTCAAGTGCTCCAGGTGCCGGCACCGTTTCAACCTTGACGGCAGCTCGGTCCACGAGGACATAATTGCCAACTGGCTCGATGACGGTGGCCCGGACCAGGAGGAGGCGCCCAGCCCGGCCAAGTCACCGGAGCCTGCTCCCGCCGTCACACCGACACAGGAGGGAGCGGTCGGGCCCCTCCAGGAAGCGTCTGGGTCCATCCGCCTGGTGAAGTTTGACCAGGGCAGCGCGCTTTTTGAGTTCCCGGCAAGTCGCCTGGAGGACCCCCACTTCCGCTGCGCCATGCCGCGCCAGTGCCTTCAGTGCGGTACCCAGGTCAACCTTGTGGCCCACGTGATCATCTTCACCTCGCATCTGGTGACAAGCATCTCGCTTGAGGAAGACCGGGGTGCCAAGCCACTGGTGCTCAGCGACCGGGAAATCCAGTCCCTCGACGGCGAGGGGCTTCTGGCCCGCCTGCCGAACGTGCCGGACGTGCCCTCCCCGGGCAACCTGCCGATGCCGTACTGGCTGTGCGATATGTGCGGCAGCTCCGGCAGCATCTCCGGTGAGATACATGTCAACACCACCGGGGAAGGGCGGTGCCGACTGCTAATCTGCAACCTCCAGCGGGCTGAGGAGTTCATGACGGCGGTCGGAGGGGCCGGCAGCCCCGAACACGCCGAGCTTCAACAGCACCTGGCCGACGTCGCCGAGACGCCTTGGGAAATGGTTTCCATGGTGGTCCAGCATCGACTTCAGCAATGGTACACCCCGCAAGAGGACGAGCGGTTCGTGGGCTACGTACCGGACCGCGACCGGGTTCGCACCGAGGACGGCATGGCCGGCCTGGTGCTGTCGACAAAGCGGCTGATTTATCACACCCAGTTCCGCCACCGGGAAGCCATCCGGACTGATCCGGTGCAGTTAGATCTGGCCATGGCCGGTGACAAGGGCAACCTGCGAATAGCGGCGGCCTCGTGGCGCATCAAGCACTTTACGGTTGATCGGGAAGGACTGGCGCGCCTGCGGCGCTCGCTGACGCTCGGCAAATACAAGGCCTCCTGGGGTTAGGCCACATTATTCACGAAGATGTCGCATTTTCGTGAATAACCCGGGTTAGGGCTCAGCCCTGTTGGTTCTCTGCAGCCCTGTCGGGCGAATCAGCCTGCTTGCCCCCGCCGCGTTTGGAGCGTCGGCCTCGTCTGCGTCGCTTCTTGCCTCCCGAGGAACCATCCGGCGCCTTTGGCCGCTGCTGGATGTCCTTGTCGCTCGCGGAAGATTCAGTCGGCTTGGCCTTCGTTTCCGGCGCGGCGGCCCGGGCGCTCGGCCGACGTGACGGTGGTGATGTCTCCTTGGGTGAAGTACCCCGGGGGCCGCTGTGAATCTGGGGCGCAGTGGGCTGCTGCGCATCACGCTCGATAATCTCCTCGTTGGCGACGACCTCGGTTTGGCCTCCCGGCACCGAGATGCTGACCAGTTGGGCCAGTATGCTGGTATCGATGACCTTTCCGATCAGTTTCTGCGTGCGGACCCAAGTCTTCTTTGCGGGGAGCTTTTTTCGGAGTTGCTCGTAGGTCTCGTCCTCGAATCTCATGCAGCACATGAGGCGCCCGCATCTCCCGGAAATCTTCGCCGGGTCCAGAGACGCCTTCTGTATCTTTGCCATTCGCATGGAAACAGGCTTCAGGTCTTTAAGGAATGCCTGGCAGCAGCACTGCTGCCCGCACTTTTCATAGTCGGCTACAAGCCGGGCCTCGTCGCGCGCGCCAACCTGACGCATTTCGATCCGCGTGTGATACTGCGAGGACAGCTTGTGAACCAGCGTCCGGAAGTCCACGCGCTGCTCGGCGGTGAAGTAAAAGACAATTCGGTCATCGCCGAGCAGGTGGTCCACGGCTACTATCTTTATCGCAAGGTGCATTTCTGTAGCGCACTGCCGGCAGAATACTGCCTCCTGCTTCGCTGAACTCCTGATCTGCTCGCAATCCGCCAGATCCTGCTGGTTGGCCACCCGCAGGACCTTGCCCTCGCATCGGAGCGGATAGTTCCGCCCGTTGGCCGCAACGTATGCCACCAGTTGCTCATGGGTAATGCAGCCGTGGTGCTGATCGTCGCAGATACATGACACGACATCGGCCATCTCTATGCCGCGACGGGTCCGCACCAGAATCCTGGTCCCAGGCGCGGGCAGCGACTTCAGGTTGTGGCGGAACTGGCCCGTATGCCTCATCAGTCCGTATCGGGCTATAATACAAGGGCCCTCGACGATACCGGGTGCGTGCGCCGGCTTGGCCGGAGGCTGGTCGCTCGGGGCTTTGCCTTCAGCCGGTTCGGAGGATTCCGGTTGCTCGCCGGCCTCTTCCGCCA
>SDBS01002995.1_pt1 | contig 16626 bp, 14 predicted proteins | sample 2277091 | NCBI WGS metagenome assembly SDBS01 (sample SAMN10404972, study PRJNA504765) | marine sediment metagenome | isolation source: marine sediment core GS10_PC15, 163 cmbsf | place: Arctic Ocean: Southern Knipovich Ridge | collected 2010 | reverse complement strand
TATTTTCGATTAAATCGCCATATTTTATTGACATGTCCTATTTTGGCACCTAATTACGATTTAGTATGTATCATTATTTGCAATTAATTCTTTATTTGATATCTTCTCGATCTCAATTTGAATAAATCACTAATTAATTATGTTAATTACTTTTTATTTAATTTTAGTAGAAGGATTTCTTAACAACTTATATTAATTAATAAAATCTGTTTCTAAATCAATAAGTTTATCTAATTTTTCTTGATCCACTTAAGTTGCTCTTTCGTTAAGTCTATTTCTTTTCCCCCTTGACGATCTCCATTACGGGAATATAAAAGTACATACGCTTTATCTTGATGCTGTTCCACAATCGCATAATAAGGGTTCTGGGATTGGCATATACTCAAAGTTTTTAGTATGCTTCCTTTAGATAATATTTGAGTTGGTTTTATCCGTAAAAGTTTGACGCTCTGAGGTCTTTTAGCCTTAAACTCACTAATTACTATTCTTCGTAGATTCCTTTCTACTTTTTTTTGGTTAATTAAAATAATTCAAAGACCTACTGAATTTATTCTTTAATTTAAATTTCTTTTATAAATTCAGGAGTTAATATAAAATTCGTAAAGATGGTTTTCATCCTACTTTTCCTACAATCGAAGGAACTTGTACAGACATACTTGAAGAGGTGAGGAAACAATTTCCAAACATGAGAGAAGGAAGTGGGTATCGTTTTGATAATTTTGAAGTTTCTCACATTTCAAGTAACATTTAATTATTTTTTCTCCCAAGTCAAATTAATCATGTCAAATTTCTCCTTATTTAACGTAAAAAATTTACTTAAGAAAAATCTCATTGTAAGAGACTACTTTGTATTACAGAAAAAAACATAATATATTTATTATTTAACAGTTTGCAGAGTAAAGTAAAATGAAGCCCCCTTATTTTTCCCTTCAGACTCCATCCAGATTTTCCCACCATGCGATTCCACAATTTTTTTTGAAATATAAAGCCCTAAACCAGTCCCACCAATCCCTAAATCAAGCCCTTGACCATAACGTTCGATTTTTCCAAACTGTTGAAATATTTTATTTTTCTGCTCGTTAGTAAAGCCAATTCCGTTATCAATTACCGAAACAACCATAGAATCGTTTTTTAATTCTGTTTTTATTTCAATTTTACCCATTGGTGGAGTGTACTTAATCGCATTAATTAATAAATTTGAAAGAACATCGTGAATCTCCTCTTTTTCAATATTTACATATATTTCATCTTGTATATCTAATTTAATATTTTGATTTCTTCTTTCTGCCAAGGTTTGTAATTCATGCACACAAAATTTAATGAGAAATGATAAATCTTCTTTTTGTACTTTTGGCTTCAATTCGGGTGATTCTAATCGAGAGGTTTTCAAGAGGTTGTTAATAATATTCTGAAGTCGTTCGCACCCATCATTTATCTCTCTTAGGTTTGAAACAATAACAGGATCTAATTGATCAGTATATGAAGATAAAATAAGATCAGAGAAACCTTTAATTGAGATGAGTGGTGTTTTTAATTCATGCGAAGCTCTTCTAAGGAATTCTGATTTTAATTCGCTTAAATTTTCCAATTCTACATTTTGGTCTTCCAACTTTCTTTTGGATTTTTTTAGTCTTTCCTTTGCTTCCCAGTTAAAAATCTTAAGAATACCAATCAATGTCCAACAGACAATCAATGCACAAATGCTTCTAAATATATAGACTGGAATATTTACTACCAAAAAGAACGATTCAATATTAAGAATATTTGCTGGAAAAAAATCACCTTTAATTCTAACCATACCACAGAAAAAAGACCATGCTAAGAGTGCAGCTCCTGCTATATAAAAATACTTCTTAACATTGAGTTGAGTTAGGTTTTTTTTTTCAGAATGGTAATATAAAAAGAAACCAACTCCTGCCATAACCCCACCTGGAACTCGAACAAAATATCCTATCAGAATATCTATTGTTACCCAGAAATTGTTAAGTAATAAACTGATGGAAAAGATGATAAAGTAAATTATCGGTAAGGTCCTCCAGTCAACATTTTTATTTGTCAATCCAAGTAATCTTCTTCCAAATTCAAAAAGAAAAATGAAAGAGAGATAGGCTAAAAATTGTGCAAAATAATGAATTAAATCATATGTACCTTTGGTTAATAACCACATTTGAATAAAGTCAGAAATTGAGTGTATAAGACAATAGCAAGCAAAAAGCCATAAAATTCTTGCGAGCTTAAAGTCACTCTCCTTTTTTGCCTGAAGCAGAACAGCCATCCCTAAAATTAAAAAAGTAAGGCCGTAAACAAAAAAAATAAAATCTAAATTATTTTGAAACCACTGGAAAGTTGGATCCAATTTTTTCCCTCTCTAAAAATATACTTAATTAATTTAGGAACAAAATTTATTTTCTTTTCTTTACCCATAATATATATAAAAGATATGATATTTTAGTAAAATTAGTTAAATTTAAACTTTGTTTTTGATAATTTCTTACGACACCAGGTTTATGCGCTATTCGCGACACTCCTGTAGTGAGGTCTTTTATACTTATTGTTTTTTCGCCATGATCCTTTATCATAATTCTCTAGGTTTTATTTTTACATTCAGTAATATGCTTACAGACTTTTTTCCGAAACCTGAACTGAGGACACGTACATTCAAATGACCCGTCAGCCTTTTTTGTCACTGTATAGACTTTAGTTTTATCACTGGAACTTGCGACATCCCATTGTCTTACACCACTTTCCTTATCGCTTGTTTGAGGAGTAATTGGGTTTGCTTCCAAAAAATTTCGATGTCTCAAGAAACTAATGGGGCGGATATAATGCGTCCGGGAATAACTAAAATAGATCCTGATATTAAAAAAGGAGATGTTATACGGATTATAGAAGAAACTAAACATCGCGCACTAGCAGTTTTGGAAAAACATTATTTGATGCTTCAGAAATGGAGTTAAAAAGCTCTGGAAAAGTAGTGAAAAATCTTCATACTATTCAAGATTCTATCTGGGAATTTGAAAAAGAATTTAAGTAAATTCTAATTTTAAAATTGAGAGAAGTAACTTTTTTTCAGGTTCTATTAGCTCGGTTATTGGAAAACTATCTTTCTCGTACGAATCTAATAATTCTCCGCATTTTTTAAGTTCACTCAGATTGAGTATTATTTTAAGACCGTCTTCAACAATTTCTTGGTTCTCCATTTCATGTGAAATTTGCATTAACTTAATTATTGAATTTGACCTCCATAATTCATTTTCTTTAACAATTTTCCCGATACAAACAAAATCTTCAAGAATTTCGGTAAAAAATTCGATTTCTGTAATCAATTTTACTCTATACCCCTTTCAATCCTTATTTTTTTTTTAGTAAAAATATATCCCTAAATTACCAGGTATATATTTATACGTTTACATATTAATTCAAATGGTTTTAAACATATTTCGTTATGATGATACAAACATTCTTCAAAGTACAACTAATTTGAATAAAACTGTCTTAGAATTGTAGAAAACTCAATTTTTCAAAAATTTCTTACATTTTTTTAAAATTCTCTGATGCTTTTTCTACTTTTTAATTTATAAATATATTCTCATTCTGAGTTTATATAGTTTTAAAAATTAAGAATCTGATGATATCTAGATATGTGTATTTACTATGTATCTCCTCGTATCAGAAAGATATTAAAATAACTTAGATAGTCCAATTGAAATTTTTTTTATTTAACCCCAAGTAAAATATTTTTAGTAAATAGTTCTGGGTTTTTTACTTAATGATTTATAAAGGAATGTGAAATCATTTCTTCTTGTGTAATATAGAATTAAAGTACCATAATATCTGTGTGATATGTTCTTTGCATATTACACAATGTTATAATTGGCCTTAAGTTTATATTATTCAGAACTATATATTGATGGTTATAACGAGTAGATTGTTAAGTATATCTCGATGACCCATCATAATTAAAAATAAAGAGGTTGTGTGTGGAAAAATGAGTATGTTTCGATCGTATTTTCTAAAAAATGGATTTTATGCTAAGAAAGGAAATGAAAAACCTGAAAACTTAAAGAAAGTTTATATTAAACATACTACAGAGATAGGCGGTATTTATGCAGTTATCCAAAGCGATAAGAAAGGAGTAAAGTTAATGGCTGATGGCAAGGAGTTTTTTTTTAACAATTTTGATAAATTGGATCATTTCTTGAATCGCCTTGAGCGGAGAAAAGATGATTTCATGAGAATTCTGAGAAGGAAGAATATTTCCAAGAAGTTAAGAATGTTAGAGCTTTAGGTTTTTTTTCTTTTCATATTTCAATACTTTTTCATTGGAGATATTTTAGTTTAACCTTAATTTTATTAATTTATAATTTTGTTAAAAACTTAAATATCAACAATAAAATTATTAAAAAGGTTAGTATTTCTTCAAAAATTATTATAAATTATGTTTACAATAGCGTTTTAACCCTCATAAATAAGGCACTCTGATGCACCCTTCATGTAAACAATTTTTAGTAAGATTTGTTAATATTATATAACAATTTTAATTTTATTAAGATCTAATTATTATTTTTCAGAAAATTTTAATTTTTATAAACAGGTTGGAGGCCTGATTGAAAGTGTCTTAACCGTAATTCCGCCCCTCGAATAATTTTTACCATTGGAATTTTTTCTCGATTTGTGTAAAGTTCTGTGATAGCCGCTACAGCATAGTTGATATGAGAAGCTGAATATACATTCCGAGGTACTGCGAAGCGAACTAAATTTAGTATACCCTTACGTTGCTCAGGAGTTTTCTTATCCCATTCAAATGCAAAAGGTCCCAATTCACAAGCTCGTACTCCATAATGCCTAAGAAGTTCAATGGTAAATCCTACACCCCCAAAATTTTCTAATTTCATATCTAAACCTTCAAAAAATTTATCCATATTAAGATAAACCGCATGACCACCTGCAGGGAGAATAACAGGTAGTCCATTTTGAGCAAGAGCTCTCGCAAATTCCCTAACCTGAGATTTCCTTTCATTCAAATAAGATTCTTGCACAATTTCATATAGACCTGCTGCGAGAGCCATAATATCTCTGCCAGACATACCTCCATACGAATCATTTCCAAAAGTTAAAATTTGTTTCTCTTTTAATTTTATTCCAATATCTTCATTAATGGAGAATTTTTTATGAAAAATACCTTCATCTCTAAAAGAGAGAGCCCCTCCAATATTACTAAGCCCATCTTTCTTGAAGCTAACTGTAAAGGCGTCAGCATAGGAAAACATCTCTTGAACGATACTCGGTATTGAACGATTTTCAAATCCTTTTTCAAATTCTTTAATGAAATAAGCATTCTCAGCAAATCGGCATGCATCGAAGAAGAGAGGAATATCGTATTTTTGTGCAATTTTATGGACTTCTTTTATATTCTTCATCGATACTGGTTGTCCAGCAGCAATATTATTAGTAATGGTTATATAAATTAATGGAATTGAATTTATACCTTTATCTTGAATAAGATTATCTAGAGTTTCAACATCCATATTACCTTTAAAAGGATTTCGTTTATCCATTTCATCGTACGGAAAATTATCCATGAGATTTGCCGAAAATAAATTTATAGGTTGAATCCCATTGGCAACAATATTTGCTTCAGTTGTATCAAAATGTCCATTGTTGGGAATAAAATATTCTACATCTGGATTTTTGAGCTTGAAAATCGGAGCAATAGTCGAGAAAAGTAAATGCTCGGCACATCTTCCCTGTGGCACGATAAAAGTATTTGGTCGAGTAAGTTGATGGACTCCACCATTTACAAAACCTCCTTTGTAACTCGTTAAGTAAAGTTCGTCCATTAATTTTTTTACATTAGTTTCTCCAGAAAGGATTAAATTGATAACTTTTTTTGGGTTATCTCCTCTCTCAAATGTATCTCTAATGGAATCTAAAAGAACATAATATCCTTTATTACGAGCATAGGATTCATCTCCATGAAATAGAGCAGCCCATTGATAATCCGTCATAGTACCTGAGCCGGAGTCTGATAAAAAATCTACAAATATTAAATCTGCCGGAAATGAAAACATATTATACTCAACCTTCTCAAGTGCATATTCACGTTGTTCTTTCGTAACCTTTTTAATTATTCTAACAATTAATGGTTTGTTTGCAGGGATAGGAACACCTAATTCATTTTGTGACTTCAAAATCTTCCACCTATAACTAAAAGTTAAAATTAATTTTCTGAGTTTTTTGAGATTCTTGAAAGTATAATTACAAATCATTAAAAAATAATATGTAAAGAACTTCTAAAAAAAAACTGAAAGTTTTATTTTTTAATATAAATTTTTTAACTAAAATATAAAATTCAAGATAGGTAATAATTATGGAACTGCCAGATCATGTTAAAAACAGAATATGGAAAGATTATTTACCTGATGGAATCACTCTCGATATTGAAATTCCCGAGAATGACTCGTTAGTTGACATGCTTGAGCAAGGAATCCGAGAGCATGGTGATAAAATAGCATATGATTTTTTTGGAATTGAATATCCTTATAACAAACTTGATAAATTAACTAGAAGATTTGCTAACGGACTTTTAAAATTGGGGATAAAAAAAGGAGATATTGTAGCATTATGGTTAGTAAATTGTCCACAATTTGGTGTTAGCTATTTTGCATCTCTAATTCTTGGAGCAACCTTGACTGCTATTAGTCCCCTGTTTGTAGCAAGGGAAATGGCTTATCAGATAAAAGACTCAGGCGCAAAATATTTAATAATGGCTGATAACTTTTTTCGAGAATTTAAAAAAGTTGAAGATCAACTTTCATTAGAAAAAGTAATCTTAGTGAATGTTGGGGGTAAAATACCAGAAATACCTGAAACAGATAAAATTATCCATTATAATACATTGATGGATCAAAATTCTGAACCTCTAATGGATTTCAAAGCAGAAATTAATCCAAAAGAAGATATTGCTGTTATTCAATATACTGGAGGTACAACGGGTTTACCGAAAGGAGCTTGCTTATCTCACTATAACATATTATCTAACGTATATCAAATGAAACAAATCAACGACTATACTAAAGAAAACTATATTAAAGGAGATATTGTAGGATTAAGTATTTTACCATGGTATCATATATATGGTCAGACATGTGAGCTTATATCAGGGGCATTTACAGGAGGAAAGGGAATCCTATTTCCTACATTTGACATCCCCAGAATGATCGAAGTAATCAAAGAAAAAAGACCTAATTTTTTATTAGGAGTACCTACATTGTTCCTTAATCTTTTAAGATCACCTTTGAGCAAAAATGTTGACTTGACTTGTTTAGTATATGCTAATGTAGGAGCATCAGCAATGCCCATCGAAGTTGCTAAAGAATGGGAACAAAGAACGGGATATCCTTTAGGAGAAGGATATGGTTTAAGTGAAACAAGTCCCACCGTAACAAATTCCCCTCCATGGGCTAAGAAAAAACTCGGTAGTTGTGGCATACCAGTTGCGAACACTTTTTGTGGCATTATTGACGAAAACCTGAATTTCTTACCAATTGAAGAAGAAGGGGAATTAGTTGTTGCAGGTCCACAGGTCATGTTAGGGTATCATAATAGGGCGGAAGAAAACGAAAAGGTATTTTTTGAAGCAGGTGGCTATAGATGGCTGCGAACAGGTGATTTTGCAAAAATGGATGAAGAAGGTTATATTTTCTTGCTTGATCGAATAAAAGATTTGATAAAATATAAGGGACATAGTGTTTATCCAAGAGAAATTGAAGAAGTTTTATATGAACATCCCGCTATTCAAGAATGTGCTGTAATTGGAGTCAAAGATCCAGAAATAGGTGAAAATATTATGGTACATATTATTCTAAAGAAAGATTTTAAAGGAAAAATCACAGAACAAGAGATTATTGATTGGTCAAAAGAAAACATGGCTGCTTATAAGTACCCTAGAATCGTGAAATTTGTAAGATCTTTACCAAAAAGTGCTGTAGGAAAAATTTTAAGACGAGTTATAAGAGATAAAGAAGCTAAAAAGAAAAAAATAGAATTATCAGAAAAAAGTGTTTAATTTTTTCTAATTCTTTTCACTTTTTTTTATTTTACCATTTAGAAAATTTGTTTTTCAATAAGAAGTTAAAAAGTTATTACTTCCTTTTTTTAAATAAGAAGCATTAAAAATGAAACAGAATTTTTCAATTTAAACAATATGAAAACTAGAGCTTCTTAATTCCTCTGCAGTTGTTATTATTCTGCTGTCGATCTTTAGAATCTTTAATATTGGATTTCCCATTATATTTAAAGATCTGATAATGATTGTTCCCTTATCAGTGAAAGAAGATTTGTCTTGTTGCTCGAGATAAAAACACTCTAGATTGACTCTTCATTAACATTTTCTCTTTTTCTTATTACTAATGATTTGAAAACTTTAGTTTTTTAGAAATAGATTTGATCGCTGAATCATATGTACATGATCAGTACATCTATAAAGAATGAGTACATATTATGTACATAGGAAGATAATGGTGATTAAACAATTGGCTAAAAAAATGTCCGCATATAAGGAAATATTGGCCGATCTTAAGGGAGTTTTAGAAGCTCATGATGATGGTGAATTACTTACAAAACCAGATCAACAAGTGTTAAAAGATCGAAAGGATGCAAAAAAGATTCGAAAGGATGAATTAGAAAAAGTTAAAAAGTCGTTAAAGAAAAGTAATCAAGTTAAATTTCTAGTAGACGATGAGGAATTAACAATCATTAAAAATTATGCTAGAACTTCACGTCAAACACAATCAGAATTCATAAGATCTGCATTATGGGAGAAAATTAGATCGTTAAAAGAAAAACAGAAACCGAATAAGAGAACTAAAGAAGATGTAAAAGAAGAAAAAGAAGAAGAGGAGTTGCGTTTAGAAGAACTACAGAAAATTAGAAGAATATTAAAAAAACTGGAATAGCATTAGTAAAGTAATTACCAAGCAATTGATTTTTATTTTTTTACTTATTTTTTTATTGATTTAATAAGATATAAATTGAAAAAGTCTTATTAAGGAAGTGTAAAATTAGATAAAATTACAATAAATTTAGGAAGCAAACGTTTGCCAATGAATTATGAAGGTGAAAAGTATCGCAAAGTCGCATGATGAAAATAATGCATTTAATGCCTTACTTTCGCTATTAAAAGTTAAAACAGGATTTAGGTTTGAGTTTTATAACCCTAATTTCATTGAGAAGCGTATAAATTCACGAATGATCAGAGTAAATTGTGATTCTCTTACTGATTATTACAGATATATAATTTCTAATGATGCTGAAGTTAAAAAATTCATTAATGGGTTCACGATTAATTATACTTTCTTTTTTAGAGATTATGCTGTTTTTGAAACGCTTCAAGATTTATTTATTCATAGTTTAAAAGTTAATAGGAAAGATATAAAAAGCAATATAAAGCCAGATCATTCCAAGAGAGCTAATTTTCGAACAAAGGCAAATGAGGTTAAAAATTTAATAAAAAGTCATAAAATAAATTTTAAACCAGAAAAATATTACGTTGATATTTTTATTTTTCTCAACCAACTCTCCTATTATAAGAAGATGAAAATATTTAGGAGGACTAATAATTCCATAAATATATGGTCATGTCCTTGCGCAACAGGGGAGGAACCATATTCAATAGCTATGATTCTAGACAACCTTGAAACTCAGGTACGATTTTTCCCAAAATATAGAATAGTAGCTTCGGATATATCTCATGAAGCAATTCAAAAAGCGAAAAAAGGGGTTTATACGAATGATTCGATGAAAGAAATTTCAGATTATTACGAAAATAAATATTTTAAAAGACAAAAAACCCATTTTGGTCATGTCAATTTATTAGATGACCGAATAAAAAATAAGATTGAGTTTGTGGTGGAGGATGTAACATTGGGTCATAAATTGCCCTATAAATATGACATAATCTTCTGCAGGTATCTTCTAATTTATTTTAATCGAGTGAATAGACATAAATTTTTAAAAATTCTTGAAAATCGATTAGTTGAAAATGGAATATTAATCTTAGGAAAAACCGAAACTCTATTTAATTCTTGGGGTTTATTGAAGCTTATTGATTCTAGAAACCGAATTTATATTAAATCTCATTCCAGCTTATATTAAAAGAATCTATAAGAGACGATTTAATAACTAATAAAACAAATAAAGAGAATTCATTCCTTTGCTTCGCTTCTTTTATTCTATTTTGATTCTAGAAATACACAATAAATTTTTTATCTTTTCTACCTTTTTTATTCAATTAATAATTATTAATCTAATAAAAAAACTTATGAATAATCGAGATAAACAATTAAAAAAACGACTTCAAACAGGATCTCTCCGCGCAATTATATTTGATTTTGATGGAACATTACTTGATATTAGAGAGATCTTAGAAAAATCTATTGAAGAGGCTCTAGTAGAAAAAAACATTAAAACAGACATGGAAACTACTTTACAAGAAATTGGTGCTTTACTAGAAACTATTCAAGGATATCCAGTACCTAAGGTCTTGCTTCAATCGTATGAGATATTTAAACACATAACTGTTCTTAAAGATTTAACCTATTTCACTAAACTACGTTTAGCATTAAAAATTTTTACAAAATACTTAGAGTATACAAAAGAAGCTCCGTTTTTTCCTAGAGTGAGAGCTCTATTAGAAAAATTGAAAAAAAATTATGATTTATTTATTGTCTCCCACAATAAAACTGAGACAATAATGGAACATCTTGAGAAAGAAGGAATTGATGGATTTTTTAAAGGTATTTATGGGAATGATAAAATTCCTGTTCAGAAACCAGATCCTTTGGCACTTCAACCACCATTAGAAAATTATGAAAAAAGGCGTAGAGATGAGTTTTTAATGATTGGTGATATGCCATCTGATATCATAGCGGGCCGAGAAGCGGGATTTTGGACAATTGGAGTCGCAAGTGGAGTTTCTAAAAAAGAAATATTAAGAGAAAACAGACCTGATTTAATACTCGATTCGTTAGAAGATTTAATAAAATTACTTGAAAAAAAAATAATGAATTAATTTATTTCTCGACATTTTCCATATTTTTCAACATATTATTCTAACCAATAATTTTTTATATAAAAGGTTACTTTAGCAATCATTACTCAGCTGAAAAAATTAGTTTTATTAAATATTAGCATCTTTTTTAATAAATAATTGGTAATTCGAATTATTTTATAAATTATAGAATTAAAAGGGGATAGATTTTAAAATGGAATTAGAAAAAAGAGCGTATCGTACTTCAGAAGATTTAGAATATGAAAAAAAAACTGAAAAAAAAGAATTTAAGGATTTGGAATATTCTAAGAAACACCAAAAGTGGACATATAGAATTTTAAAATATAATCCAATCGATCCTTTAAATGACCTATGGCGCTACATAATTAAGCGATTAGATCTCGAACATATAGAAGGTCGGCTTCAGTGGTGGGCCGCGTATGTTTATATAAAGTTTTTTGCTCGAACGCTTTGGAACTTCAAAGCTATATATCCGAAGGGGAACATGTTTCCAGAATATGGTCCGGTCATTCTCGTAGGTTCGCACGAGTCACACATTGATCCATTCTACTATGGGGCAGCATGCCACCGGCGCGTTAGATACATGAGTAAATTAGATAATTTTAAGACACCCCTAGTTCGAACTCTTTTTACAAATTTAGGTGCATTCAGAATTGATCGTGAAAATCCTGAAGGAGGCTGGGCAACTGCGAAGAAAATCTTAGATGGAGGCGAATGTGTTGGTATATTTCCAGAGGGCACCAGATCATTGGATGGGACATTAGGAGAATTTAAAACGGGAGCAATCAGACTTGCTGTCGAGATGCATGTGCCAATTGTACCGATGGCAGTTATAGGGTCAAGAAATGCTTTACCTAAAGGTAATTTAGTTATGAAACCGACTCAAGTAATTGTGCGAGTCGCAGATCCCATTTATTACGATGATTATGATATAAATACGATATCATTTAAAGAAATTAAAAGGTTAAATAGTGAATTACGGCAAACCGTGTTTGAGTTACGCGAAGGAGTTTATGGCAAAGAAGAAGAAGAGCTTTCCATTGGTTCTCCTGAAGAAGAAAAAATTTCTAAATTTAATTTTATGAGTTATTTAAAGGGTCTCGGAAAGGGATTCATACGTCTTATTGATGATTCATGGTATGCATTTTTAAGGAGTTTAGAAGAATTTGGTATACGAGAGCAATTTCAAAAGCCTATACAGTGCATCTCAGGCGACTTAGTTTGTGGTTGGTCTGATCTTATGATGCCGTATAAAGTCATTGATTTTGAGAAATATATCCCAAAAGAAGGTGCTGCTGTTGTTTGTAGTAGCCACAATTCTGAATGGGATGTACTTTTACTGGCAGCAAGTATAATTCATCACCCTCCAAGACGTATATTATATCAGATGGCTAAACAATCATTGTTTAAAATCCCGCTTGTTAATGCATGGGTTAGAAATCATCACGCCTTTCCATTAAAACGAGGAGAGCATGATATAGATTCTTATAATTATGCAAAAGAAATTCTTGGAAAGGGGCAATTAGTTTGCACATATCCTGAAGGGACTACGAATTCTGGAGGCGGTCAACTTTTAGAAGGGCATACTGGTGCCATGCGTATGGCAATCGAAATGCACGTCCCTATTATTTTAATTGGCATAACTGGTACAGAAAATACGTATCCAAAACGTGCTAAGATGTTGAACTTTTATAAAGGAAGTATTCTAAAGGCAGGTCCGCCATTCATGGAACATAAAAAATATTGGGGTAAAACAATGCCAGATTATAATGAACTCAAGAGACTAACTAATAATATGATGGAACGAATCAGAGATTTGCTTTTATACAACGTTCCAGATGCATAAATTTGAAATCCAAAATATAATTCAAATTTCATAATCAACATTAATTAGTATTAATTAAAATTTTCTCATTTTCGTATTTCTTTAAGAATTCTTCCATTCCACTATTGTAAAATGCTGAAATATTATTGAATCTCTTATCTTCGGGATATTCTCTATGTTTTACATTCATAAATCTTTTTATCCAATCTTTCAAGACAGGAGAGACAGAATTTGTTTATTGCTCGGTCTTCTTATTTGAAAGAAATTTCTTTGCGGTCATCTTTTAATTATTTTTTTTACTCTTTGATTCTTATCTGAAAGGTTAATTAAAGAAATACATTATAAATCTTTTTAAAAATTGAATATGTGTAAATGGTTCAAAAGAATCATTCAATGAAAAAATCGTTTTTTCCCTTTAATGTAATAAATAAATAGTTGAAAGAGATTTGATAGGCACCGATTTCTTCAATATAATTATCTAAGCTAGAAGAAGAAGTGTCACGTAATTATTTGGTTATAAATATAATTAAATACTTTTATTTTTACAATAATAGTGATTGGTATAATGTAAAATCAATATTTTAAATCAGATTTTAATAATAATAATTTTGCAATTGCTGTTTTTAAGACTGAATTATGAATGAATACTTAGTACTAACTGGTGTATTAATGCTCATCACTGGGTTTGTAATCATTTATTTAGGAAAAAAGAGAGAGGTTCCTAATACAATTCTATGGTCGCTTTTCCCAATCTTCCATGGATTACATGAATTGGTTGATTTTTTTGAAGGTAATCAAGCACCTTTTATTTTGGAACGTTTTGGGATATTTTTTGCTATATCGAGTTCATTTTTTCTCTTGGCTGCCACAATTGAATTTAATGGCGCGATTACCCAACCGATTGGGAAATTAATAGCCCTAATTGGAATAATTATTGCATCCTATTTTATTTTTATTCTCCCTGAGAATTTAATTGAATATATAACACATCATGAATTTGACTTAGGTCTGCTGCAGTTTACAATTTTAAGATTTTTTCATGGTTTTTTTATGACTATTTTGTCCATTCTTTCAGTTTTATTCAGTTTTTTATACTTAAAATGGAATTCAAATCGAGATTTTATAACAATTGATCCTAAAATCTCTTATCTTACAGTGTTTTCGATTATATTATTATCTTTTTATGCTTTTTTTGAGGGATTCAACTTTAAAAATGAATTATTTATTATATTTAGAGCAGTTAGCATGTCTATGTTTATAATTATTCCTTTATTTTTTATTTTAGAAATGTCAAGTGCATCATATTTTAGTAATCTTGAAAAATTAAGATTAGAACGAAAAATAATTAAGTCAGAGGAGAAATTTCGTGAGATGCTAGAAACTTGTTCAATGGGATTATTGGAAATTGATATAAAATCACAAGATATTTCTTATGTAAATCCAAAGTTTTTAGAAATTATAGGATATTCTTTAAAGGAGTTAAAAAGAAAAGATTTTATATACGAATCGGTTATTCACCCTAAAGATCGCCAACAACTCTTTGAAAATTCAAAAGAATACGAATCGGTTATTCACCCTAAAGATCGTCAACAACTCTTTAAAAATTCAAAAGAAAAAAATTTGGAATTTAGAATATATGATAATGAGGGAAGAATAAAATTGTTGAATGGAAAAAGGGTTAATCAGTTTAATGAAAAAGGAAAACTGATTAAAATTAGATTGTGGGTTGATGACATTACAAAGAAAAAAGAACAGGATAAACGACTGAGTGAGATTAATAAAGTAAAATCAGAATTATTAAAAAGAACTTCCCATGAATTGAAAACTCCACTAACTTCAATAAAGGGATATGTTGAACTTTTACTAAGCTTATATTCAGAAAATTTTGATAAAGACATAATTTTAAATTTAAATCTAATCAAAAAAGGATCTATGCGTTTGGAAAAAATCGTAAATAATTTTTTCAAAGCTTCGGATTTGGAATCCAACCAATTAGAATTAAATGTTTCTGAGAAAAATATATCAAGTTTAATTAAAGAATCGGTTGAAAATGTAAAGAATTTGGCATTATCGCGAAATATCTCTCTTTCTCTGAACATTCAATCAAACTTAATCAGTAAATTAGAAGAAGAGAAAATTCATGATGTTTTAAATAATTTATTGCAGAACGCGATAAATAATACTCCTAAACATGGAGAGATTAACATAAATTCCGAAATTAAAAATGGTTTTGTCATACTTTCAATCCAAGATAATGGAGTTGGTATTTTAGAGGAAGAAAAAAAAAACATTTTTAAACAATTTGGAAAAGTGGAGCGTTATGGTCAAGGCAGGGATCTTGGAATAGAAGGTATTGGTTTAGGATTATATATATCCAAAAAAATAGTAGAATTGCACGGGGGGAATATGTGGGTTGAATCTGAAGGTAGAGATAAAGGAAGCACTTTTTATTTTTCGCTACCATTGAAAAAATAATAACTTGTATTTTTTTTTATATCTTCTATTAGTGTCTCAAATTCTTCCTGAGAAAATATATCAAGAAATTTGGACAATGTTAAATAAATAATCGTTGAAATATAGCCATTTTTAATCCTTTTGATAACCTCGTCTTTAAGTACTTTTCTTGCTGGAGAATCTCCTACATCATTAAGTTTCTTTAACAATCAAATTGCTAAATTAGAATGGAGTAAATTTGTATTGTAATCTTGCTCCACCCCCACCTGCATATTAGAAAAATGTCCCCAAAATTCTACTTCTGGAGGAATTTTGTCAAATTGAGAGGTAAGAATATTAATAAAAGATTTTTATTAATTGGATTGTTATCTATACAAAGGAGATAAGTTAATATTTATTAAACTAGTTGATATAAACTTCACCAATTTGAGAAATTTCAAGTTAATGGTAGGAGATAAACTAATAATATGATGAAACGAATCAGCGATTTGCTTTTATACAACACTCCAGATGCATGAATATTTTAGGGATTTAACCAAATGGAAACAAGCGAACAAAAAAGTAAAAAGAAAATAAAGGTTGGAATTCCAAGAGCTCTTCATTTTTATAGATATTATCCTTTTTGGAAAAAACTTCTTGAAGAATTAGAAGTAGAAATTATTTTAAGCCCACCAACTAATAAAAAAATAGTTGAGGATGGGGTGACACACGGCTTTGGGGAGCTCTGTATCCCAGTAAAGCTCTATTATGGTCATGTTCTGAAACTAATACGGGAGCATCCAGAGATAGATTATCTTTTTGTTCCTAGGTATGTAGCAGAGGTAAAAGAAGCATATTTCTGTCCAAAATTTTTATCTTTACCTGATATTATTAAAATTCTGCCGGGAGTTCCAAAAATTTTAAACTTTGAAGTAAATGTGAAAGAATTTCCAATAGTGACATCTGCTATTGAACTTGGAAAGGAATTAGGAAGAACTCAGAATCAAGCTCTAAATGCCTATAGGGAAGCCCAAAAATATTTTGATGAATATCATAATTTTTTAAGATCTGGTGCTCCAGTTAATCATACGTTAAGATTGGTAGAGAGAAATCGGCCATTTACTCAACCTAAAAAAAAACACAAAGGTGACCTTAGATTCTTGCTTCTTGGGCATGCATATAATATTTTTGATACTTTCATTAATATAGAATTCCAGAAAAAGCTTAGAGATCAAGGAGTTGAAGTGCTAACTATAGAAAATTTACCAGAATCAATTTTTAAAAAACCTGTGATAAT
>SDBS01002994.1_pt1 | contig 16630 bp, 14 predicted proteins | sample 2277091 | NCBI WGS metagenome assembly SDBS01 (sample SAMN10404972, study PRJNA504765) | marine sediment metagenome | isolation source: marine sediment core GS10_PC15, 163 cmbsf | place: Arctic Ocean: Southern Knipovich Ridge | collected 2010 | reverse complement strand
CACCTACTGGGTGAGACTTTTGATTTATTTTCATGCCTCTATTATACCAGTTCTTCTGGCGTAGTAGAGGCTTATATTTTGCTATCCTTTATGATCAATGGGGCTTACCCGATTATTCGGGTCCTTGTCTTTCTTTTGCACAAGATAGCTTTTTACTATATACTATAGTGTTCGAGTAGGTAGATTGTATCTTTCTTGTTCTGGAGGAGTTTTTTCCTGCCATTCAACAAATCCCTCAAGGGCAACCCAAGTATTTTTTTGCTCATCCGTGAACTCAATAACCTGTTTAGGATTTGGTAGGTCGTTCATTCTCTTTAGCCACGATGAGTGCGAAATTCTTTTACTCCACGCATTGTATTGATCTTGAATTTCACCATGGCTAAAAACAGGTATATTTTCCGGTTTTTCATTTGGGAATTCCTTCAGAATACAGGATGGGTCAATATCTCTTACACTTAATTGCCATGGCCCTTCAAAATTTCCAACGCTATTCGACCAGCTTTCTTCTTTAAATTCAAAATTGTCTGAAATCCGAGCTAATAATTCGTGTAAGGCAATCCATTGATATTTTTTGCCGATTCGCTCCGGTTTGTGTTCTGATCTATCAATACGATTGTAATTAACATATCTATCAAATTGACCATGCAATTTCTGTTCCCAACCGAGTTGTACCACTCGATTAAAAACCCACCTTTGCGCCAAACCGGTATCAAAACGTTCAAGCGGATCGTTTATACTTCCTCGGTCGTCCAAAAAAGGTTTTATTTCTTTATCAAAAAACATTTTCTTTTTTTTTGGTAAAGAATTTTGAAAATCTACATAAGCTTTCCTCATTTCTTTTTTCTGCTCTTTTTCTCGTTGTTTTGTTTCCTCCTCATCTACTTTATCTGCTACATCGGGTGCGACGTATTTAATAGACACGAGAATATTTGAAAGATCAATACCAAAAAATGGATTCGTAGCTTTATCTAATAATTCTTTTTGTCTCTTGGTTAAGTCACTTTTAAAATTATCAAACAATTTTTTACGATTTATCTCTTTCCCGTTTAATCTTCTTCCTGACCAACGACTAACGGCAGAATTGAGAACATAATTTCCAAAATCTCCAAGAGTTCCGGAGTTGTACATCACTGACGACCATACATCTAAAAATCCCCTCTCTTCGGTTTTCTTCTGAAAGAAATCTTCAGGATAATATTTATTCTTTAACGATTTTTCTGACGGCACTTTTTTGGGCCAATCACTACTAAATGGCGGTTCTATCTTTTTCCGGCTAACGGATATGCCCATCTTTTCGTGTAGTGCAACTTCAATAATTCCCCGAGCATAATCCCGTAATAGGATATGAACTGGTGGGCTACCGTGTTTGAATATATCGTCGTAGACCCACCTTGATAGAACCTTGAGACCCTTCACATCGCTTCTGGATCGAATAGCGCAACCATTAGCGACCGCGTATAAACGTTCAACTATATAAGGATCATTTATATCCTTAAATTGCTTTAAAAGTTCCGAAACTACGGATAATCTGTTGGTCAAAAGAGAAACAAGGGCTTTTGTCGCTCTATCTCTAAGAAATCGGTTAGGAGTGGTTAAGAACCAACACAATGCTACCGAACAAAGACGAATGCCTTCGTCATTAATATGACTCTTATCTTGATTTGACCAGCCCCATTCAACCAATCTGTCAACTGCTCCTTTTTCACCATGTTGGGAATGCAAAAAAGTGGACCACCATGAATCTCTTTCCGGCATCGGGAATTTTGATAAATGTTTGTGCAGAAAATCAGCATTTAAGGGATGATTTGGCACTGGCGCAACAGAAAGAAAAGCGTTGAGGAGATCATTGTGCCCGGATTCTGTTTTAATAATTTTGTCGTTGATATATGCTAGAGTATTCTTTATATCTGATGAAAATGCTGTTGGCTTACGCCAAATTAGACTCTCAACAAAAGCTTCATTTACAACATAAGATTCTTTAAGATAAGGGGCGACCTCTACCAATTCACATCCCTTGAGATGTTCGGGACATTGTATAGATAATGCTTCAACGATTCCTCTATTCCAGGATTTTGCCAAAAATTTACCTAACTTTCTTCTTTTAGAAAAAAACCTTTTGGCAGTTAGTAAATTTTTATTTCCTTTTCCAAATTCTTCTTCATACTTTTTAAAAAGATATCGCCCAATTAAATGATCGCTAAATTTTTGGAAAGGAAACCTAAAATCAAATCCATCGTACTCATTTTTCTCCTTAGAGTACCTTGGCACCTTAACAATCAATAAATTTCTTTCCAGTTCCTTTATCAGCTTTCCATTATCAACTGACGGATATGCATTATTAACTATCGCGAAAACTTGTTCTTCTGGAATCCTGTCATCATTCTTATTCACCATTTCCGCCGCAATTTTTTCAATCACATTATCCCAGATATTCTTTCTAGCTCCACTTGATATACCAAATCGCTTGGCGATCTTTTGAGAGACACTATCCACAAACGATTCAAATATGTAGGTTGCACCTTCGTGTCCCCTGAAGATTTGTTTCTGCTTTTTGTCTTTGTTCTTCTTTGCGCGCCCTTGAAATGCCTTACAAAACAAAAGAAGGAAAAGAGGGTTTTGAAATTCTGGCATTAGTAATGGAATTTCAGGCAAGGGCAAATGAAATTCTTTGAAAAATTTATTTACCGCTTCCCATTCTCTGAATTCAAAACCTCGGTGTTCCTCACAGACAAAACCCTTCTTTAGTTTCTTTGTTATTACCTCTTCCTCAAATCCTGTTCTTACGCTAACGACAAAAGCTATATTTGGGTACTTTCTAATCTCGTCTACAACTTTACTTAAATTTTTCTTCCAGAAATTTCTTTGTCTTGTCTCATTTAGTGCATCAATAGCTAAAATTGTACGGCATCCTGATTGTTCCCCCGCGTTATTAAGCAGACGAAGAAATTGATTTTTGTTTATTTTTAGATCAAGTTGCTGAATTATTTGGACAAATGGATCATCGGTTGTAGCTACCAGTTCCCCAAATACAAGTACAGCGGGCAATGCTTTTGTGGAAGTAGTCCTATCTTCTACAACATCACATAATAAATGAGTTTTTCCTGTCCCCGCGGCACCAGCTAAAAATAAAAAAGGAGTATTGGATAATTTAGCTTTCTGACTGACGGAAAATTCTTCAAAGTATCTTAACTCTTTTTGTGCTTCATAAAGATAATGAATATCTGAACCAAATCTTTCCGAAGCTGAAAGCTGGCCGCTTTGTTGTTTTTCAGTTTTTTGTTCTTTAGCTTTATCTTTTTCTTCTCTTAATTTATCAGAAAGCTTCCATGATATTTCATTTGCTTTATTCGCTAGCTTATTAAACTTATCCCAGGGAATTTTCTTGGTATTGTATTCTTTGAGCTTTTCTAGAATTTTAGATAGTTGGTAAATTTCATCTTTGAGATTTTTATACAAATTCTGGGCGTCATTGTTCTCATATTTTTTTGAAATGCGACTAAATTCACGATTTAATTTCCCGTAATGCTTGCGAATTGAGGTGTAGAAATTTTCGGTTCGGCTTATGCCGTCAAAAATTTCTGCGATAGGCAAATCAACATTAAGCTCAGGCGTGTAACGATTACCCGCTCGTTCTTTTATCTTTTTCAGATGTGCGTTTTGCCATCTTTTGTCCAAAAATCTATCTTTAGCCATAGCCAAGTCTCCTTCAAATTGTTCGCGAATGGAAATTAACCTTTTCTTTTATGATTTAATAATAATAATAACAAATATTTACAGAAAGGGGGTAAAAACTTGCCTCAAAAGGCAAATTTACCATACCATCTGGGGAAACTGGACGAAGTTCGAACCTGGATTAGTGGAATTATGTAAATATATTTACTCTATTTAATGATGCAATTTTTTACTTTTTAGTGACTGGATGAGGCGAAAAATCTTCTGGTATTTCTTCTAATAACTTCTTTTCTCTAAATATTAAACTTATTTCACCAGTCGTTTCTCTGTCAGTCCAATAACTCCCCTCAAGCTTTGAAACAGGCGTTCCTATCATGTTAAAAACAATCGTCCCTTCATGTGGAGCACTTCTGACCTTCACTGAAGGCTTTGGTATGCTCGTATAAGAATAAATTAATTGTCGGATCTGTTTATTTGGATCAATCTTGAAGCCTTCGATGGTACTATAGCTTGTCATCTCTGCAGTTCTTAAAACACAACTAATATTTCCAAATGTTTGTTTAATCGAAAGAATTGTTGGAATTTGCGAAGGCCTTTTATTTGTTTTGATGTCCTTCCAATTAGTTCTAATACTGCCCTGCCAAGTTCCTGTTAAATTTGGAAATGGAACAAGCCATCCTCGAAATATTCTCCAACGCCAACCCCATTTAACAAAAAGCATCCATATTATCAGATCGAGAGTCGCAACTTTTGGAATTAATTTAAATAGATTCCAAAAATTCGATAAATCTAATGCATAAATTAAAGCAAATGCAAACCAAATTACTGCCGAAAAACCAAGCAAAATATAAATAAATGTTTTAATGTTTAAATTTTTCATTTCACTCAAAACCTATATAATCCCATGCTGCTGAAACAAATGAATGTGCTTGTTGACGTTTCAATCTTTGATTACGAAATAAGTATTTTAAATCACTAACTTCCCCCCATTCAGAACATTGTTCATCTGTTCTTGTATTATTAAAAAGAAAAGCAAGACAATTTCTTACATCGGATTTATAAAATGTATAGCCAAAATTATCATTTGGTACATTCCACACCATGCATTCAATTAGAAAGCCACTTATTGATTTGGCTGCTGAAATATCTTTCTCAGACATCTCGTTACAGAGAGATTTCAATATTCTAACAACTGATTTAAAACGTTTGCCAGTTTTCGAGTTTTTATCAACCCCATTATTGTAATGTTGTTCTGGCCAATTGATTATTCTCCCACCATTATCAGGTGTCAGTTCTACTCCTGATAAATATGATCTGTCTTTATGGTATCGTCTATGTTCAAAAAATGGAGCGACATCTGCATCAACCCTATAAGAATTTTCATGAATATCAAAGGCTTTATTTCCACGTGACACAGAGCTTTCTCCAAAATAAACAACAAGTGCCTCACCGACTTCATTTTTAAACTGGTCATATTGGTATGTTGCAGATGAAATGTTGAAATCTTCCCTTGTAGATCCGTTTGGAAGATACATAAAAAAGGTGTCATAACACAATATTCCTACATCAACATCACTATCTTTCCGAACATTAGTATTATTACGATAGGATCCATGAAAGAATACTTTTATATTTCTCTGATTAAGTTTATCGCTAGCTTCAATAGCATTTCGAACGGCTTTTTCTGCATTTTCACACCGTTCCTGTTCAGTTTTTCCAGGTGGTTTAGCCCATAACTCAAATGTTGGTTCCCAATCACGCATCATATATAACTTTAATTATTTTAATATATTATACCATAAAATTATTAATACATTTGCCGAAAAAAGCTAGTTTGCCCCCCCTTAATTGGGGGCAATTGCACTAAGTTCGAACGTGGTGTTTTGAAAATATGCTGGAACTAACTCTGTTATTATTTATTTTGTATCTTCTTTAAATTATTCATATAATCAACAATTTTATCATCAACAAATACATCGTTTGGGTAAAGTTTTTTTGCAACGGTTAGCCCCTCTAATGTGCGACATCGACTAAGAGCAACATATGTTTGTCCACCCACAAAAGGAGATCGACTGTAATCAATATTAACACGATTAAAAGTCATTCCCTGACTTTTATGAACTGTAATTGCCCAGGCGAGACGAAGCGGAAATTGTCTCAATACTCCAATGACTTCCATTTTAATGGTGTTTGAATCTGGATCAACTTTATAACGAATATTTTCCCATTTTTCAAGCAACACAACAAGCTTATCGCCACTTGAATCTAGTTTAATAACAATATTTCTTTTATCTAATTTCGTCACAGTCCCCATGTCTCCATTTTTAAATTTTCCCGTATTCTTTAAAACCATTACACGTGCGCCCTTACGTAATAATAATTTCCGAGGAACGATTGTGTTTTTCTCTTCGGGGAATTCCCCAATAATCTTCGCTTGAAATTCATATTCAGGACTACGAAGTTTTAATAATTGAGTCCGATTAATCGTGTTCACCACATTATTTGTTGTAGATAAAGTAACACCTTGATTCTTAGAATGTACATAAAAGGGCTCAACAAGTTTATCATTAATTAATTTAAGAGTTTGTGTATCTACTTTTCCATGACGAATTAGGTTTAAAAATTTAATAAATTTTTCATCATGTTGTCGATGAATTTCAATTAATTCTAACAATTGAAATTTGCCATGATCATATGCCTTTGTACTAAAAAAATAAGGCGTTTTATAAAATTTTGATATTATAGGCTCCTCTTCATAAGTAACAACCGGCGGTAATTGATAAGGATCTCCAACTAAAATAATTTGAGCACCACCGAAAGGTTGACTACTATCTCGTCCGTGCTGTCTCATAAAAATATCTATACCCTCAAAAACATCAGCTCGAACCATAGATACTTCATCAATAACAATGGTATCAACGGTTTTATAAATCCGGTTATTCGTGCGTATTTTAGAAATAACTTGAGGCGTTATGATGCATGGCCGAAAGTGAAAAAAAGAATGAATTGTTTGCCCCTTAACATTAAAAGCAGCAATGCCTGTTGGAGCCAATAAAACTACTTTCTTTTTCGTTTGTTCTCTGAATTGTTTAATGAGAGTGGTTTTTCCTGTTCCTGCATTACCAGTTAAAAACCAATTCTTATTAGAATTTTCAAATAAAGATAATACGGAACGAAATTCTTCAGTTAAACAAATTTTTAATGAATCAATTGATCTCTTATTTGAAAATGGCCAAAACATATTTCTCAAATTCTTTTATTATTTTTATTAATCGCCTCTATGTAATTACAATAATCACAATCTGATCTAACTTTTGGATCTTGTCACTGCTTAAGCATTATTAATCTTCGATAATAGTCCTTTCTACCCAAGAATCATCGCCAGTATACGGAATTAAATTAATCCTAAATTCTATTTTTGTCAACACGGGGAAGGGTGTAAAGATAAGCAAATCCATCAGTATTTGCAACTCTCGAAAAAAGTGAGGATAGATACACAATATATTCGTCAGTAAATTTACTGAGACTTGGATATTGCTTTCTAAACAGAAAATTTGAATATTGCGCTTTTATCTTATTAATAAGCCCGATTGAATTCATAGATTTTCTTTTCCCTTTTTAACTTTGTTTAATATAACATACAGATAAAATCTCAACAATGGGAAGAAAAAGGAAGTAGGTTCTCCTACTTCCTTTTTGAAATTTAAGAATCAACTTCCCAATCTCTGCACTGCATTGCATACTCACAGTCTTTACACATAAAACTCTGTCTTGGGAAAAAGAACCGGAACTGGATTCCTCTGAGGATCTGGACGACTAGGGAAAAGAACCTCTGATAGTCTTTTTTGTCTCTTTTTGTTTCAAGAACAATGATCTTGGGCTTCTTTGTTTTGACGAGATCGATTACTTTAATGAGTTTTGGTGGTTTCTGATGCAAGAATTGATACGCGTAGCTGTAGGCAGTTAGCTGGAGATTCCCATCTAAGTCTTTCTGATTCATTGTCTGGTTTGAAGTTTTAAACTCAACAATGGTATCGTCATCTTCAATTAAGTCCATAAAACCATCAAGGTTTAGTCCGAGTCCTTTTCCGTTTGAAGGATTGATCAACGGTACTGAAAACGGCACTTCTGCTCCCTTTATTCCGTTATGCTTCTGCTCGAAATACAGGGCAAGCAATTCTTTTGCGACAACAACTAGATTCATCTCTTCCTCACCAGCCTTATAGCGAATGTGTGTATCAATTTTTTGACAGTACCAGTCTGTATCGAAAATCCTAAGAAAATCCTCTAGAGCAACCTTTCTTCCATTCATTCTTTCCTTGTGGAACCAAGAGAGAGCAGTATGGACAGCACTCCCTAAGGCCAGACCTGACGACTTAAAAAGTGTTGGGATTTTGTCAATATACCGGAACTTGTACTTTAGACTGCATTGCAGGAAAAGATTCATTCGACTGCTAGAAAGGTACTCTATCATCCTTGCCTCCTTTGCTCTCTTCGAGCAATCTCTCGATCATCTTGCTTGCTTCGAATTTACTAACATCTTTTAGAGAATCAACTTGGAAAAATTCCATAAGTTGTTGATGAGCCTTTTCCGCCTCAATTCCCTGACCAGCCATTAGCCTGAAGATAAATCGCTTCTGAGCAGAAGTCATTTCTTTTCCATCTGTCTGAGAGGTTTCATGGATTTTCTCTGTTTTTGGCTCTTCCTTCTTTCCCTCTGAAAGCTCTGGGCTTTCAACAGTTACAACCTCACTGTCATAAACATAGAGACTTAGAATGACTTTCCCACCATTTGTCCTTACCTCAAAACATTTTGATTCTTTTTTCATTGTTAGACCTCCTTGTCTAATTTGGTTTTTAAGGTTCTATATTCAGTTTAAAACACTGAGAGGATCTAACAAGGAGGGTAAATCTGCCTTTTAAGAGAGTTTTCTCTCTCTTTTTTGTGAATGTAAGAATGATTTATTATTAAAATATATGACAAACTCAAATAAAAAAAATCCAATAACTCCTTTTGCAGTGACTGACTTTAGAGATATTAGAAAACGGTTTGGGATTAAAGAAAAAAACCGCAGAGGCCATATATATATTATCGGAAAGACCGGAACAGGGAAATCGACACTGATTTTGAATATGGCAATCTCCGATATAAAAAGTGGAAAAGGTCTGGCCTTAATCGATCCACACGGAGATTTAGCTGAAGAAATTTTGGATTTTATCCCTAAGAAAAGAGCAAAGGATGTAGTGTATTTTAATCCTGGAGATCTGGACTTCCCTATAGCCTTTAATCCTTTAGAAAAAGTTCCAAAAGACTTCCATCATTTAGTGGTTTCAGGAATAATCTCAACATTTAAAAAGATATGGGCAGAGTTTTGGGGCCCAAGATTAGAGCATATTCTAAGGTTTTCAGTCCTAACTCTTCTTGAATATCCAGGAAGTACACTTCTAGACATACCAAAGCTTCTAACTCACAAAGAATTCCGTCAAGATGTCCTAAAACACATCACAAGCTCTCAGGTAAGAGAATTCTGGTTTTATGAGTTTGATAAATACTCTGCTTGGCTAAGATCACAGGCCATCTCCCCTATTCTTAATAAAATCGGTCAGTTTCTTATAAGCCTTCCTCTCCGGAATGTTGTCGGACAGAAGGATAACACATTCGATATTAGGACTCTTATGGATGAAGGGAAAATACTGATTGTAAATCTCTCTAAAGGAAAGATCGGGGAAGAAAACTGTGCTCTTTTAGGAGCAATGATTGTTACTAAGATTCAATTAGCTGCTTTAAGCAGGGCAAATTTAAAAGAAAGCGATAGAAGACCTTTTTACCTTTATGTAGATGAGATCCATAATTTTCTAACTCTCTCCTTTGCTGATATCCTATCAGAAGCTCGGAAATATGGATTAAATCTTACTCTTGCTCACCAGTATATAGAGCAGCTTGATGAAAAATTAAGGGCTGCAATATTTGGAAATGTTGGTACTTTAATCTCTTTTAGAGTCGGTGCAGGAGATGCAAAGTATTTGGCAAGGGAGTTTTCCCCTGTATTTTGTGAGAGTGATCTTGTAAACCTTCATAATTACAATATCTATTTGAAACTGATGATAGATGGAAAAACCTCTCAGCCTTTTAGCGCTATAACATTCCCTCCATTTGAAACGAAGCTTTCTCATAAAGAAAAAATTATAAAAAACTCGAGGAAAAACTATTCAAGGAAAAGGACAAAGGTAGAAAAAGTAGTATTATTCCAGACTCCTTCCCCTTCTAAATCATATGAGCAACAACTTCCTTTCTAATTTATTACCAGGCGAAAAGTTGATTTACAAAACCAATCCCCACTGGTTATTTATTGTAATTCCCGTACTTGGAATATTCCTGTTCTGGCTCATTTATCTGCTCTTTATCTGCTCATTTATAAGAGCTGTTCTTTTAATTGAACTTTGGAATTTTTGTATCTATTTTAGCTCCTTCGCTTCAGCATTTATAATAATAATCCTTTATCTCGATTGGAGATTTAACATATTTTATCTTACAAATTTACGACTTATTAAAGAAAGAGGAATTCTTGGAAAGAGCTTCATGACTATCAATCTGAAAAATATTGAAAACATTACCTGTAATTTCGGGATTTGGGGAAGAATCATTGGATTCGGAGACCTGATCATAGAATCAGCAGGAACTCATGGGAAGATGGTGTTTGAGGGTGTACCAAGACCAATGAAGATTAAGTGGAGGATTGAAAAGGAAATGTATTAAATAATTAAGGAAATCCAAGTATATTTTTGATATAATAATTTACGCTTTCTCATGCCGACCGGAGAAAGCGCCCACCTTGATGGTTCCCATCAACCCCCCTTTTGCTGACAACGGTCGGCTCTATCCGATCATTTAAATAAAAACCTCTCTGCCAAAAAAGCACCTTAAAAACAAAAAAGGAGGAATACTATGGATCTACAATTTTTAATTGAAGAATTGGAAAGACAAAAACCTTTGAAATGGGATAAGAAAATAAACTCTTCTCATTTGGAAATGACTTTAATTGAAAACAAGTCTATGTTTCATATCCAAAACGATCAGTCCTTCCCTATAGCCAAATCCTGTCATAGCCAGATAGCAGACAAACTCGAGATTCCTGTCAAGTATTACCACAAGATGGAAACAGAAAGTCCGGAACTTCTAATTGAAAATGTAAACACCTGGCTAAAGAAAAGTGAAAAGGATTTCTTTATCAGGGGCTTAGGAGAGTCCGTAAGAGCCTTTCTAAGCGACAGATACAGAGTGATCGACCATCTGGATATACTTTTGTGCACTTTAAACGAACTCCAGGCTCATGAGGCTGATATTGAAGATTGTTTTCTCTCAGAGACAGAGATGAACATTAAAGTAAAAAGTCAGAAACTTCAGGACTTTGTCCGAGACAAAGATGATCTAATTACCGGAGGACTCTTTTTTACAAACTCAGAAACTGGACATAAGGCCTTAAGAGTAGAACCAAGGATGTTTCGAGTAAAATGCTCAAATGGAATGATTGTTGAAGAATTTAAAACAAGAGAAGTTCACCTTGGAAATGGAGATGAGCTATACGATGAAATCATCTACCTTTCGCTAAGAAGATCAATTCGGGAGTTATTCAGCAGGTTTGGTGAGATCGTCCTGATGCTTAGAGAATCAACTGAGATTAAGATCAACGATCCACTGAGAGTGATCAACAATGTTGTCCTGCAGTACAAGCTGAGTGAGTCCCAGAAGGAGAACATCCTAATAGCCTTTGGAGTAGAACCTGAACTTGACAAATATGGAATTACAAACGCTATTACTCTGGCAGCTCAAAAGGAAGAAACATGGGAGAAAAGTGTTGAGCTAGAAAAAATCGGAGGTAGCCTTATTTCCCTACCCACAGAGGAATTTAAATCCTTTGATGGATAACATAAATCCGGCAGAGAGAAAAGGAGGTGCACAAGCATCTCCTTTTTATTCATTAGTGAGGAATCCCTCTCGATTTGTCCAAAAATCTGTTCAGAATAATTAGTTCTATTTGACTAAGCACATCAGGTTTGATAATCGTAACATTGAAAGAGGGAAGATTTTGGGAAGGTCAATGAAAAAATACAATCACTACATTATATTCCTTTCTTTTTTATCCTTATTCGTATCTTGTAGTAAAAACAATGAAACTTATAAAGTTGAAATCAAAAATGGAATTAAAATAATAGAAAATCTCAGTCCAAAATGGGGAAATGAATCCAGAATCACACTGGAATTTGTGAGAAAAATTGGGGGATTGGATACCCAAGATGAAAACTACATGTTTTACCAGCCGCTTGACCTTGTTCAAGATGCAGAAGGTAACAAGTATATTCTTGACAGAGGAGAATTTCGTATCAGGAAGTTTGATTCCAATTGGAAATATTTAAAAAGATTTGTAAGAAATGGGCAGGGACCGGGAGAAGTAAATAGCACTAGTTGTTTAGCGATTAATGCCCACTCGAATATATATCTTTTTGACCAAGGAAACAGGCGTGTGCAAATTCTTGATTCAAATGGAACATATAAAAATAGCATTAAGGTGGATTACCAGTCTTTTGGTGGAGCTGTTCAGAGCTCAGGTAGAATTGTTTTAATTGCAAGAAGTTTTCGTTCGAGTAGTCAAGAAAACATTGATAGTGAAAATCCTACAATCCTTGCGATTGTTGATTTGGATGGTGAAATAATAGAGAGATTTGTGGAAAGTAAAATTTTCGATGAATCTTTCTTAATGCATGCAGTCAGTCATGTCAGATATGACCTCGATGTACATGACAATATATACGTAACATTTTGGTATCAAAATAGAATAGAAAAATATTCTCCTGATGGTAAACCCATCTTTTTCTCTAAACGTCCCCTTAATTATGAGATAAAACATCGATTTTTATATGACAAAGGCTATGAACCCAATTTAACGTATATTTCAAATGACATTAGAATCGATGGAAAGGGGCGTTTATGGGTTACAACCTATGATAAGCAACCTGAAAGCCAGGGTTCTAGAGGGGCTACTCTCAAAAACCGCAAATGGTTGAAGTTTGAGATATATGATGAAGAAGGAGTATTGCTTGGAGAGATACCAGTACCGATAGAATTCTATAAGAAGCGTATTTACGGGGATACCCTGTATCTTATTGATCCCTATTTTGAAGCTTGTATTTATGAATATAAAATAATTGAGAAAGATGGTTGAATTAATTCACTGGGATCATTTGCCTTGAGCCCTTTCCCCAGTCGATTTGTTCAAAGACTGGTAGAAATAAGATTATTGAAAATTTATAATTAGTTTATCGAGGATATATGAGAATAAAAATAGTATCAATCGGACTTCTTATTTTTGCTCTAATAGTGACTTCATCCTGTTCACAGAATGAGGCTGAATGGAAAGGGACCATTGAGGAAAAGGATGGTGTCACAGCAGTTATTAATCCGAAGGAGCCAATGTTTCAGGGAAACATATTCACCCTTGAAGAGGATTTATCAATCGGGCAGATAGAAGGAACGGAAGAGTATATGTTTGAATATCTGTGGACAATTCTTGTTGATGAAAAAGAGAATATTTATACTATCATTAGGACTGGGAGAGAAACGCAGATAAGAGTTTTTGATAGGTTGGGGACGTATATCAGGTCTATTGGTTCCCAGGGACAGGGACCAGGTGAATTTTCTTTTGTTGGCAATTTTCAAATAACTCCCAATAATAAGTTGATGGTTATCGACACAAATGCAAGCAAACTGTCTTTTTTTTCATTAGATGGAGATTATCTAAGGAGAACTCCTTATCTGGGTGTTCGAGTCAATAATGTCCAAATCAATTCCAATGGAAATTATTTTTTATATTCTTCAGAATACCAGGGGCAAAGAATTCCAGGCTCTCTATATTCTGCAAATAAGCTTGAATTGTTTGGGCCCGATTTTAACTTCATCAAATTGGTAGTCAAAGATGAGTATCGAAATATTGACGGCGCGATTGCACCGCCATGGATGATTATTAGATTTCCTTCAACTGATTTAGCAATATGTGGATTCTCTGAGATATATGAATTCCAAATTTATGATTTAAATGGCCATCTAGTCCAAAAGATATCCAAAGATTTTGATCCGGTCGAGATCAATGAATATGAAAAAGAAAAAAGAAATTGGACAGAGAGAAAAGGGCTTCCAAAATACTTACCAGCTTTCCAGGATTTTTCTGTTGATGAAGATGGTAGAATTTATGTTCAAACGTTTGAGAGACACTTGGATAAAGATGAATTCTATTTTGATGTTTTTGAATCTGATGGAAAATATATAACAAAAATCCCATTAAAAATTCTTCCAAAATATTGGAAGAACGGAAAGATGTATGCTGCTGAAGAGGACGAAAATGGATATTTGTACATCAAGCGCTATAAAGTCACTTGGAATTATTAAAACTGGGATCAGATAAAAGAGGGGATTTGAATACAGATTGAGCCCCTCCCCAGTCGATTTGTTCAAAGAATATTCTCTTGAAGGTTGGAACGATTCTAGTTAAGCTAGTTATTATAAGTATTAAAGGTGGGTGAAATGAAAATAAATATAAGCAAAATAGTTTTGCTCATTTTTATACTATTGCATTCTGTTTCTATTCAATATTCACAGGAAAAAGCGATAAAGAAAGTATTTGAACTCATTGAAAGCGAACAAGATGAAAACTATCTTTTTTGGGATCCGGCTAGCTTCGACATAGATGAAAAAGGAAATATATTTATTGCAGATACAAGAAACAGCCGGATTCAAAAATTTGATAATAAAGGGAAATATTCAATTACAATCGGCCAAAAGGGGGAAGGTCCTGGTGAATTTATATATCCTGCTAACATCAGAATTTCGGATAATAAAATATTCGTCTTCGATATCGGGAATGCTAGGATATCTCAATTTTCGCTTGAGGGTATATTCATCGACTCTGTCTCGGCTGGTAAAATGTTTTCAAGTGCTGTTTTTGACTATGAAGGAAATATATATACTAAAGCCACAAGCCCGACGGGTTTAGGAGAGGCAAAACCTCAAGTACTCAAAAAATATAATTCTAAAGGCGATTTTGAATTCAATATTGGTGAAAAAGTATTCAGGTCCGTATCGGCTATGAAAAAAATATCTTTTGGAAATAGAGGATCCGCGACTGGATATGTAGCTTTATTTGGATCGAATATTTTGTGTGCAGTGGACAACAAAAACAATGTTTATATCAATTATCCTTATAATTCATCCAAAATAGTTAAATATTCTCCTCAAGGAACTGAGTTATTAACTTTTGATCCAAAAATTGAAAAACTAAAAGTTAGTGAAGAAGACGAAATATTTTTTTTGGAAAAATTTGAATCCTACGACTCAATAAATATCCCAAAAGAAAAGCCTTCAATAATGTCCATCGATATAGATGACAACAATAACATTTGGATTACAACTCGTGAGGGAGAAAATCAAGGAGAGATTCGATTTCATGTCCTATCAGAGGAAGGAAAATATTTATATAAAGCTATAATCACCACAAAAAATCCAAGAATTGATAAACAAATTCGAATAAAAAAAGACAATATTTATATATTATATAAGGCAGAAGGAGAAGATGTCAGATTCATTAAATACAATATTATTGGTAATAATTGATATTTGAGACCAAAAAAGAAGGGAATTAAATCTCACAAAGATTGAGCCCTCCCCAGTCCATTTGTCCAAAAACAAAAGACTTGGTTCGGAACAAAATCCAAATTAATTTCGTAACTTCAAGTGGAGGGTTAAAATGATTAAAATTACCACTCTATTCATCTGTACACTGCTAATTTTCTATTTGACGGCATCTCCAACGTCTAGAAAGGATCATGTAATTCTTGGAATAGAGGAAGGAGACGGTCTACTTGTTTATCCTCGCCAATTTAAAGAAGGGCCAGATGAAAACATCTATGTTTACGACCGGAGTGATGCATTTATAAAAGTGTATTCTTCTGATGGAAAATATCTGAGAAGAGTTGGAGGGAAAGGCCAAGGTCCTGGTGAAATTCAAAGAGAAAATGGAGCCAATTTCGGATTCACACCCGAGGGTAAGCTTTACTTTACTGAATCTTTCGGGGGACATAGGTGGATAACAATAATGGAGTTGTCTGGTGAATTTAATAAAGTGTTGCATCCTGATATAAATGAAGTGTTTGGAATTGCTAATTCGTGGGCACTAGAGGATGGAGGATTCCTACTTGAAATCTGGAATATGTTTAAAGCTGAAATGAAAAAGGATTACTTCTTGTACCGTTACCCACAGGCTATTATTCGTATTAATTCAGAGGGAAAAAAGGTTTCTGAAATCATGAAAACAAATTACTTCAAAACAATCTCAAGTGCTGATAGTGGTGCTGACCAATGGCTTCCTTTCTTCCCAGCATTCGCTTGGATACCATGGAAAGGAGATACGGTAATTTTTGCTGATGGATTAAGCAAAATATTTAAAGTTTATGATTATGATGGAAGATTGGTTCGTGAGATTGAAACGATGTTACCCAATCCTGAAAATGTAACAAAAAGGGACCTTGAAGCGTGGAAGAAGGAAAGGAAAGAAGTTCAAAGAGATAAGTCATGGTATGAGAAGTTTGGAAAAGTTGTCGAAAAATATAATAAATCAATTTATGACAAAAAACCAAATTTAAGCGGAATCACTCTCACACCTGATGGAAATATTCTTGTCTCTCATCCTGAGACCAGTGGAGAAAGCGCACTGAATTACTGGCTGATTGGCAATAATGGCAAAACCTTTGCACATGTAAATTTATATTGTGATATGCTAAGAATTTTAAAGCATTGTATCCTTTTTAGGACTGTAGATGAAGATGAGAATTATCTTATCCATTGTTTAAAAAGGATTGGGAATGAGCGAGAAGATCTGCTTCGAATCAAGGAGCTCAATGTTTTTTAGAG
>SDBS01002993.1_pt1 | contig 16636 bp, 10 predicted proteins | sample 2277091 | NCBI WGS metagenome assembly SDBS01 (sample SAMN10404972, study PRJNA504765) | marine sediment metagenome | isolation source: marine sediment core GS10_PC15, 163 cmbsf | place: Arctic Ocean: Southern Knipovich Ridge | collected 2010 | reverse complement strand
CGACATCGCCAGCAAGCCGTATACTCGCGTCTCGAAACCGGCGGTGAGACAAAAGACTAGCCAAACCCCGGTTAGAATATACCCGGCATACGCCCACCCGGCCAGGCCCACATAGAGAAATGCCGTCGGCGTGCTGACCAGCGCCCAGAGCACGGCCACCCACCACCGGCGACCGGCGCTGTTGAGGTTTCCCCCGCCTGGGTAAGATTGAGTGTGCTGGATGTCTTTTGCGTTTATCACGTGCTCGTTGTGGCCGCCCGCCCATCGCGGCGTATGATTCCGTTACAATATCGTCGTCTCATGATATGATGAAGATAACTATCCGGTGAGTTTCCTCAAAATCCAATTTGCCGCGTTATGCGTTTGAAATCCGTCAGTATTTTCACCATAATATGTTTATTGCTCCAATCTTGGAAATAATGTACTGCGTATCCCACCCGGAGGAAAACTAAGCCGAAACAACCCCCAATCTCTACACCACGCCCGATACCATGTTATCAGGGACGAGTCTATTTACTAAATCCAAATCGGCGAGACGCAGGAAGAACCGGAAGAATGAGCGCGCCTATCACTGCATATCGAAGTTGACCATAGGTTTTTATTGTATCAGTGCAGCATTCGACGTGTGCTTATGGGTTTTATGCCCGGTTATTGATTATGCGATCTGCCTAGATCATATGTTCAGTGCTCCTGGTGATGTACTAGCCTTTAAGCTGCGCTATAGATTCAATGGATGGGCCGGACACTTTCCCGTGCGGGTGGGATACTGATCGAAATCAATAAGTAGGAGTCAAATTATGGCCAATTTTCAGGAGGTAGCCACCCTATACCATAATGGATACCCAGTAATGGGTATTCAATCGATAGCGTTACATCCGTACGCTTTGTTACCCGATTATTATGCTGTTGGAAAACTTCTTCATAATGTCTTCGCATATATTCTTCTTCGCCCAAATGGGGGACTCTCGCTTCACCGTGCCATGCATGAAATCCAGCTCCCCGGATTTCGAAACCGGGCGGGAATGATATGATTAGCGTGAGCTTATTACAAGGATAGAGAACCTCAAAACTGAAGTACTCGCGGGGATCCCCAGGCTTGCGCCTCTGGGCTTCAGACCGAGTCATGGCGATTGCTGAATTCGGTACCTTTGTCTCCAGAGGATCAAGCATACACGTGCTGGAGCTAGGATCAAGTGGAGGGGAGATATGAGCAACGACGCGGTATGAATTAGCCTTCGCCCCCGGCGCTGCATTCAAGAGTAATTCGTGATTATTATCACATTTTATTTTCTTAGAACGTTTATTCATTGAGTCCATTTTCTTGCCGGCACCACCGCCGGGGTAATCCGGAAGCCGATAATGTAACTCAAATTTATCAACTGGCTGTTTGGGACTAGCTGCACGGATGGTAATTTGGCTAGTCACGACACCTCCGCCCTCGGCATTAATCAACGCCGTCAATGTCCGGTCATCGAGGGCAATTCGAAAAGCTTGGCTTGTCAGCGTATAGTGGATCTCACGCGTGCCATTAATATGCCGCATTTGGAACGAAGTTATTGTTGAGCTTACAAGAAATACCACAATAAGTACTACGATGGCAACAGTCTCTCGATTTCGGACATTTTGGGATACACTTTTTTTCTTTTTAGAACGATAAAGCCGTATAGCGACAATGAGGATATTGCCAAGGAATGAGAGGATACCGATAATCGAAACAAAGGTCGTAAAAGCATCAACGCCGAAAAAATCAAGTATCCCCGGGAAAGGTGTATGTTGCCAGAGAACATCCTCACTTGTATAAGTCATATTAAAACCCCCACAGTTCAATACTGCTGCGGGGGAATAATAAACGGCTGCCGATGTCGGTGCAAGTGTTTTTTACGGTTTTTTGTAAAAAATCTCCCAATCTACGACCAGATTATTTCCGCGAAAGCCAAGCTCGCCACTCCAATTGCCAAAGCAGCACCCAAAAGGAAAATAAGCAAACGTGATAATGATGGCTTCATCTTCTTGTTACTTAATTGCTTAGACATAAACACCTCTCTGTTTTGGAGCGGAGGCCTCAGAAGGGGTTATTTTTGCCTTGACAAAAGTCTTGCGGCCTGATATACTTGTATTAGGTTGATCTGTGGCCGTGGCAGTACTGTCCCTTTCCGTATCGCCTCTGGTTGCGGTGAGCATGACCAGAGAAGCACCTTGAGCGAGGTGCTTCTTCTTTTTACAGTCACACATAGTGCCAAATTCCCTTCCATAACCAATTACACTTATGGTCACACACTATTCCAACCGCCATCTCAAATCTGAAAGCGTAATAGGCATTAAAAAGGGCCGTTTCATCATATATTTCGTTGGTGAGTTCATTTGGTCAATTCTTCCACCTCCCACGCCGAAAACCTCGGCGAAGTCACTATATTATTTTGGCGCCAGGTGGATGTCAAGTGTTTTCTGCAATACCGCCATCCCTTCTACCTCCCCCCCCTTTAATAACCAGTGGCCGAAGCTGACCGTCTATTCGCCCGCATCGGTAATTAAACGAATTTATTTACGTTTGTAAAGCTTTTTGTTCACATAAATATAATACCAGCAGCATAATCAACACAATGAATTCCTGTAACTGGTTGATAGTTAAATTGTTACGTTTTTTTCAGCCGGGCAATGGTTACTCCCAAATCCCCTTCATTCCATTCACCCATCCGGTGTGAGGTGACGCGCTTGTCGTTTTTGAGCATGTCGACGACCACCTGGCGCAGGACGCCGGCGCCCTTGCCGTGCACGATGCGGACTTCCTCCCAGCCAGTCAGGAGCGCCTCATCGAGATAGCGGTCCAGCGCCTCGCGGGCGTCCTCGCCGGAGAGACCACGTAATGATACTTCCGGCCCGACATCGGAAGTAACGTCATAAGAAACCGGCGCGGGTTTTATTTCCTGCTTTTTTGGCGTGGAGTCTTCGATTTTGCGGCAACTGTCCTCATCGATGGTATATAAAAGATTGCCGAGCCGGAGCTTGATCTTACCCTGATTGGAGAAAATATCTACCACCTCGCCCTCTTTTTTGAGTGGCTCGACCCACACGCGGTCGCCTTTGATCAGCGGCCCGGCGGTTGTCTGTAGTGGCGGTGGTGGCGGTTCCTTCAACTCCTCGATTTTCTTTCGTGTTTCCCGTGCTTTTTTCGCCAGGTACTGGTGGGTTTTCTTAACGGCATCTTTGCCGGCCTGCGTTTCGCGGATCTCCTTGACTAATTGCTCGATTTCGCGTTTGGTCTCCGCGACGATTTTTTCCGATTCGGCCAGCGCCCGGCTTTTGAATTCCTTTTCGGTCTCGCGCAGCGTTGCTTTCCGGTCCCGCAATAATTTTTCCAACTCAGCGGTCGCTCGCAGGCGGCCGGACAGCTCCTCCTCCTGCTTGCGCGCCCGACCAAGCGTTTCCTCCAGATCGGAAAGCAGCAGCGTTAAGTTCAGTTCCTGGTCGCCCAATAAACCGGCGGCCTTTTCGGTAATCGCTTCGGGCATGCCCAGTTGCCGGGCGATATCAATGGCATACGACGCGCCGGGAACGCCGAGACGCAGGCGGTATGTCGGTTGGAGGGTGCCCTTATCGAATTCCACTGCCGCGTTTTCGATTTGCGGGTTGTTTTGCGAAAGCGCCTTCAGCGCGGTGTAGTGGGTCGTGCACATGACCCGCGCGTCTTTTTCGATCAAGTTGGCAATGATGGCCTCGCCCAGCGCAGCGCCCTCGCGCGGGTCGGTGCCCGCGCCCAGTTCATCCAGCAGGACCAGCGAACGCTCGTCGGCTTCCTTCACGGCGTGACTAATCTGCCGGACATGCGAGGAAAATGTCGACAGTGATGATTCAATCGATTGTTCATCGCCGATATCGGCAAACACCGAACCGAAAACGCCGATTATCGTGCCATCACCCACCGGAATCGGCAACCCGGCCTGGGTCATCAGCAACAACAGCCCGACGGTTTTCAGCGCCACGGTCTTGCCGCCGGTATTCGGCCCGGTAACTACCAGCGCGATGAATGTCTGGCCGAGCTTGACTGTGATGGGCACGACTTCCTCCCGTTCCTCCGGCGCGGAGGCCAGCGCTTTGATAACCAGCAGGGGATGACGTCCGTTGATTATTGATAATTGCGGCCGGCCGGTCAACTCGACGACGCGCGATGCGGTACGCGCTGCCCAGCGTGCCCGGGCATATAAGGAATCGAGAATACCGACCACTCGGACGTTTTCAGCTAATCGGTCCGCTTCGTTCCGGACCATGCGCGTAATTGAACGCAGGATCCGTTCGACCTCCTGCCGTTCCTCGATCAAGACCTGCCGCAGACGGTTGTTTAATTCAATGACTTTGAACGGCTCGACAAACAATGTCTGGCCGGTGGATGAGCGGTCTTGAATCACGCCGTCGCGTGGGGAGAGATCGCTCGTGCGGACCGGGATCACAAAACGATCGTTTCGCAGGGTGATGATATCCTCCTGCCAGGCCGGATCGGGGTCTTTTTTGGCCAGGATTTTCTGCAGACGGCTGATAATCGAGTCGCGTACCGCGCGTTTTTCACCGCGTAACCGGTGCAGTTCCTTGGAGGCGTTGTCCCGGACCTCCCCGTCCTCGTCGATTGCCGTACGGATTCGCTTGACCAGGTCATACCCGGAAACCAGGCGGGAAAGGTACTCTTCCAAAAGCGCGTATTTCTCCGCTGAGATTTTGGAAAATCCCATCAATCCCCGGCACATCTCCAAAAATTCGGCGATAGCCAGGAGCTCTTTTGGCTCCAGGAAGACGCCTTCCAGGGTGGTTCGCAAGATCGCCGGCCGGATGTCGGGCACGCGGCCCAGCGGAAAATCACCCTCGGCAGCGAGGACCCCAATCATTTCCCGAACTTCATTAAGCGGTCTTATAACCTGTTCGTATTCCGTTTGGGGCTTGAGACTTAAAATAACTTCGCGGCCCATGACGGTCAGGCAGGCGCCGGCAACGGATTCGATGACCTTGTCGAATTCCAGGATTTCCAGGGTATGACGATCCATTTATTAAACATACGAAAAACATGCCCTTGATTCCACCATTGGGAAGGCAAAAATAACGCCCGCAAGCGCGGGCGTTATTTATCATCAGGTATTGGGATAGTCATGTCTCGGAGGAGAACAGTCGGTCCACTTTATCCAGGAAATCGTCGATGCGGGCGCGTTCCAGCGAGGTCAACCGGCGGCGTGTATTCTTGGCGCCGGGCGCGGGTTTGATCGATGATGGATGCCCGGTCAGGGAGTCCTCCAATTTCAGCATAAACGAATCCTCGGAAGGGTGCAGTTTTGCCGTGGCCTCGTAGATAAATGGGACCCCCGAAGCCATGCGGGTTGCCAGGAGTGATTCCTCGATTTTCTGTTCAACGGTGTACGGCAGGGGGATATATAGAAGCATGAACATCGCAAATCCGGCCAGGAACCAACCGTGCAATACCCCGACAATCGCCCCGCCAAATTTGTCGGTCCGCCCCAATTTATGGATTTCGGCCACCCGGTAGAACATCCGGCCCGTGAACTTGAACCCGGCATACAGCATCCCGCCGGCAAGAATAAAAGCAGTAAGTGAAGCCCACAAGGGTGAGACTTTAAGCCAGTCTTCTATTTCCGCGGTCAGAAAGTCGTTGTAGTGAACCGCAATCACAATTGCGCCGATTAACGCAATCACGCCGGTCGATTCGCGGATAAAACCGACTTTACTACCGTAAATCGCGCCGCCGGCCAGGACGGACAAAAGCACAAGATCAAGGATATTCATGGCCCCCTCCTCGGTTTTTCGAACATCCCGATGAGGGCGGAGAAATACGGCGAATCGAGAAACCTTCGACCGTGCCCCGCGGGTGGCCCCGCCGGTCCCTGCCCCCATACGATCGAAACGAACTCGTAAAACTCTTTTTTCGGCCCCGGTCGCGGCGTTACCGACGTTCCGGGACTGAGATTCTACAACGAGGATACCCCGCGATCACGATTCGCGTGGTGTCCGCGATATGAAATAGAACATCTATTTTTTTAACTGCGCGGAGACCACCGCGGAGACGCGCTTGCCCTCGGCGCGCCCCGCTACTTTGCCCATTGTCGCTTTCATGACCTTGCCGAAGTCTTTCGGGTCCTCGGCCCCGGTCTCGGTAATAATCTCCGCGATCAGGTTTATCAACTCCTCTTCACTCAATTCCGCCGGCAGATATTCCCTAACCTCCGCCAGTTCGGCTTTTTCTTAGGCGGCCCGGTCACTCCGTCCGCCTTTGGTGAAGGCGTCAATGGAGTCTCTCCGTTTCCTGGCCGCCGTCTGGAACACGGCTATGCAATCTTCGTCGGTTAATTCACGGCCGAGTTCGATTTCCTTGTACTTCAGATCGGATTTAAGCCCGCGGATCACGCTGAGACGCAACTTATCCCGGGCTTTCATCGCGGCCTTGAGGTCATCATTGATCCGATCCCACAACGGCGCGCTCATCGGCGGCGCTGTTGTTTTTTACGATTCCGACGAATGGCCTGATTCATTTTACGCTTACGCCGATCGGACGGCTTTTCAAAGTGCTGGTTCTTTTTGATGTCCGACATAATACCCGACTTTTCGCAAGCCTTGTTGAAACGTCTCAGAGCCCTTTCAAATGATTCTTCTTCGCGAACGCGAATGCCCGCCATGCAGTACTCGACCCCCTTTCGCTAGTGCGCTTGCCGCTCTATCGGCCGGCGCACCCGCAACATATTCACCCACAACCTATTGCAACAAGGTGAGGAAAATTATACTACACTCCCCACCGTACAACCTGTAATATATCCGTGCGTCATGCATTGTCAATCAAAACTTTTGACCTCCGCGGTTAGCGGAAACGCAATTGCCCGCCGCCTGATCCTCTCAGGGAACGGCAGGCAATTATCTGTCCGGCCAGCCAGCGGGGGGCCAATCCCCATTTTGGAATATTTACGTATTGAGTGGCCGGGGTGGTGGTGTAATACTAACGGCCGATTGACCAAAAGAGGGCAGCCCATTCGTTTAGTGCAGCGAAATATTTGACAAAATCGCGGTATTCGCGGAATACGACCCAAAGCAGGCGGTACTATTTCGGGGTGCGGATACCGGGTAGCATAATTTTGTCGTTTGGCGGTATTGTGATATCCTTGACCCTTGCGGAACAAAGGGAGATTGGTTATATTATTTGATTGGGGAGTTAGGCGGATCGGGAATGTACCCGTCCGATGGGATGAGCATATCTACTTTAGGGGTTTCCATGAACAGTCGATTACATGCCAAGCTGATTGCCGGTTTCGTGGCCGGTATTATGTTGTTTGCGATGGTTTTAGGTGGTTGCGGAGATGACGATCAGCCGCCGACCAAGTCCCCGGACAATTTTATAGCCAAAGACACTGGCGGCACGGCTTCCCTCGGGGCCCTGGTAACGGTAACGGTCCCGCCGGAGGCGATATCTGAAGACGCAGAGATACAAATCGCCGAAACGGAATCCATCCCGGTATTGCCCGACGGCTATGGTTTTGCTTCACCGGCCTATGAGGTCAGTCTTTCCGCGGGGCGAATCACCGATACGATCTGGGTTGCCGTGACTTATTATGATGAGTTTTTGCCCGAAGGACAACTGGAGGCGGGCTTGCTCATCGGCCGGGTTGACGGCCAGAGTTGGGTGTTCGAGGACCCGGAGGTTGAATCGGGGCCAAACCACGCCACGATTGGCACCCTGACCCAAACCAAATGGGCGGTGATCTGGAAAACGCGGGATCCGCGGGAAACGGTAGGCGCAATAATTGGCGAAGTTATCGACGATATTGACCACCATCAGCGGGATGATATTGAGTTGGCGCTGGGGGCAGCGGATCTCGAGGATATTCTGGCCGTCTTTCGGGAATATCAAGACCACTATGATGCGTCGTCAGCCGGTGACCCAGCGGTCGAGGGCGCAATAATGAATTTTCTCGGCGCACTGCGGGCCATTGAAAACGACAATAAAATAATCATGGCCCAGACCGCCGCGGAATTAACCAATTCATTTTTGGAACTGGGCCGTGCCGTTGATTATGATATTGAAGCCGGGGCGGCCACTCCGCCGCGAGTGCAAATCGGTTCCCGGCGATGGCTGCCGCCGGCGTTTGTCGTGTTGTTTACCGGTGCGCTGGATTACTCCCGCGCTGGGACCGCCGGAACGGCGGGACGGTTGCAGGACCTCCAGGCCATTCAACATGATTTCTTCGTCCAGCTTAATTATGATCCCACGTTCGGCGGGTTGACTTATCTTGATTTTCCTGAGGGGTATGAGCGGGAAATACTCACCCTGGCCAGTGAGGTTACCGGTATCTACCACATGGAGTTGGCTAGAGTTAACACGCAGTCTGGCAAGACGATCCGTTTTGATTACTTGCGGGATCGGGGGATTGTCCTGCATTGGCCGGTTGAGGCGGAAGCGGTATTTTTCAATTTCCCGGATGTTGATGAATCGGTCAACTCAATCGCCGTGGTTGTCGAATTTGGCGACGTCCTCGCGGATTTCAGCGTGGTACACGCAAATCCTTTCGCTAATTCCGCACACTCTGATTCACTCGGTTCCTGGCTTTATTTCGATTTACCCGCCTCCGCTCTGGTGGATTTGCGCAAGCAGGATGGCCAGTTGCATTTTATTATTGAATCCGGAGGGAGTATTGAGGATAACACCTATCCGTTCCCCGTAAGCCGCCGTCCGTTACTAAGTTATGGCGATTGGATCGAGCCGACGGCAATCACGGATTTGGCCGTCGATAAATATTGGGGAAATTCCGTGAAGTTGGGATGGACAGCCACAGGCAATGATCTTGATGAAGGAACCGCGACATGGTACGATTTGCGTTATTACAGCTCGCCAATCACTGAGGAAAATTGGCAAGATGCGATTCCCCTGGAGGGGGAGCCCGCGCCCCTGTCAGCCGGCTCCACCGAGGAATTTATCCTTTTGCCATACGATCTCTCGGCGACGACCTATCTTGGCCTTAAGGTTTTTGACCAGGATTACAATGCCTCCGCGTTATCCAACATGATACAGATGAGCAACTTATCGGAATTAGTCGTTGACGTACCCGACAATAATCTGAGGCGGGCCTTGCGGGAGGTTGCCGGCAAACCGGAGGGCGATATTTATGGATCGGATCTGGCCGGGATCACCAGCTTCGCGGCAGATTCGCGGGGTATTGTTGTCGTGAATGGTTTAGAGTTTCTCGCCAACGTGGTTTCCTTGAGTCTGCAATCAAATGGGCAAATCAGAGATCTTTCTCCCTTAAAGCACTTGATCAACCTTCAGAAATTGCGGCTCAGCGCCAACTACGTCAATAATATCTCGGCCTTGAAATTGATGAGTCAACTGCAAGTACTTGATCTCTCGAGCAACACCTTGCTCTCCGATATATCACCATTGGCCGGCTTGACACAGCTGGATTCGCTCAATTTGCGCTACGATGACGTCAGTGATGCCAAGCCGCTAGTCAACCTGCGGGACCTAAGGTACCTTAATCTCGGTAACAATGACATCAGGTACTTGGATGGATTTCAGTATCTGCGAGGCATAACCACCCTGTTGCTGAATGACAACCGGCTGCAAAATATTACCCTGTTACTGGACAACCCGGGTCTGGACGCCGGAGACACCCTCGATATCCGTGGCAATGAACACGTTCTGTGGGAATGGACCACCCGCAATATTGAGATCCCCACCCTGGAGGAACGCGGGGTGGTGGTCCTTTATGATACAGGTAATTAGCATAAAAGCCGCTGGTGGGCGGGATAGAGTTGCCACAACTATTGATTAATGTGGATAAATGTAAAATAGCCGTTGGGGGCATCGGCCGCCCGGTTGGTCATATTGATTATCCTGGAATTCGCAGCCAACAAACGACTCCGGTTTGTTGTGTCATTACATTAAATAGTTTGTCATAAAGATGACTTTTTCGCTTGCCGGAACGCGAGGTAAAATGTATATTTCATGTTTTGCGATGAGGGCAAAACTCTATAAACCATAACGGGTTAGGAGAGAGCTGCGTATGGTGGACATTAATTGGGGATTGTACGCGCCAATCTTTGGTCTGGTGGGCCTGGTCTTTGCGCTGGGCATTTTCTTTTCGGTCAAACGCATGCCGACCGGCAACCAGAAAATGACTGAGATTGCAGAGGTCATCCATCGGGGCGCGATGGTGTTTCTCAAGCGGGAATATTCGATCCTGTTGATTTTCATTGTGATCGTATTCGCGCTGTTGGCCTGGAAGATCGGCATTCTCTCGGCGGTTGCCTTTTTGACCGGCGCGGCGTGCTCGATGTTGGCCGGATTTTTCGGAATGTCTTCGGCGACCGCGGCCAATGTTCGCACCACCGCGGCGGCGAAAGACCATGGCCAGGCAAAAGCGTTGATTGTCGCCTTTTCCGGCGGATCGGTCATGGGGATGTCGGTGGCGGCACTGGGTCTGATCGGGCTGGGGATTTGGTTTGGGATTCTGGATTTAAGTGAAATCCAAGTGCTTTCCGGCTTTTCGATGGGCGCATCGTCAATTGCCTTGTTTGCCCGTGTCGGCGGTGGGATTTTCACCAAGGCCGCCGATGTCGGCGCCGATTTGGTGGGCAAAGTCGAAGCCGGTATTCCCGAGGACGATCCCCGTAATCCGGCAGTGATCGCCGATAATGTCGGTGATAATGTGGGTGACGTGGCCGGGATGGGCGCCGATTTGTTTGAGTCGTATGTCGGCTCAATCGTGGCGTCGATTATCCTGGGAGCGTCGATGTACGCGGCCGGTACCGGCCCGATAGGGTTGGTTATGTTGCCTTTGGCTGTAGTCATGGCTGGTATCATCGCCAGCATGCTTGGCATTTTATCGGTTCGGATATTCGCCGGTATGAACCCTGCGGCGGTATTGCGAATTGTCACATATGTGGCGGCGCTGGTGATGATGGTGGCGTCGTTCTACATCGTCAAGGCGCTGGAAGTGGATGTTAATGTTTTCTGGACGATTTTGGTCGGATCGCTGGCCGGGATAACTCTGGGGTTGCTGACGGAATACTATACGGCAGCCAAACCTGTTCGGGATATTGCCGAGGCCTCCAAAACCGGTCCGGCAACCAATATTATTACCGGTTTGGCAGTTGGGATGGAATCGGTAGCTTTGCCGGTGATTGTTATCGCAACGGCGATCTATGTTGGTTTTGAATTGGCGGGTTTGTATGGCATCGGTATTGCCGCAGTGGGAATGCTTTCCACCATCGGCGTGACTATGTCGGTTGATGCTTACGGTCCAGTCGCTGATAATGCGGGCGGAATTTCCGAAATGGCCGGTCTGGGTCCTGACGTACGCAAGATCACCGACCGACTTGATGCGCTGGGCAACACCACTGCCGCAATCGGCAAGGGTTTTGCCATCGGCTCGGCGGCACTGACCGCGCTGGCCCTGTTCGCGGCATATACCGCGGCGGTGGGGTTGGAGTCGATCGATCTGCTTTCCTCCAAAGTCGTAGTCGGATTGTTCCTTGGCGGGATGTTGCCGTTTTTCATCGCGGCCCGAACCATGACGGCGGTCGGCAAGGCGGCCTTCAAAATGGTTGAGGAAGTCCGGCGGCAATTCAGGGAAATCCCCGGCTTGATGGAAGGCAAAGCCAAGCCCGATTCGGATCGCTGTGTAGCGATATCGACTACCTCGGCGTTGCAGCAGATGGTAGTTCCCGGCTTGGTGGCGATTCTGGCTCCCGTGGTGGTTGGTTTGTTGATCGGCAAGGAAGCGCTGGGTGGCATGCTGGCCGGCGCCACGCTGACCGGAGTCATGATGGCCCTGATGATGGCCAATGGCGGCGGCGCGTGGGACAACGCCAAGAAGTATATCGAGAGCGGCGCTCACGGCGGCAAGGGCTCGGATGCGCATAAAGCGGCGGTCGTCGGTGATACGGTCGGCGATCCGTTTAAAGACACTTCGGGGCCGTCGATGAATATCCTGATCAAGTTGATGGCCATCGTTGCGTTGGTCCTGGCGCCGCTGTTCCGCTAAGTTTGCGGCCGGCGCGGGAGGATATTCGCTATTCAAAGTGAGGGGCCGATGTAGATCTCAGCCGCGACAGCCATAATTGCAATAATCATGGCGCGGACTGGTCTTCCAGCCCGCGTCATTTGTTTATTGTCCGAATGTAACGTGTGCCGGATGCGGACGAATCTGACAAACCGGGTCTAAAAAGTGCCGGGCGGATTTATTAAGTCCGCGCATGACAAGGAGATTGGTGTATTTAACGAATCATGGAAATGTTGTTTTTTTTGAAAATGATGTTTTATTACGTGTTGGGTTTTGAATACCAGGGATGGATCGGGGTAAGCTCGAAAAGAGGAGGCGAGCTGTCAGAACCGCGCGAAAAATGAAACATTTCACGAAGGTATCCGTCTTTTGAGGCGGGTACCCACGAGGGAGAAATGGGATGGATGAACAGGTTGTAATGCCGGAACCGGGAATACCAGAGCCACCACAAATAGGAATGCTGGGACGATTTATCGCGTTGTTTTCTGATCCACGCAAGGCGTTTTTGTCGATCAGGAAAAACCATGAGTGGATTGTCGTGGTCCTGATTGTAGCCGTCTTGTCGATGGGCAGTTATCAGTTGACCAAGCCGATTATAATTGAGGCGCAATTATCGTCAATCGAGGAGCGGCTGGAAAACGCCAATATTCCGGAGGAGCGAAAACAAGAGATCTTGGATGACGTTGTCGAAAGAATGAACAATCCGTTCCTGCAATTGCTGGGCCCCGTGTTCATCGTCATTATCCTGCTGATCATCTCGGGGATTTTGCTGTTCCTGGGCAATATCATCCTGGGTGGGCAAACAAAATTCTTGTTGGTGATGAACATGTTGGCGCTTTCCTGGCTGATTGCGATACCGGAGACCATTGTCAAAGTGCCGTTGATGCTTTCCAAGGGATCGGCCCAGGTGCAGACGTCATTGGCGCTGCTGGTCTCTGCCGATCAGGCCAATACGTTTTTGGGAACGCTGCTGGGGAAATTCGACCTATTCGGCTTGTGGACATTGGGATTGGTGATCTTCGGCATGTCGATTTTAACCAAAACATCGGTTAACAAGTGTGCGTGGACGGTCGGCATTGCCTGGTTTATCTGGGCGTTGATTCAGGCCGGTTTGGCCTCACTTGGCATCAATCTCACGGGAATGTAATGTTTTTGTTTTGGAAAAGAGGAGTTCTAGATGAACGCTGTGCGCTGGATTCGATTGGGATTTATTTGTCTGGCGGCCTGGATGATGTTGTTCGCGGGAGTCACCCGGGCCGAACAGTTGAGTTTGGATAAATGCATTGAGATCGCGTTGGATCGGAATGTATCGCTGGCCTCGGCGCGTTATTCGCTGGACCTGGCGCGGCAAGATGTCTGGAGTGCCTGGGGTTCATGGCTGCCGCAAATCTCTGCCTCAGGGAGTTATACGTATTCTGATCAGGGATTTGGTGCGGGTTATAATCTTGAGCGGGCTAAATCTAATCGACACAGCGGATCTATTGGCTTCCGGCAAGACCTTTTCCAGTGGGGGGGGCAATGGTTTAATATTAGATACGCGGTACATACTCGCAAAGCTCGCGAGCATAACTTGACACAATCTGAATTGGAAACAATTGATCTTGTCAAGAACTACTATTTCAGCGCCTTGAAATATGGCGGGCTCCTGGAGGTCGCCGAACAGGCCGTCGGCGCCGGCGAACAAAACCTCAAGTTGGTGCAGGCACGTTTTGACCTGGGTTCGGCCAACCAGTCCGAATTACTCAAGGCCAAAGTGCAGTTGCTTTCCAATAAATCATCACTGGAGGCGGCCAAGAAAAACCGTGCGGTTTCGAAGGCGCAGTTAAACAACGTGATGAATCGCCCGGCCACCGCGTCGCTGGAATTGGACGATCGTGTTGATACGTTAATGGTGGTCGATGATTTCCAAAGCGCGATGGTTTACGCTGAGGAAAGCCACCCAGGCATCCTCGGCGCCCGGTCGGAAATGCAGGCGACAAAATACCAGAAGCTAATGGCCCGATCCGGTTATTTGCCCACTGTGTCTATAGAAGGTTCACGTTCTTCGTCAAGAGAATATGGTTCCCAACTCGGCGATTGGGTTGTCTATGACGAATATTTCAATCCAATAGGTAGCGTGAGAGAGTGGCGGGATTATGAACGAGAGTATAAGAATTGGTATTTCGGTGCATATTTGTCCTGGCCCATTCCTTTTTTCGACGGGTTTTCACGGAAAACAAGCCATGCACGGGCCACGGCCACGCACAATCTGGCTAAATTAACCTTGGAATCGACAATCAACGGTGTCGGACTGGATGTACAGACGGCGCTATTGAGTATCAACAACGCGCGCGCCAATCTGTATCTCTATGAAGAGTCCTTACACTCCGCGGAGAAAGACCTCGAAATTGCGCAGGAGCGGTATAACCTAGGGGCAGCGACGGTGCTGGACCTACTCGACGCCGAGAAGAATTTGGGGGATGCGCGCAACAATTTTGTCAGCGCGAAGTTCGATTTCAATCTCGCCGTTTCGGCGCTGGATAAAGCGATGGGCCGGAGGCGCTAAGGAGGTTCGGAGAAACGATTCAGGTTGCCTGATCGTATACTGATTAACGGGGTAAACAACGGGTCGCGCGCAAGATGTCATCCGCTTATTACCGCCCGGCGGCCCGCGATATACCTGCCGGTAAGTAGAGGTGTCTATGGATAATAACCGCAAGAAAAAATCAAAAAAGAAAAAATGGCTGATTATCGGCGGCGTGGCGGTCATCCTGATTGTCATCGTGGTGGCCAATCTAACCAAGACCGACGAGACGATTCGCAAAGTCAAAGCCGCCGAGGTCAAGCTGGGTGATATCACCTCCTTGGTGACCGCCTCGGGGAAAATTCAGGCGAAGACTGAAGTCAAGATTTCGGCCAATGTCTCGGCCAAGATCGTCGACCTTCCGGTGAAGGAGGGCCAGGCGGTGACCAAGGGGCAGCTTCTCGTCCAACTCGACCCGGAGCGGTACCAGGCCGCATTGGACCAATATCGCGCATCGGTGGCTTCCCAGCAGGCGCAGGCCGAACTGGCCCGCGCGCAGAAAGAAGAAGCCCGGCTGGCCTTTGCGCGCGCCGAAAAGCTGCACCAGGGAAAGTTGATCTCCGATGAAACGTTTGATGCAATCCGCACGCAATTTGATGTACAGAAGGCCTCGTACAACGCGGCCCTGTCTGAGATCGATCGCGCCAAGGCGTCACTGCGCGAAGCGCGAAACCAATTCGAATATACGACCATAATCTCGCCGATCGATGGGATCATCACCGCACTGTACGCGGAAATCGGCGAAATCGTGATGATCGGGACCATGAACAATCCGGGAACGGTGATCATGACGGTTTCCGATCTTTCCGAGATCGAGGTCGAAGTCGAGGTCGATGAAACCGATATCGCCAGTGTCGCGCTGGACCAGGAAGTAAAAATCGAACTGGATGCCCTGCCGGACACGACTTTCCGCGGCGTGGTCACCGAAGTCGGCAACAGCGCACGGCTCTCTGGTTATGGGACGTCGGACCAGGTGGTCAATTTTATGGTGACGACCCTGATGCAGGAAACGGTCCCGGCCATCCGGCCCGGCATGTCGGCCACGTGTGATATTACCACCGCCGAAGTTGAAGATGTAATCAAGGTGCCGATTGGGGCCGTCGTTCTGCGGGATGAAAAGGATATCCGCAAACAGCAAGAAAAGGAAGCCGGAGCCGAAGAAACGGGCGGCGCGCTGGCCTCCGAGGCCGACACGGCCGGAGCCGAAGTTGTGGATACCGTGGAAACCGATGAAGACGACGAAGAAAAGCGGGAACTGGAGGGGATCTTTGTTATTCGTGACGGCAAGGCGTATTTTTCCGAGGTAGTCACCGGTATCGCCGACCAGCAGAATATTCAGGTTATCTCCGGCCTCGAAGAGGGGGATCAGATCGTTACCGGGAATTTCAAGACCCTCCGTGAGTTGGATCATGGCGACCGGGTCGAGGTCAAGGAGTCCCCAAAGTCCGAGGATGAATAACATGAATCCCGGGTCAAATAAAGGGTGGTAATGCCGTGTTAATTAAAACCAAAGACCTCTGGAAATCATACGAGATGGGGGCGGAGACCATCCATGCACTGCGGGGGGTCGATGTCGAAGTGGAAATGGGCGAGTATATCGCTATTATGGGGCCGTCGGGGTCGGGGAAATCGACGTTGATGAACCTGATCGGCTGTTTGGATACTCCCTCGCGCGGGTTCTACGAATTGAACGGCCGCCGGGTTTCCGAGATGAACGACAACGAATTGGCCCGCATCCGCAACAAGGAAATCGGGTTTGTTTTCCAGACGTTCAATTTATTGCCGCGCGCGACCGCGCTGCACAATGTCGAACTGCCGCTGATTTACAACGGGAGTAATTCGAAAATGCGCGTCGAGAAGGCCAAACGTGCGCTGGAGATGGTCGACCTGGGCGATCGGATGACCTCGGAAGGCGGCCGGATCATGTCCTTGATCGCCCGTCCCTCAAAGCCGGCCCTGGACATGGATTTCGGTCGCGCACTGGTTCAAAAAGCCCAAAAACTGATTGATGAAAACAACCCCCACCGCAACC
>SDBS01002992.1_pt1 | contig 16641 bp, 15 predicted proteins | sample 2277091 | NCBI WGS metagenome assembly SDBS01 (sample SAMN10404972, study PRJNA504765) | marine sediment metagenome | isolation source: marine sediment core GS10_PC15, 163 cmbsf | place: Arctic Ocean: Southern Knipovich Ridge | collected 2010 | reverse complement strand
ACTGGTCCCCTGGCTTATTTGAACAAAACTATTGAAATAATAAAATTGGTACATCAATCCCAGGCGCTGGATATGGGTCCCAAACTGCAGAGACAGACCGAACTTTCCCCCGAGCTCCCCATTGGCTGTATGCATTGCCGTGGAGAACAAGAGGAGTGAAAATATGATAAATGCTTTTTTCAAGGATCTGCCAGGTGAACTGTCTAAATTTAATATAATCCGGAAATATTATGGTGGATTGCCTACACAGGCGCTGACAAACCAGCATGTAGCCATGGCTATGGGATGAGGTTAAGTGTGTTCTTTAATCCGGTGGGATATATTCCGGGTTAAGCTCTGTTGGAACAGGTGCTCCCGTACTTTTCCTCCATTCCTCCAGGATCATTAAGAGTTCCTGTGTTTTCTCGGGGTTTGAATCCACCAGGTTGACCCTCTCTCCTATGTCTTCACGGAGGTCATAGAGTTCAAGTCCCCCGTCCTCAAAATACTGATGCAGTTTCCAGTCCCCTATCCTGACTACAGATCCGGGCCGGGTCCTGAATAGCGAATCACGAGTCTCGTAATCCCCTGATACATAAGCTTCAAGGTATATCGGAAAATGCCAGAAAAGCGGTCTTTCCTTGACTTTCCTGTTCTTAGTCAGGTGGGGAAGCAGGCTGATGCCATCCAAGGGTAATGCTTCATTATCCATCAGTAGTTTTTTCAGTCCAACAGCTTCAAGAATGGTCGGGTAGAGGTCAAGATTGGTCACCGGGACTTCGGATTGCTGTCCCCCGTCAATCTTCCCTTCCCACACAATGACCATTGGCTCACGAATCCCTCCTTCGTAATAGCTGCCTTTCCCTGCACGAAGCGGCCATTGTTTGGTAATCCTAAAATGCCCCCCGTTATCCGAAGTAAAAATGATGAGTGTATTCTCAGACAGATCCTTTTCTTCCAGAATATTAATAAGGTTACCTATGTTCCGGTCCAGGTTGTCTATCATGGAGGCATAGCCTGCATGCTCCTGTCCCATCCATGGCTGCTTTTCCACGTACTTGAAAAACAGGCTATCCACCGGGTGAATGGGTGTATGGACAGCGTATGGGGAATAATAAAGAAAGAAAGGCCCGGTGGCAGCCTCATTAACAAACTCAATGGCCCGCTCCATGACCAGGTCCGTCAGATATTCCCCGTTGGGAGCATCAAGTGGCACATTGCCATACGGAGGATAATAACTAATTGGATGGCCGGCATGGGTACCACCAATGCTTAAATCAAATCCCTGGTCACGGGGATCTTCCCCAAGGTGCCATTTGCCTGCATGGCATGTTCGATAGCCGGCATCCTGAAGCACCTCTGCGATGGTTATCATCTTGTCAGGCAATATGGTACTGTTCTTTGTGGGTATGAGTTTGCGGTCTTTGCTTTTGCCCCGCTCAGAGGTACCAACTGTATAGATCCCATGCCTTGGTGTCCATTGCCCGCTCATCAGGCAAGCCCGGCTGGGCGCACAATTTGAAGCTGTCGCATAGGCATCTGTAAATACCACCCCGCCGTTGGCCAGTCTGTCAATATTGGGGGTTTCGTAAAACTCAGATCCCATGAAGCCGACATCCCGCCAACCCATATCATCAATGTTGATCAGTATGATGTTGGGCTGGGACTTTTCACATCCGCTTATCGTAAATATGGTAATGGAAATTAGCAGAAGGTTAGTAAGAGACCGGATAAGTTTAACCATGTGAAATAGAATTATTAAGAAAGCCTAAAATAACATTTTAATTATTGCTAAAGGCTGGATTCATATTCTTCGACGGCCTCCCTGATCGCCAACAGATTTTTCCACGGAACCTCAGGCTCAACCAAATGTGTCGGACCAAGGCAGATCCCTCCTTTATCGCCGCATTTTTGCAGCCTGGAAAGACTTTCCAGCCTGACTTCTTCAGCCGTCCCAAAAGGCAACACTTGCTGGGTGCCAATGGTCCCCCAAAAAGATACCTGGTCCCCGAACCGGTCATGAATCTCATCGAATTCCATGCATTCAGGCTGGATGGGGTTTAAAATGTCTACTCCCACTTCAATTAATTGATCAATGAAGGGAGTGATATAACCACAGGAATGATAGAAAATAAGGATATCTGGCTTTATGTTCCTGGCTGTATCAATCACCCTGGAGAGGCGGGGTTTCAACCATTTTTCCCATAGTCCGACATCGATCATAATCGAAGATTGAGTTCCAATATCATCTCCAAGGCTAAGGATATCTATACCGGCTTCAGCATATGCACTTGCCTTGGCGCAGGCAAAATCTGTGATCTTATCCAGAATGGTTGGAGCCCTCTCGTCTTCCATCATCATATCCATCATCAGTTCTTCCATGGACCGGAGATACCAGGATGCCTCCCAGACCGTCATCTGCATAAACGCAAGGGAAGCCAAGCCCTCTTCATGCAATGCTGCCACATTTTTGGCCATCTCTGCCCTACCCTTTGGATCCAAAGTGGGATAAGGATAATCGATTATCTCATTCAAATCTGCTCCCTTGAGTGGATGGTGCATCCGTGTCATATGGAATGCCAGCTCGGAACCCTTGGAATGACCGATACCATACTCATCAAACTTGGTATCTGATGGAAGGATCTCCCTTTTGTACAGATCAAATCCGTTTGCATAATTCCTTTTCACCTCCATTTCGACCCTTCGATGGCTTAGGTTGAACCAGGATTCATAATCCTCATGGCCGAACCGTGCATTAAAGGCCTCAATCTGGGAATCGCAGAGCCAGAAATCAACCGGTACATGGACGAAACCTTCCCTACGGAGTGTTTCTATAAGATTCTTTCTGGATGTACCCATTGCAGTTGTATTTTCGATTTTTCAGTACAGCAAGATCCTGGGCTGCCAGGGAGTTATCCGGGACTACAAGGGTATGGTTTACCGATTCCAGAAGGATCAATCTGCAAGAAATATTTTCTAGATACAACATCAGACTTTAATCCGCTCTCCATACTTCATGATCTGGTCAACAATTGGAAAATAATAATTGAATTCATCTTTTGTAAATGCATGAGGTTCAATTATCGTCTCTTCTCCTTTCCGGATCAACATTAGCTGAACTTCCATATCGAATGATTTTTCAACTCCTTCTTTTAAAACGATTGCAATATCAACATCACTGTTATCATGTTGGCTACCCCGGGCAAAAGAACCAAATAACCAAGCTTCAGAAAATCCTATATTTGAACGTTTTACTTTTCGCAGGTACCCTTTACACAGTTCTATAGCATCGCTTTTATCCATTTTCGACATTCCTTTATTTTTTCAACCCATTCTTTAGTGAATTCATCTGTACATAGAGTATAAAAACTCTCCTTATAATCATCATATCGGGCTTTTAAATTGAATCTTGAAATACTGTCTAAAATTTTCTCCTGTGATGTATCTAATTCAATTCCAGCTTTCTCACTGATTCTTCTTAAATCATGAATCATTGGGGGAAATTCTCCTCTAATTTTGATATGAATTGCTTTCAATAACTTTTCGATCACCAGATGCCCCATAAACAAAGCCCAATGATTGTTATTAGTTGAATACAAGTCCAGCATAGTTTTATAATCTCTATCAGAACTACCTATCCAGTAATCAATGTGTTTTTCCTTGTCAAAACCTGTCTCCATTGCTTAATTCATGTGACAACTTATACTCAAAGATACATAATTTTCCAGTTGACAATCTTCAGGTTTTCATCGTTTCCTGATGCCAAGAAATTAGTTTATTCAAAAGAGGTTAACCATCCCTTAAGCTCTCCGGCCATAGACGTTACCAGATACGGAAAAGCTGAAGATATATCATTTTTCTCATATGGATCATAAACCAGATCATAGAGTTCATAGCTTTCTCCATTGTCTTTGCTTACCAGTTTATACCTGTCATCTGTCCAGGCTGTCATAAATGTATTTTTATACCTGGATTGAAAACCAATCGGTTTATTCCTTATAGTGATGGTATCCGATTCAATGATATCCCTCAGGCTGATCCCATCCAGTGTTACTTGATTGCCTAATGGAATTTCCAGCAGATCAAGAATGGTGGGAAAATAATCCGTGGTGACGGCCGGGTAATTTGTTTCGCGATGTTGTCTGATTTTCTCAGGCCAGTATAATATGCCCGGCACCCTGATCCCGCCTTCATAAAGACTTCCCTTTCTTTCCCGGAATCCACCGGTTTCTCCCTGCTGCCGGCCACCTTTCGCCTCTCCGGGTCCACCCCCACGTGCTGCCGGACCGTTATCGGAAGTGAACCAGATCATAGTGCTTCTGTCTATTTGCAGATTCTCAAGCTCATGCCTGAGACGTCCGATCTGCTCATCCATGGCTGTAAGGGTTCCATAATAATGCTGCTGATTCTGGTCTATATCAGGGTACATATCCTGGTACTCTTTTCCTGCAACTACAGGACTGTGCGGGGTATGAAACCATATCACAGCCAGGAAAGGTTTGTCCTGCCGGACAGCATCTCTGACAAATGGAATTACACGGTCCATTATCACCCTGGAATCATCCCCTTCAAGATTGTCTTTTACCGTCTGGTCCTCCCCTGTCCAGTAATAAGTCCCAAAAAAGTCTCCCTTTATAAGACCCTGGGCCACCCCACCAGCGTCCCTGCCCGGTATAATCATCGGGTCCCAGGTTGGGACTTTCGCTTCGGTGGAGAAACAAACATCAAATCCATGTCGCCATGGAGGTGAATAATTCGATGTGTCTTTGATCTTTCCTCCACGGTTTGAATCCCTCAAATTTCTTGATAAAGTTCCCAGATGCCATTTACCAAAATGCCCGGTTGTGTAGTCTTTCGACTTCAACACCTCCGCAAGTGTTAACTCACTTTGAGGTAGTTTATCTGTGTTGGCATAAAAAATCCCATATCGAAATGGGTGCCTTCCTGTCAGTACACTGCCTCTGGTTGGTGAACAAACAGGTGCAGCTGAGTAAAACCGGTGAAAGACCAGTCCCCCGGCAGCCATCCTGTCCAGGTGCGGAGTCTCCAGGACCGGATGACCATTAAAACCTGCATCACCCCAGCCCATATCATCAGCCATCAGCAGAATGATATTTGGTAGCTGCTCTTCCGGGGAAGTGCAAGAAAAGCAGATGAGGAAAATCAATGGCCAAAAATATCTCATATGATCCTGTAGGATTATTTCATTAACTTTTTTCAGCAACATTGTATAACCCGGATTCATTGATTTCAAGTCCATTGCCCGCTCATCAGGCAAGCCCGGCTTGGCGCACAATTTGAAGCTGTCGCATAGGCGTTCGTAAAAATGATACCTCCATCTGCCAGCTTATCAATATTGGGCGTTTCATAAAACTCACTACCCATAAAACCTACATCCCGCCAGCCCTTATCGTCAATGTTAATCAGGATGATATTGGGTTGGGACTTTTTACATCCTGTTACTGCAAATATGCTAAAGGAAAGAAGCAACAGGCTTTTAAGGGATAGGGAACATTTAATCATTTTAATCCGGGATTGTAGGGGTGTGAAATAATGGGTATAATGTATGGTGTCGGACACAAAAAATTGAATCATTACAATTTAGTACATAATTCTGAAAGGACAATTCGTTGATTCTTCCTGGCAGTTGAAATAATTCCTTCAATTCCAGCAAGTAATTCTGCTGCTTTGTCCAGCAATGCCTTTTTGATAATCATTAAGTATTCTGTGTTTACCTACATATAATCATGATTAAAATCCAGGGTAAAGAAAATGTTGAACAGGTAGTAAAAACTCGATAATGCTTTTTTTACAACAAAATATTTTGTAAAAGCACTGTGATTTCCTATTTTTAATTCATGCCTGACATAAGATTGGGCGAATTCGCTGACAACATCGCAAAATAGCCAAATAATAGTTTACATATAAGCCATTGTGTATCAATTACATATCCCGGAAAACATTCAGTTAGTTGTTATTAAATTGAATGATATCATTTACATTGATTTTCTGATTGTTACAAAAATTGATTATTCTTAACTTTAATCGGCAGTACTTTCTAGTAGATGGAATAAGATAAACCTGATGACTATGTACGGAATAAAAATTTCATTTAAACGCTCACTTTTCATTATTCTAATTGTATTTGGGTCTATCTTTTCGATGTTTGGTCAGGGGTCAGCGAAAATATCCGGTGTGATTACTGACAATAGCACAGGTTCTACCCTGCCTGGTGCCAATGTTTTCATCGGAAATCTTTCTATGGGTTCAATTACTGATCTGGACGGGAAATATACCATTCTTCGGGTACCAACTGGCACACATATCCTGGAGGTGTCATTTATTGGATATGAAACACAGTCGATAACTGTAGAAATCGAAGCCGGAGAAAATGTAACATTGGATGTTGCCCTGGATTTCTTATCGCATGGACTGGAGGAGGTGGTTATAACAGTCCATAGAAGGGGACAGTTGGCTGCGATTAACCAGCAGCTTGGAGCCGATCAATTAAAGAACGTTGTTTCAGCAGAACGGATTCAGGAAGTACCGGATGCCAATGCTGCTGAATCGATTGCACGATTACCGGGTATTTCCTTACAGCGGAATTCAGGTGAAGGAGCCGGTGTAATTATTCGCGGAATGGCCCCAAAATATAATGCCATTCAAATAAACGGCATTTCCATGGCCTCCACAGGTTTTGTCGGAGGAGAATCAAGGGTAGGTGTTTCCCAGGATAGAGGTTCTGATCTGTCTGGAATCTCTGCTGAGAATCTGGCAGGCATCGAGGTCTTTAAGGCCATTACACCGGATATGGATGCCGGATCCATTGGCGGTGTAGTGAACCTTATGCTTGCCAAAGCAAAACAGGAACCGGAATATTTGGCCCGTTTATATGGTTCGTATAATGCCATGCAGAAGGATTTCGCACAATATAAAGGTTTCGCCAAAATATCCCGGCGTTTTTTTAATAATAGCTTTGGACTCCAGGCTTCCTTCAACGCTGAACGGAGAAATCGCGGGCGAGACAGGCTGACAGCAAGTTATTTTGGCAAAGACACTCCTAATGAAGACGAAAAGCAGTGGCAAATTACACAGGCCGCAATTGAAGACAGACAGGAAATCCGCAGGCGATTAGGCGGGAGTTTGATCCTGGATTGGGAAACCGAAAAGCACGAGTTATTGTTTTCAAACTTTTACAGCACCACTTCTCAGGAAATTGCATACAGAAAACATCATTATATAGATGGTTCTGAAACTTATGTAATCCCAGGCGTTCGTGAACAAAATATGACTTTGCTGTCCAATGCTTTAAATGGTAAGCACTCATTTATTGGTCTTAAAATTGATTGGAATTTGGTTCATTCTTTCTCACAAACCAAGGTTCCCTTTCAACATGAAATGCGGTTTTACGAACAAGCTGGCCTCGGTGATGCAAACAGACTGATGAATCCTGAGGTGTTCCTGGCAACCTTGCCGGTAGATTCAACTGGTGCAGCTCTGCGTGAGGGCAGATCCGATGTGCTGGAAATGCAAGAACGCCGGCTTGTGGCAGATCTGAATCTTACCATTCCTATACCCCTGGGTGACCGTCTATCCGGGATGATAAAATTGGGTGGCAAATACACGAAAATCAATCGAAAAAGCGATCAGAATACAGGTCTTTTGGTAGCTGCCGGATTACCCAACCATCCATTGCTCGAAATTGAAAACTGGATTGACCCAAATTATGACCCGGGTGATGTATTGGACGGAAAAACCAGCCTGGGACTGATCCTGGACCCACAGCACAGCTATATGATATATAATGACCTTGGGGAGCATTATAATGTTTCACCATTTCATGGGCCCAATAATGATTATGAGGGCGATGAAAACATTTATGCCGGCTATTTGATGTTTAAATTGAATGTAGGTAAATGGCTTACAATGATCCCAGGCGTTCGATATGAGCAGGATGACAATACTTATCATGGATTTAATCGTTACACCTACAATTCGTGGTCTGCTCCGGCAGGAGACTTATTTGCCACAAATGGGGATTTTATAAATGAATATTGGTTTCCCATGTTCCATCTTAAAATTAAACCTGTGCACTGGATGGATTTTCGGTTCGCATACACAAACACGATTGCCAGACCGAATTTCTTATGGCGAGTTCCCTATTTTAACCACTCACCCAGCAGCCCGAATTGGAGTGCAGGTATCCCGTACCTGAAACCGGCCCTTTCTGAAAACTTCGATATATATGTTTCTTTTTATGATTCGAAATTTGGATTGTTTACTGTCGGCTTGTTCCGAAAAAACATTGACGATGTATCCTATCGCGTGGATTGGAAGATCACTGAAGGAGAAGAAGAAGCCGCCCGACTCGGTTTAGATCCAAATATCTATCAATTAGATGAAGACTTCAGGTTTTCCTCCGGTAAGGGAACTATTCCGCTAAATTTAACTGAAACAACTCTGGTAAACGGGGTTGAGTTCGACCTACAAACTAACTTCTTCTTTTTGCCCGGATTATGGCAAAATTTTGTAATCAACGCGAATTTTACTTACATCATATCAGAATCACAGTTATTTTCATCTGAATCGGTATTGGACCCGGATACCTGGGTTTCCACAACCGTTACAAGTTTACGGTCCGGTCCGATGCCACAGCAGCCGGATTATATCGTCAACTTTACATTAGGCTATGATATTGGTGGGTTTTCAGGACGTGTGTCTATGTTCAGCCAGGGTCGAACCTTGAATGGTGTCGGTAAACTGGCACCCTTTGATCGGTACGTTGATCCTTTTACACGACTCGATATTTCGCTTAAGTATGCCCTGAATGATCACCTTTCCTTCCTTTTTAATGGTACCAACCTCCTTAACGAGCCTGATACCCATTTCCAATCTGACACACCAAAATATCGCTTATTGGAATACTATGGCAGCATGTATGATTTTGGTATTCAGTATATATTTTAATACATCGACATATAATATAATAAAAGAAAGGAGGTAAACTGACAAATAAAAAGAATTAAGAGAATGGTTAATTAATAATTATTATCTGAGTTAATTAAAGCACTATTATTTACAAATAAAAGATTAACAAATGAAAAAGATATTTACTATCACAGTTCTTTCGGTTTTCATGGTAATTGTTGCTTTCGGTGTGGAAACAAACGTAACGCCTGGTGTGTTAAACGCGCTAAATGACGCTGTTCTTGCAGCGGACAGTGGTGACGTGTTAATATTGGAAGCCGGTGGAATCTATCCCAACGAGGGCAGTATTGACGTGGATAAAGATATTACTATTATGGGAGAGGGATCTATTGCAGAGGGCAACTTGCCTTATGTCAAAGAAGTGCCTGCAGCAGACGGTTCATGGGCCGCTCAAACTATTCAGGTGCTCAATACTTTTAAAATTTATAATGTTTTCTTCAACGGGTACCGGGGTGATGAAGAAAACGAAACAAATGACCGTTGTTTTCGCGTCAATACCCCCATCGATACTTTGATCATTGATAATTGTGTATTTGAACAATATCGTAAACGCACCGTTGCATTGAACAAAACTGTCGAGTATTTTAAATGCACCAATAGCATCTTCAATCACAACTGGAAAATCGCCAACCTGGATGAAGGTCGCCCAATTGATTTGCGTAATGGTGGTCATGGCATGGTGATGATTGAAAACTGTACTTTTGTTAATTCATCAGATCGTCATTTCAGACATCAGATGTGGGGAGCAAATAAGGCCCCTGTTGTGGATACGCTCATCATCAACCAATGTACTTTTTTGAATTCCGGTAACTATCGCCCGAGTTTTTCATTCTGGAGTATTCGTGAATTAACCTTTACCAACAACCTGATTGTTAATCCTGCACTGTTTGGTACAGACACGATTACAAACCGTAAAGCTGAAGTGCCTTACCTGGAAGGTAGTGATGCGGTAACAACACATGGTCCATTCGAGGTTTGTCCTTTTACTTTGACTGAGGTGGACTCATTTAACACCCAAGTCACGATGTCGAACAATAATATCTATCAGGAGGATGCAGTGAATGTATTATTTGATGCAGGGGTGCAGGTAACCATGCCCCAACTCTTCAATAATGAATTTCTTGAAGTGATTGATGAATCAACTGCATTTTTTGAAGAAGCCATTACATTTAATGTTGCTCCTGCTACACCTTATTCAATGATCGTGGAATTCGTGGATAGGGCAGACACTGTCTCCGATGGTACTCAATTGGCTCCCAAAGATAGCATTGAGTATTTAAAATACGATCTGCTCGATTTGGGATATAACGCCAATACTCAATCTGCTACTGCTGCCACAGATGGCGGTCAAATAGGTGACAGGAGATGGCTATTAGTCGGCGTCTCTGTTGAGGATCAAGTGGCCAAGGCAACAAATTCCAAGCTTTTTCAAAACTATCCCAACCCATTTAGCGAATCCACTACCGTAAGCTTCATGCTTAAGGAAGCATCAGAGGTAAATCTTACCATATATAACCTGCTGGGTGCAGAAGTTCGTTTGGTGGGAGACCAGTACTATTCACAGGGAACGCACCGGGTTACTATTGAAAGAGGAAACCTGGAGGCCGGTGTATATTTACTTAAGCTCTCTACTCAAAGGGATTCTGATATTATTAAACTGACAGTTAAATAATTCTCCCTTATGAACTATAAGAGGCTGCCTCGAAAGGGACAGCCTCTTTTTTTTTAATGGACCAGATTGCCCTTTCCGCCAATATCATTTTATGTTATTAGATTCATTATCCTTTTCATTTTTCCATTGCATTACATTTGAAGGAGCTCTTCCATTCCCTAGTTCATGAGCCATAAATTCCATATAAGGATCTATATGGTTAAAAAAATGCTTGTACCCTGAACAAAGGTAATTAAACCCGGGCTCACCATCGGGTGAATCAGTAAACCGGTGTTTCGGACATTCACCATTGCATATAAAACGATATTCACATTTTATGCAATAATTCGGAAGCCTCATTTTTTTATCTAATCCAAACTTATTTTGCTGATCCGAGTTTACCATGTTTTGAAGTGGATTGCTTTTTATATTACCCAATTTATTGATTGGATACACATAATGATCGCAAGAGTAAAGATCCCCATTATGTTCTATTGCCAAAGCATTCCCGCAAGTTTCCTGAAATACACATAAGCCTGGCACCTGGCCTGCCCAAGCTTCCAGGCTGAGGTCAAATATTTGTATAAAATATTTTCCAACGTCTGTTCTTATCCATTCATCAAATATTGAAGATAAAAACAGGCCAAACTGCAAAGGTGCTACAGACCAATCTGTAACAGCAGCTTTTCCAGTATAATCCGGAGATACAAGATTGAGTTCGGTATTCGTGTTAACAAATGAAATTCTTTCAACTATCGGGATAAACTGCATGAATTTGCTACCAATTTCCTTAAGGAAATGATATATCTCTAATGGTTTATATGAATTTGCACTATGGACGCATGTTACCGTATTAAAATCAATATGATGTTTTCTCAGAACTTCAAGACCGTTTAGGACTTTTTCGAATGAATCCTGCCCTCCCCTGAATCTTCTAAAGCGGTCATGGATCTCCTTTGGACCATCAATGGATATTCCAATTAAAAAACCATGTTCTGAAAAAAAACTTCCCCATTCATCATCCAATAAAATTCCATTCGTTTGAAATGAATTATTGATAATTTTACCATCAGAATATTCTTCTTGCAGCTTAACCACCTCCATAAAAAATTCAACACCCAGCAGGGTTGGTTCACCACCCTGCCAGACAAATGTAATCTCATCAACCTTTTGTGTATTAATATATTGCCTGATGAAATTTTCGAGAACTTCATTACTCATCCTCCACCTTTTATTAGCAGGATATAGCTTTTCCTTTTCAAGATAAAAACAATAGGAGCAATCGAGATTACAGAGAGATCCAATTGGTTTGGTAACTACATTGAATGCATTCGAATTTAACATAGAAGAGAGCAGTTATGACAACTATGCAGTCCCATTATTCCAATATTCCGAATGTTCAACATCAGGTGCAGTAATCAGAGAAGCTTCCCACTCAGACAACCATTTTCTGTGCTGATTCAGCGTTTTTTCTTGATGATCCTCAAATGCAAGGTTTTTAGTTTCACCCGGATCTAGTTGCATATCAAAAAGCATTTCATTGGGATCATTTATGTATTTGATATACTTGAAATTATTGGAACGGACCATCCTACCCTGGTTATTCTCCAGTTCGGTTACTATGTATGGCCTGATTGAGTCTTCACCATCCAACATAGGTTTTAAACTTATTCCTCTCATATTGGGCGGTGCGGGTATGTTCATGTAGTCACAAATTGTTGGGACAATATCCAATCCCGAAACCAGGTTTTTGCTATTCAACGTATTTTGCTCAATCTGTCCTGGTAAAGAGATTAAGAAAGGCACACGAGCCGATTCATCATAAGGCATATTTTTTCGCACATTTCGATGATGTCCCAGACCTTCGCCATGATCTGAAGTAAATATTATCAGGGTGTTATCGGTCAACCCGGATTCATCCAGAGCATCGAGTACCCTTCCTATTTCACCGTCTACAAATTCTATCTGGCGGTAATAACTCCAACGATAATATTGATATTGTCTTTCATCCCAATTCCCTCTCGAAGGTTCACATCTTTCTCTCCTCCTGGCAACTAATTCTGGTTCCCTCCTATCATACTCAAAATTCTCCGGTATGATTGGCATATCTTCATAACTCAGATCAAACTGTAAATATTCCTGAGGATATCTGTTTATTCTCAACCATTCGCACACATCATGCGGTTCCATAAATGATGTTACCAAAAAGAATGGTTTGTCTTTAGGATGATTTCTCAAATATCCCTCACAAATCCGTGCCTTCTGAGAATCAGCGTAATAACCTACTCCGGTGGTTCCCGTATAGAGGACATCAAATCCACTAATTTCAGCCTGGTAAGTTTCGGGTATATGCCATTTACCGATATATTTAGTTTCATAATTCGTATGGTTTCTGATCCATTCACCCAAATGCGGCATACCTTCTCTAATTGATCGTCCATTTCTATACACTCCGGTCTCACAAGTAGTACGCCCTGTAAGCATGGAACTTCTTGCGGGACTGGAAACGGGATTTGTTGAATAAGATTTTTGAAAACTTACACTCCGTCTGTAGAGACGATCCATTGCCGGAGTTTCTACATGGGAACAACCAGCGGCTGAAATAGTATCAATATGTTGTTGGTCGGTAATAATAAATAATACATTTGGCCTGGTAATGGTGGTTTCACAACCATTCAATAAAGTTGCTCCAGCAATGTATGTAGTACCCGCCACACTGGTTTTCACAAAGTCTCTTCTACTTATACTATTTTCCTTTTTCATTGTTTGACCTTTCTTTGAGTAGATTGCCTCTCCATGGTTAAGCGCTGCTTAAAAATATCTTCAGCCACAGGATCATAGAAATAGACAACATTCATGGTAAAAACAGCTAATAGAAAATGAGAATCATCGAGATAATACTCATATGGAACCATTCCTGGTCCTATTTCGTGAAAGAGATCGAACTCCCTGTTATCCCCTTCTTTTGCATAAATAAACTTACCCTGATCTGATAATCGATGTTCCTGTCTTAACACACTAAGTCCAAACAGGACATCAAACGGTTTGGATGTTAATTCAGATATATCCATTCTCTGCATTGCTTCAAACAAACTCCAATCACTGGTAATACGCCTATTTACGGATATTGACGATCTTATATCTTTTTTCCAGATATTTACCCTCCCACTCTCTGCTGTGCCTTTCTCAGCATAACTCAGATTTTTCCGCTCCTGGCCATAATAATCATAAAATGTGTTGTTAATAATCCATGATAATGGAGTCCCCAATAAATCTTTTTCACAGATCATTTCACAATTCAGCTCATGAACATTACCTCTGTCCCCCATGGAGTGCTTTGTAATGTTCAGCTGTAATTTATTATCTGTCAAGTTTTTACGCTTAATGCGTAAAAAACCCATGGTAGCATTTATGCTCCTGGGATGTGTTTTGTAACCGTGTATCCCGTAAATTCTATATGAATGCTCCCACTCTCCATGAGGATCGAATTCAGCCGGAGCTTTTGGAAATTCATCATAGGCTTCGGTCATCCCTAATGTAATCGGATCAAGAGGATATCCTATTGGTATTCTTGGTTCTTCTTGCATTATATTCAATATTATTTAAGCCAATTTCTTTTTTTTAATTGCTTCTCAAATTCATCCTGGTAATAGCCTGCATCGGTTTTGGGAATTAATTGAGTATTTGTTTTTTCACCGATCACCCAGGCGCTTTCCCAGTGAATATTTGAAATAAGGTACGGATAATTCTTTAAGTCACTATTGAGTTTTATCTTTTCTGATCCTGATAATTCCGGTGCGATTTCAAAGACGTCATATGCCATTCCGTACTTTACCGCCCATACTTCCAGAACCTGCTGCATCAACCAATCTGCAGGATTTCGAACCTGGCCATCCATCTGACTTGAAACAGCCCAGGCCTTATAAGAGCGAATTACTGCCAATTTCACTTCTGGTTTGGGAGGCATATTTTCTATCAATTCTTTGTGGATGTTTCCGGCTGTTTTCCAGGCATCAGGTCTTTGATTTGGGAATGTATGATTACTACTATAACCTAACCATTTAATCGCATCAAATCCTTGATCCCATTGTTCCTCGATCATTTTTCTTACCTCATTTGAATTCACGTGAACCAAACCTGTGGGAGCATAAGAATGTGCCTGCATCCAGGGAATTAGGGGTTTTTGGTAACGTCTTGCAAGACCGGCATAGTAACTCATGTCGCGAGGAATGAGGGACAAATATCCTTTGTCGGTTACCGGGTATGGATCCAGGTGAACAATATCAAATACCTGGGTGAGTAGCTCCGGGCCTGAACCGTCGTGATCGTTTTGCTTTGTGAATACTCCATCTCTGGCGGTATTGCGATAAATCAAAAGCTCGGGAGCTACCTTATCTACCTCGTCTTTGACTGTAGAGACAATACCGGCACAACTTTTATGTAACTGATAAAGAAACCAGGCATAAGCATCTTCACCATAAATTTCCGGGAACCCCCATGTCCTCGGGTGTTCAATGTCACCAGCAGCAGCTTTAAATTGATGTAAAGCTGTGGCACTAAAATCCCAAAGAGGATAATTTACTGAAGGAGTATGTTCACGCAGATGCCCGGTAATATAAAAGCATTCATCACCAAATCTCCCAGCAACGATCACATCATCTGGAAATTTTCCGCCATTGGCTTCTATCCAGGGATTCAGCTTATCCCTGACAATTTCTCTGACTGCCTTATGACTGTTGACATGACATTGGGATGCCGGTGGTGCACTGAACATGTACCATTCTTCTGAACCCTGATATTGCCAGTAAACGGCTATTCCTACTTTATTTAAAAGCGCATTTCCCAATCCGGTCAAATCAAATGAAAGCTCATAAAGACTTCGATCTCGTGTTTCATACGAACCAGGCATCTCATCAAGAACAGAATCGTCATCAATCTTACTTGGATCCGAAATTATCCTGATGGCTGCCGGAATTATCGCCAGATGTTGTTTACCGTCATATTCCTTTAAGGGGATTACAATTTCTGCGCAAAGCGGATTATCTATTTCAGCAAAATAATGACCGACCGGTTCATCGCTTATTCTTCCTTTATATGCAAATTTTTGATTATAGACAGGCGGTTCAATAATGATTTTTTGTGGTCCGGGTTCAAATGAATATACATGCCTGTCTATGGCCTTCCCTTTGTATACTCCTCCCAGCATTATCGCCGGTTCAGCTTCCAGTCCAGCTTTCTTGATATCATCCACATTTACCGTAAGGTGTGAGCCAATCTGGATATCATACTTTATACCCAGTTTACGGGCCAACTGCAGTTTGAGCCTTGCATCTTCGACATCTTTTGCACTCATGCTCACGCATTGTACACCATGATTCACCAGATCCTGTAAATCTTTTTCAAGTGAATTTACCGGACCATAGCTCGTCCATATAATCGGCCATTCAGGTTCTCCGGGGTTTGGCTGGCCAAATACCTGAGATAGCATAATATTGCCCAGAAGCAGAATGAAGATGAAATTTTTCACCAACATGATGCAGGGTAATTAAAGTGCTTCCTGGATCAGGGCAGGCGTATCCTTCCGCTGTCTTTGTATCACAGGGTTGGTGGGATTCAGCATGCCTTTAAATTTATCATCACCGGGTAGGTAGAAAAACAGTTTCCCGCCACGATCGCTCTCTCCACAAAATACCGTGCCATCAGGTCCAATTGCCATCGCATCAAATTGATAAGATCTTTTGGCATAGTACGGACTTCGGTCAACCGAAAAAGGGCCAAGCTCCCTGAAACCTTCCCTTCCTGAAAGATCATAGGTATGCAGCTTGCATGATCTTTCAAATTCTCCTGTTATCATATACAGTTTATTGTCCTTTCCAACTTCCAATGCCCTCATGCGGCGCATTATTCTTGGTTTGCCCAATACGATCACAGTCTCATTTTCCAGGTCGATCTGAACCAGATAACCATCATGGGTCGATGCAAATATTCTTCCGTCCGGATGGCGAACAAATTGTTCAATAATT
>SDBS01002991.1_pt1 | contig 16645 bp, 14 predicted proteins | sample 2277091 | NCBI WGS metagenome assembly SDBS01 (sample SAMN10404972, study PRJNA504765) | marine sediment metagenome | isolation source: marine sediment core GS10_PC15, 163 cmbsf | place: Arctic Ocean: Southern Knipovich Ridge | collected 2010 | reverse complement strand
CGTTGTTTGGGTAAGCAGCCAGAACAACAAGAAGATTTTATGCTTCGAGCATATTGACAGAGAGTTATTAAGTAAGAAGATGGCGGAGCCTCCAAATCGTTTCAACGTTGATTGGAAAAGGCTTGGTATTAGCGATAAGCCGTTGTGGAGCTACGATTGTAAGGACAGCGTTGCTTTTGCGGTGTGCAGTAATGGCGTGGTGGTTGCTAAGAAATCAGAAGTTGTTGCCTTAAATCTCAAGGACGGCAGTGTCCTGTGGTCTGAAGCCCTGCCATCGTCCCCGGTTAGCTGGGGACTGGCCGTTGACCGTGATGGTCGTGTAATAGTAACTCTTGAAGATGGACAGATTCTGTGCTTTGGCGGAGCCGACTGAATTGCAGCACAAACTCCAATATAAATAAGAAAGGGTCAAGTATGGAGAACAAACACGCACGTATAGTTAAGACGATTTTAAATCTGTTGGTAATTAGTGTATTTGGCTTAGTGGTCATAGCAGGTTGCAGCAAAAAAGAGACAGGGGATAAACCGAAGGAACTGGTAATTTTATGCGGCAGCTCATTCCCCAAGCCCATGGAACAATTATATTCGGAGTTCACCGCTCAAACAGGAATTAATGTTACTACGACGATTGCGGGCAGTGAAGACTTTTTGCCTTTGGTCAAGGCCGGCCAAAAGGGGGATGTCCTTGTTACACATGACCCGTTCCTTGATTACGTTGCTGATGCCAACGCCTTGTTAGATTATGTCCATGTAGGCTTTGTGGCACCTGTACTGGCGGTGCAAAAAGGCAACCCAAAAGGGCTGACCAGTATTCAAGACTTAACACAACCCGGTTTGAAAGTAGCCCTGACCGACCCGCAGTACTCCACATGCGGTGAAATGGTCTTTGCGCTTTTAGATAAGAAAGACATAAAAGAAGCCGTGATGAAAAACGTCGAAAACCGCTTAACCAAAGGACACAGCAACCTGGGGAACTTTCTGAAAATCCAGGCAGTCGATGCGGTCATTATGTGGAACGGCGTGGCACATACGTTCCGCGACAGTTTGGATGTTGTTAAGACTCCCTATGAATACGATGAGGAAATCCGTGTGCACATTATCGGTTTGAGCTATTCGAAAGAACCCGAATCGCTTAAACAGTTCATTAAATTCGCCCGAACCAGAGGCCCCGAGATTTTCGCTGAGTATGGCTATGTAAAATAACTTACTCGATGCTCGATAAGGATAGAGCTGGAGGACAACGCGAAAACGGTTTCAATAATTATAAATGCCGCCATTGTCCGGCAGGGCACAAGATATTTACAGGAAACACCTTTACAGAACTGAACATCCTCAATAGAATACCCCTTTTGCTTAGAGAAATGATGCTATGGTGTTCCTGGAAAAATATTACGAAATTTTGCTTCTGGTTCATTTGTTTGCGACATTTGTACTTGTCGGTAGTATGACACATAACCTGCTCATAGTCATCGGCTACGTCCGCGGTAAATTTGGTCGGCAAAAACTTGAATGGCTTTATGTCAAAGTGTCCTTGTGGACCTACACAATTGTTTACGTTATCGGTGTGTTGATTTATCCTGCCTACGGCGCCCACATCCGTCATCCTTATCTTGACCAGCAATTGCCCTGGGCCACCGGGTTGTTCGAGGTCAAGGAACATTGGGGCGCTGTGGGGCTGGCAATGTTCTTCGCGTTTTATTTTTTGCGTAAAAGTTTTAAGCCGGTCGAGGAAAAAGAAAAGCTGTTCCTTTACGTACCGCTCTGTTTATTGTTGAACGTAATCATGTGGTACAAGGTCATCATCGGATGCTACCTGGCACTTTTGAAGGGAACCTGGTAATGAAGAAATCAGATACTACTTATATTATCTGCTCTGTTTTCTCGGCTATGACCGCCTTTTTCTACTTCTTTGCTATGTGGCTCCACATCAGGCTGCCGCGTTATTATCCTTTGGAGCATACCTGGAAATGGGCCAAAGAACAGGGCGTTCCTTCGCAGGGTTGGTATGCAAAACAGGCCTTTGCTTTTTTGGGGGCAGGCATTGTTACGTTAGCTGTGTATTTTATCCTCAAGCGTTACACCGGTGCCGAAACAAAGCTCAAGCCGGCTCTAAGCAGGACCCTTGGCATGGCCGTAACACTGATTGTAATAATCTGCATGGGGTACATGCTGTATTATGAATTTGACAAATGGGGTGTTTTTGCATCTATGGGTTGGCAATGAAAGCTGCTGTGGATACTCCTGTAAGAGGTTGGCGTGACCGTGTATTTTCTGCGACGGCATTTTTCTTCGTGTCTGTCTTTGTTATCTTTGTCCTGACGCTGATTATCACAGACATCTTTTACGTGGACAAAAAAGCCGTCGCAACAGTCCTGGCCTCCAAATATATCCGTCACGCTCTTTGGATGAGTATCTGGACGAGTTGTGTTACGACCTTTATAGCATTGCTTTTCGCGATCCCTATGGGATACTCTTTAAGCCGATTCCGGTTTCCCGGTCAATTCCTGGTCGATGCCATTGTGGATTTGCCGATAGTGTTTCCTCCGCTGGTAGCTGGTCTTACATTATTGGTGTTTTTTTCACAAACGAGCCCCGGCCGATGGATACAGGAAGACCTGGGTATTGAGTTTGTTTTTCAGCCCAAAGGTATCGTACTGTGTCAGTTTGTAGCTGCCGCCAGTTTTGCTATCCGCTCTGCCAAGACCGCCTTCGACGATGTTGACCGGCGTTATGAAAATATGGCCCTTACCTTAGGCTGCACACAATGGGGTAGTTTTCGTCGTGTTTGTCTGCCTTTGGCCCGGAATGGCATTATCGCCGGCGGTATCTTAACCTGGGCCCGTGCGTTTGGGCTTTTCGGGCCGTTGATGATATTTGTAGGTTCTTTCCGCGGCCGAACCGAAGTTTTAAGCACTACTATCTTTCTCGAACAATCAGTCGGCAATCTTGAAGTAGCACTGGCAATAGCATTGCTGCTTATTTTTGTGGCCTTGATTGCGGTAACATGCATCCGCCTTGTTGGCGGTTCGACCCAGGTGAAATTATGATTCGCACCGAAGAAATTTCTTTTCGTATTGGCACGTTCCGGTTGCAGCGATTGAGCATTAACATCGCGAAGGGAGAATACTTTATCCTGTTAGGGCCGCCAGGCTCGGGTAAGACCATCTTTTTAGAGTGCCTTTGCGGTCTTAAAAAGATTAATTCGGGGCGAATTTGCATTGATGGACACAACGTAACCAACCTCGAGCCACGTGTTCGGGGTATCGGGTATGTACCTCAGGATTACGCCCTTTTTCCACATCTTTCCGTCGAGCAAAATATCGCCTTTGGCTTACGCGTCGGCGGTTATCAACACAAAGAGATACAAGCAAAAATTACCGAGACAGCAGAGCTGCTGGATATCCAACGGCTACTGTCACGCAGAATCCACGGCCTCAGTGGTGGTGAAAAACAACGTGTTGCCTTAGCGCGGGCCCTCGTCCTCCAGCCGAAAATTTTACTTCTGGATGAGCCTGTCTGCGCCCTGGATGAGGTTACACGGCAAGAAGTCTGCGCACAATTGTTGGGTATTCAACGCTGCCTCGGCCTGACTACCATCCATGTGAGCCATAATCTGGAAGAAGCATTTACCGTAGCTGACCGGGCAGCTATTTTGAACGAGGGTATCCTGCAACAGGTCGGCCCTCTGGATGAGCTGCTGGATAACCCGAACAGCAAGTTTGTTGCCCGCTTTATGCGACGGGAAAAAAATCTTCCGTATAGAGATAATTCCAATCACAAAACAGAGCCACGACCGTAAGGGAGTGGTAATTACCGCTCCTTCACAGTCGCGGCTCTGTTACGGTCGCGGCTCTGTTTTGGCGAATTGTGCCTATTGAATTAGTCTCCCGTCAACCATTTGCAAGGTGCGGGTGGCGTGTGCGGCTGCCCTGACATCGTGAGTAACAAGCAGCACACATCCACCTTCAGCGACATATTGACTGAGGTAGCCGAACACAATATCTGCATTGTCTTCGTCCAGATTTCCGGTAGGTTCGTCGGCTAATATAATTTTCGGCTTATTCAAGAGAGCACGCGCCAGGGCCGTACGCTGCCTCTGACCGGTGCTAAGCTGGGCCGGCACATGGCCGGCGCGATCATCCAGCCCGAAACGACTGACGAGTTCCTGCGTTCTTTGGTTTGCCCCTTTAGCCGGCAGGGCCAGCGAAGGAGTCAGGATGTTCTGCCGTACCGTCAGATATGGAATCAGATGGAACTGCTGAAATACGAATCCAATCATGCGTGCCCGCATCCGGCTTCGCTTCTCGGGACCCAGAGCATACGGGTCATTACCATCCAGGCTGACCTGCCCGGAGCTGGGGCTTAGAAGACCGCCGGCGGTCAACAACAGTGTGGTCTTTCCACAACCACTCGGACCGCGCACCGCTAAGAATTCGCCCGGCGAGACAGATAAGGAAACTCCTTCGAGAGCCGTTACCTTCCCATCCGGGCCATCAAACCACTTACTGATATTGTTAAACTCAAGCATCAGAAATTGACTATTGATTATTGATTATTGAAAAACAGGTTAGAAATAGAAAATAGCAAATAGTATATCACTCCTCTCTCAACACATCTGCCGGGTCCTGTCGAATTGCCGTCATAGTTGGAATCCAACCTGCGATGACCGTCAGGGCGGCGGCCCCTCCGACAGAAAGCACTAATAAACCAGCCACAGAAAGATTCGTACCGGTTATCCATATCCGTGTGCCTTCGAGAGCCGCGCTGAAGTAAACGGCTGCCAGCACACCGGCGCAAAAGCCCAACGCCCCGCCTAATACGCCAACCAGGATATGCTTAGAGAGGAACATTACCAGGATACTTTTAGCAGAGACTCCGAGTGTACGGAGAACCCCGATTTCTTCCCGCCGTGCCCGGACGTTTGTAAATCCTAATAGCGCGATCCACACTGCGCAAGCCGTCACAATCACAGGTGTCAATATGGACGCAAGGCGTTCGCGAACCGCCCTGAGGTGTTGCCTGCCCAGTTTCTCTTTTTCGATGGCAACTTTAGCTTCTTCCTCGACTTTGGTACGGGCCTCGGCCCGCGCCAGAGCACGGGAGCCTCGTTCGATAACCTGCGTGCCGGGCAGGATGCCCGCGATCTCCTTGCGTATTAGCGGCAACGCATCTCCGGTACACAGGCATTCCAAAGCTAAGATGGCATTGATAAGATCCTTTTTATCCAGCAATTCCTGGGCTTCCGCCAGGTATATCCAGGCTGTTATGTCGTCTTTGTTCCCGCGTTCTTTATGACAGGCGTGTATTGTAAACTCTTTTCCCATCAGCTTAACCTTTTCACCAACCTCCAGGAGCAGGCTTCTATGAAGTTCATAACCCAGACTTATGGTTCCTGGCGGTACCGGCTGCACCATCGGTTTGACTGGGTTCTTGTGCAGGTTGGGGACTTCTCCGCGAGCGCCTACCAGGATAATCGTGCGCTTTCGTTCAGGCCATTCGATTTTCTGCTGTAAGCTGGGAAGAAAATGACGTACCGTAACGACTCCGGAATCGGCAAGACGATTCACGTAATCTTCGGGCATGTACTTCGATGCGTAATCATCCGAATACCAGTCAGCCAGATTCTGGTCTTTGGGCAAAATGACAACATTAAAACCGAGTTTGAGCATGGCCTTGCGAGTTTCGTCCTTAAGCACAGCCATTCTGTTGGCCAGCTCGTCCTGTTTTGCTTCAAGTATCCGGCCTGTGAGGAGGTCATGAATGCTTAAGAGTGTAACAGAGCCGATGAACGAAGCACTGGCCACCATCACCGAGAGCACACCCAACGCAAAGTTCATCCTGCGATGCAGGATTTCACTGGTCACCAGTTTCCAAATCGTCACAGGTGTCCCTTTCTACGAGGTCTGATAGCCATAGTTCCTAAAACAACCACCAGCAGAATGATTGCCAGCATGATCCCGGTTGTTCCCATAATGCCCAATCCAAGAAGCTTTCGCTCTTTGACTTCGACTGCCTCTACTGTCTGGGTCAGCTTGTCGTCTGCAGGGCTAAGGTCATTGTCCGGAGCCAGGACATCGGGACTCTCAGTACTTGCAATTACTTTGTCCTGTGTCCCGGTTCCTGCCTCAGCCGGTGCTTCCGGCATTACACCCGTCAACTCCGGCACCTCGTCGTATGTCTCGTAGAACTCCTCATAGAACCGCATCGCGGCTGCGTCCCAGTTCGCGGCCATAAGTAAATCCACACCCGGGTTCAACCTTTTGATTTCACAACCGCAGGGCCCGATTAAAAAAGCGATGGTTTCCCGAATGTTATCCGTCGAAATACCCTCCCCAATGAGCGCATAAAGGGCCCTGCCTCGTCCAAATACCGGAAAGAAGATAGGCTCATCCGAATACTCATCAAGGTCCGGCTCGCTGTTCAACAATAAAGTCAGAAGCATCTGCTCATTGGGATCAGAACGAGAAAAAGGTAAAATGGAAAATTCATACGTTAATGCAGGGCTGTCCAAGTCCTCAGGCATAGACTCAGCTTCCTCTTTTAGCTCGCGGGTTACTGTTTCCAGCTCCTGTTCGAGCAGTTTAAGCGCTGCTTTGTCCTTATCAGCGTTACCCGATTCAAGAAAAATCCATACCGCTGTTTGGCCTTCGATCAAACGCTCAGCCAACTTTTGACGCACCGGGGACTCAAGCAATGCCTTCACCGTTGCGGACGTGAAAGGGCCCTGCCAAACGGGGGGTGTCCGACCCTTTTGCCAAGGATACCAGAGAACAAGAACCGGCAGTTTCTCCGGGAGCTTTTCGCTCATCAACAGACTCTTCACTTTCTCGTCTGTGGATGAGTCAATCTCGGTAGAAACCGGGGCTTCAAAAACGCGTAAATTCAGGAATGCCTCGTCCTCGGAGTCTTCCTGTCGCAGCTTTTCCAGGAGCTGCTTCTGGCCCTGCGTCAACTGACCTCGATGGATTAATACGGCCTCATAATAATCCGCCTGCCATCTTTCCATCGCATATCGAAAAACCGGTATCGAACAGGCAAAGGCCGACGATGGTACCAAAACGAAAAGGACTATTAACATTATTATTGTGGTGCGCTGTCGTTTCATTTTTTTTAGACCTCTATTAGACCTCTATTACTCATCCCGATTTATCGGGACACAATATTCTACCATTTTTGGTTGCAAGGTACAAGCGACTATTCGCCGCAGCCATACCGTCCCATCCCACATCCCGATTTTATCGGGAGATTCAAGTTTGTATTCCGCCAGTTTTTTCCCATCCGAGGCGGACATAACCCATAGCAAAACACCTTTCCTACTCCTGAGGGCAACATTTTGTTCTATTCAGCCAACGTGAAAAATAAATGCCAACACTAATAACAAAAAAATGCTCTCACTAATCCACTTGATCTTTGTTAGTGCAGTCATTATGAGAGCTCCTTTGGGACTCCTCAAGGCGGGAATCCTCTGTTTGGAAATATAATTTGCACTATCCTTTTACTAAAGAAATTCTTGCCCGCCAACGGCGGGTATTATAAAACCCAGCGTTGCTGGGGTCAACTGAATAATGTGGCTTTAAAACCGCTGCTATTCCACCTTGTTATAAAATTCAGCTTCCCGGTCGGAAAGCTTGTTCTGCTCAATCAAAGTGCGAACACGCTGCATATCGATGTCCCTTGATTGACCGCCGGAAGGATTTAAAACAACTGAATAATCACGGCCCATAGGAATGACCTGCAAGAACCTGTTTACAGAAACAGCCGATATGAATATTGCTATCGCCAGGGCATAAGGTACAAGTACCGGCATTCGCTTGTGCTCCTGAACTTTGATTCTCTTTTGCACTTGTGTGCTGTAGCGGCACCTGTCACAATGTATGCAGTCCATTTGGTCTTTGGCAGTAAGACCAAATTCACATCTTCCAGACTTTTTCACCGGCAGGTAGCGTTTTAATATTGCCATATTATTAAGCAAAGACAGAAAGGCCCCTGCCGGACACAAATACCGACACCAAAAGCGCCTGTAAAAAAGCGAGCCTATCAACGCTATTACAATAATTAGCAATATTGCCGACCTAAAATTAAAAATCGAAAATCGTCCCGCCAACGGCGGGTATCTATCAAAACCCAGCGTTGCTGGGTTGAAAACTGAAATGAGTGGATCTGCTGTCAACGTTGTTCTATTTCTGGAAACAAAGAACACAATTATCAAGACAAGAAGGACCGCATATTTGATAAACCTCGCCTTTCGCATCGATTCAGTAGGTATTTGTGGTTTAAATCTGTCGGGCACAATGTAACCAATCAGCTCCTGTGCTGCACCAAAAGGGCAGATGTAGCCGCAATAAATATTGCCGAAGATTATTACCGAAAACGGTACTCCTATGACTAATAAAAATGCACCCGTTAATCTTAAAGCAGGCGTATGCACGGACAGCAAGGTTGCTATTTGTTCACTGGAATACTGGGTGTTCAAAATGATACCGCCAAGCACAAGATTAAACAAGAGCACAACCAATCTGCTCCAAAATCCGCCCCGGTAGATTACAATCAGGGCCAGAACAAAAGCGCTAATCAAATATATGCCATGGTTGTCGGGTAGATATGCCGCTCGGTAAGTTTTTTCTTTGCTCCCTGCTTCAACAGCGCGGCCAAGAATCTGCGTGGCGAATCTGCGGCCTGATGTTCGAAGTGCTGAGAGAATAGCTTCAGAACTTACAGTAGCACCGGTTACAGCTTGAACATCATCAAAAGGCCCAGGTTGGAAGAGCTGGCGTTCATTCAAAGAGCTGCGCCACTTGCTAAGAAGCTCCAGGTATGCCGGGGTTTCGTTCGACCCTATGATATGGAAGTTAATCAATTTGCCGCCAGGGTCGTCCACATAAACAGCGAGATTTATCTTGCCACCAAAACCACGAACATCGGGCGCCAGATCCTCAGAGCTGAAGATATACCCGGTTAGTTTATCGTTGGCGTCCGAAATCCTGAAATAATTGATTTCGCCAGCACTATCGCGAAGAACCGTTGATTGCTGTTCAAGATGCAATTCGCCGGCGAGCGCTTGTGCTGAATGTTGCGGCAGTGACGGCCTCAAACGTGCGCCAGCCTCAGCGAGCAGGTTCGAGCAAAAGACGATAGATACCCCAACGCCGAATAAGACGTAGCCGAGCTTGCGCAATCTAAAAGCGATTGTATCAAGAGAACAAATTTTCTCCGGCTTGTATATTCTCAGTAGGGCAGTAGGTACATTTGCCAGAATGAGCAGAATAAATCCAAAGAGCGTTATCCGTGCCCCAAGTACCGGCACAAGTGCGAGACTCGTCAGGAGTCCCCCCACTGAGGCGCCAATGTGGTCGGCAGTTTCGAGTTTGCTGCCGGCCCGGCCGGTCTCGAAAGCAGAATCAGCCAACTGCCTGGCAGCTATCGGAAAATAACTGCCGGCGCATAAACCGCATAAAACAAATGCGGCCAGAAAGGTCAGGTGTGTTAATTGTTCAGCAGGCCAAAAAGCGATTGTGCAGAGGATTAATGAATGAACAAATATCACTGTAAATAACAGTATTTCCGGTCGAGTTTTTTTATCGCCTGCCAATAAATGTCTGGTTAAAGCGGCACCGACGGTTAAACCCACCATAAACATAGACGAAACAACACCAATGTACAGGTAAAGTGAGCCGAAACGGGTTTGGTACAGGTACATCAGGACAATCACCACCCCCATAGCCACGCAGCCAGCTGAGAAAACCAAAAAACTGCTGTCAAAACTGGATTTATTGCCTTGTTGAGCTGTTCTCAGGATATAAATAATGCGTAGCACCACAAAAACCAAGAGAGGGATAACAAAAGCGAATGGGCCGGCCAGAGCCAAGTGTTTGATAAGTTTTGTGATTGGAGCGCCCGATTGCTTTGCCGCAAGCAATAAACTATATAAATGTGTCAGAGGCCTGGAATCTCGATTAATTAAAAGTTTTTCGGGCAAATCCGCACTTGAGTAATTTTTGACAGCAGCAGCGGCACGGTCCGGCAAATAAACAGAAAGTAAAGCCTGCGGATTGAAGAGGCGGTTTGCATTCTCTATCCCCGTAAAACGGTCTCGTAAAGTAGCAGGGTCGCCGGTAAGACTTTCTGAATCTGATGCAATAAACCAAGTATCCTCACCGGGCGTTATAACAAACTGTGAGAAAACTTTCTCAAGAGTCAATTTAGTCGAAGCACCAAGATTAATAAGCTCAGTACCCATAATGTTTTCACCGCCTGCTATGCGAACCTGGAATATACCATTTGGTTTCAAAACCTCTTTAACCTGGCGATAAAATTCGAGCGTATAATATCGATTCAGGGCCGAGCTGGTTGCATCAGGTAAATTCAAAATTACTATGTCAAATACTTTTTTCACTTCGGCCAGCAATGAACGAATATCACCAGAGAGCCGATGTAATCGGTTATCAATAATTTTGAACTCCGAGGGTATAACTCTATCGACTTCCTGTACATATTCATTGTCGCAATGCGCCCAGCTTATTGTCTGAATTTGCGGCAAGTTCAGGAATTGCTGACACAGACCAAGTCCTGAACCGATGACCAAGACCTTCGTAGAATCAGGTTTTTGACATAAACCTATAGCTGCTATTCGACCGGCGGTACTTTCATCGGGTAATGTTTCGATGACACTGCCCTGGGACATTACTATCCATTGGCTTTGATAAACACCGTAGAGATATTCAGCCTGGGCCGTTTGAAAAGAGCCATAAGGTGCATCCCCGGGAAATAGCTTCGCCCACTTTATAATTCGCAATTGTTGCATCAGAGGCCTGTCAGCACCGGCAATCAAACAAACCAAAATACATACAGGGACAACAGCCCAAATCCATCTTTTTGCCTTAGCAAGCCGAGCCCAAAATACCGACAGCGAGACAATAAAGGCGAGTATAAAGAAAATTCTTGCCGAACTTATGCCAAGAGCCAAAAGAACGGTTACTCCCAGCCCGCCGAGGAAACTTCCCGCCGCCTCAATAATGTAAACCTGTGATACCCAGCCGCGACGTGCCTGCGGCTCGGCAGAGGGGAGTTTTTGGTCTTTCTCGATCCATCGGCAGGCAGTGGGAAACAACATCCCCGTGATGATACTGACCGGTGCATTTACGATTATTGATACAATCAGAATGGCCCAAACGGACCACAGTTGATATGATTCGATGCCCACAAGCTCGCGTGCCTGGATGATTAATATCAATTGAAGGATAAAGGCCGGCAGATAACTCAAAAACAAAAGCTCTATGTTTTTAAGTAATATTTCCGCGATAATTTGCGCTCTATAAACAACTATTGCTCCCAGGCCCACCCATAGAAACCATGAAGCAAAGAAAATGCCAACACTTATATCGTTGCCTTCGAAGGTAGTTATAAACTCGCGAAAAAGCAGGGCCTGGGCGGCGATTGTGAACAAGCCGTAACTAAATATTAATAAACCTCTGACGAACTTCATTTTTCATTTTCACCAAAAACATCCGCCTGGAAGACCAGAAAACTCGCACCTTCTTTCCAGGCATCAGCAGGCAACTGCGCTTTCAAAGACAATTGCGTTAGCATCTGATTAACATCCCAACCCTGTTCAGGTGCAACCTGGGGCAGAAATACAGCGGAATGACCGTCCTTGCTCAGCACAACGCCATCTGTTCCAATTCGGATTTTATCCGCTGAGGCAGCAGGTTCAGGCGTTGTCAGCGCGGAGATTTCGATTGTAATATCTTTGCATTCCGCCTCTGTTACAGGCAGAAAGCGTCTGTCATTAACACATGCGTTAATCGCGTTTCGAATGACCGACTTGTACAAAGGCCGCTGCGGAAAGATATCGCCTATGCAGCCTCTGAGCTGGGAATTTTTCTTGAGCGTTACAAATGCCGCGCGGGGAGATTTCATTGCATCGCTGATTGTAACACCCAGCTCAGATGCTTGTGGAACTCGTCGGGTCCGCAGGGCATAAACTATTGTTTTGCGGGCTAAAGTCAAAAGTTGTTTCTTGTCTTCCTCTGTTAATGCCGATTCATTTGACTGTGGTTTAATCTCAGGATTGTTTTGCCATGTTCCGGAAAAGGCAACGGAAAGATAACTAACAGAATTTGTAAAATCACCTGTTAATCCACCGGAGGTCGCATATTTTATCGACTCAGCCCTGACCGGCTCATCTAACATTGAAAGTAATACTGCAATCGGAATATAACCGCATATCGTTGCACCTGTGCTCCGTCTATAATCAATAAATCCCTTACTGTCCAAACGGGCAATATGCTCATAAGCTCCCATATCGAGCTCTTTGATTTGCTCAGGTATATTTTCCTTGAAAGGTGTGTAGCCAAAGTTAGATCCGAAATGTACAAAATCCGAACTTGCAATTACGAGGGTTTCGGCATCAACTAAACTTCTTAGAATGTTCCCGGCTTTGGTGATTGTCTGTAACGAGCAACCACCGGCCACAATCGGTACAAGCTCGAAATCTTTTCGGATGTATTGCAGCAGCGGCAATTCTATTTGAACACTGTGCTCGTTCTTATGTGCCTGGGGTACATTCTGAAACAGCGAATATTTTAGAAGTTTGTTTATAAATTCCACATCAAGCGGTACTTGCCCCAGAGGTGTTTCGTAATGCGTTACCCTCGGAACACTCAGTATCTCCTCCATTGGGACACTGTGACTTGGGCCGATGATAACGATTCGTTTATATTTTTTGTCGGTAGTTTTGAGCCCGCAAACTGCGGTTTGACCTGACCACTGGTATCCCGCATGTGGCAAGATTAATGCAATTACATCATTTATCGGTTCGACCTGAGCTTTTTGCAAGAAGCCTTTAATTTGTTCACTCAGCACTTCGGCATCGGCAGAGTACCATCCTCTATCAGCAAGTAACGAACGTTGAACAACTTTGCGAGGCTCGGGGGGTGCTTCTTTTGGGATAGGTGCTTTCCGGAAAAAGACGGAAGTAATACATAATAACACAATTAGTACAACCAGCAAAAGTACCAATCCGAACCATTTTTTCAGCTTCTTATCCATATCAACCACTCCATTTGCTTTGTTCGGAAATATCTCGTAAGGGTTTCAAGGAACCGGGATATTTTTTAACTCGCACAGCCCATATAAATTTTCGTGGCGAGGCTCGACTTATCAGCCAGGAAGCGCTGACAGCAATTACAGAACCTGCTTTCATTAATTTGCGAATAAATTTTCTGCGTGTCATTTCCATACTCCGTAAATTTCTTTTCCACAATCCGGACAACAGCCATCCTTGAGCCCGTTCTTCAGGATAGTATAACCGCTGCGCTCAATGAGCAGAACTTTGCAGTCCGGACAATACGTGTTCTCACCTTGCTTGCTGCGAAGGTTTCCTATATATACATAGTCCAGCCCCTCATTCATTGCGATTTGTCGAGCCGTTTCTAATTTGTTCAACGAAGTCGGCGGTAGATTACGCATTTTGTAGCGAGGATAAAATCCTGAAAAATGCAGTGGTGTCTCGCCGCCCAGGTTCACTTTGATCCACCGGGCAAGCTGGCGTATCTGCTCAGGCTTATCGTTCAGCGTTGGAATAATCAGGTTCGTAACTTCAACAAGGATGCCGCTTGCCTTAGCCAGTATTAAAGCATTCTGGACGGGTTTCAATGTCGCCGAGCAGACCCGGCGGTAAAAATCTTCCGTAATCCCCTTCAAATCTATATTCGCTGCATCGATGTGTTCGAGCAGTTTTTTCCACGGCTGTTCGTTTATATATCCGGCTGTTACAAGAACATTGCGTATACCGGCACTTCGGGCCAACTTCGCAGTATCATAAGTATATTCATAATAAACAATCGGATCGGTGTAAGTATATGCCAACGAAGGACAATTACTGCGCTTGATTGCCGCCACAAGCCTCTCAGGTGGCCAGTATTCGGCCGCGACGTCTTCCGGGTTGGCTTGTGATATTTCCCAGTTCTGGCAGTTTTTACAGTGGAGGTTACAGCCGACGGTCGCAATCGAGAGAATAGGGGTGCCCGGCAAAAAATGGAAGAGAGGCTTCTTTTCGATTGGATCGATATTAATCGAGCACGGGTATCCATAAACTACCGTCCGCAGGACACCGTCGATATTGATTCTCACCCGACATTCGCCGCTTTGGCCGGGCTCAATCAAACACATTTTTGGACATAGTTCGCACTGAACCTTCAATTCAAACCTCAACTTTCGGATAGCGTAGAGCGTACAGCGGATAGAAAAAAGAAACTATACGCTAAACGCTATACGCTGAACGCTGATTCTGATGATTATAACAAATATTTTACAGTCTATATAACCCAAAACATCGGCCGTTAATTTAGGGGCCCATATCCAACAGGATACGTTGATGCTCAATAGTATCGATAACGGATGCCTTAAAACGACTTGACAAGTTGTCTGAGAAGCAATATAAGTTACATAATGAGGAATCCCTGGTTGAATCAGTCTAAGCCAAAGAATAAGGCCGTCTTAGTTGCAGTCAATCATAAACCATAAGTTAACTTTGAACCGCAAAAGGAAAGCAGCTTATGAAAAGAAAGAAACAGTCTCGGCAATATCACAATGACTCCGGAGAGTTCCAACACATAGATGTTAACCGGCGTAATTTCCTTAAACAGATGACGGTAAGCTCGGCAGCCGTCGTTTTGGCTCCGCATATATTTCCAAAGGCAAGCGCTCGGCAAGCGAACCGACTTCGGGTCAAAAAGCCACCGAACATAATTTTCATAATGGCCGACGACCTTGGTTATGGGCATTTGAGCTGTTACGGGCAGGAAAAATTCCGGACACCAAATATCGACCAGCTTGCTGCTGAGGGGATGAAATTCGAGCAATTCTACGCCGGCTATACGGTGTGCGCTCCTTCGCGCAGCGTCTTAATGACAGGATTGCACCATGGCCACACGCCCGTGAGGTCCAACAGCGGCAGCTCCTCACTTCTTGAGAATGAAACCACAGTTGCCCAGGTGCTCCAGAAGGCCGGCTATTTAACAGGCGGTTTTGGCAAATGGGGCCTTGGTTTGGAGAACATGCCCGGTGCTCCATCTAAGAAAGGTTTTGATGAGTTCTATGGCTTCTATCATCAGGTCCACGCTCACTTCTACTATCCATATTGGATTTGGCATAACGATGAAAAGCTCATGCTTGACGGTAATGACCATAAATTCGAGCAGTATGTTGACGATGTCCTGCATGAAAAGGCGATGGATTTTATCCGTGCCAGCGCGAGAAAGAACCAGCCGTTCTTTTGCTACATTCCTTCGATTATCCCCCATGTGGAATTAGCTGTGCCGGAGGATTCCGTTAAGCCGTACCGCGGCAAATTCCCCAAAACTACAATTAACGACCCTCGCCCGGGCTACATTGGCAGCAATGATGCGTATGCGGTTTACGCAGGCATGATTAGCCGTTTGGACCGTAATGTTGGCCAAATTATGGCACTGTTGAAGGAGTTGAATATCGACAACAACACTATCGTATTCTTCACGAGTGACAATGGTCCGCAGTCCGGACCATGGGAACCGTTGCAGGAGTTTTTCAACGGCGCTGGTCCGTTGCGAGGCAGCAAGGGTAATTTATATGAGGGCGGTATTCGAGTGCCTTTTATCGCCCGATGGCCGGGCAGAGTCAAACCAGGCTCAACGAATGAACACATCGGCGGGTTCCAGGACATGATGCCTACAATGGCGCAATTGGTTAGTGTGAAACCGCCGCAAAACGATGGCATTTCGATTGTGCCCACTCTGCTTGGACAAGACCGCCGGCAGAAAAGGCATGAGTACTTATTTTGGGGTGGATCGAACACCAGGGCCGTCCGTATGGGAAAATGGAAGGCCGTCAAACCGGACAGGAAAAAACCCTGGGAGTTGTACGACCTGTCAACGGACATCGGAGAAACTAATAATCTCGCTTCGGTACATCCTGAGGTCATCACCAGGATTACAAAATTTGCTTCGGAAGCTTTCGTTGCAGGTCGTAAGCAAATAGGCGGCCAATGGCCGCATATCTCCGAGTATGTTCGGGGCGAACGCGTCGATAAGCTAAAAAAGAAAAAGTGAGCTTTCTTTTTACTCAGTGACAGTTGGTTTTCTTAGTAGTCTCTAAAATTTCTAATCCATTCCTGTCAAAGCCCACATAAACGGGGTTCGCTTATTAATATAGCCAGGCCATGGGGCTCGAAGGGAATCTCGCGAAGTATGTTATCACCACTACAGATTCAACCGGCGCAGAAGTGCGTCGAAGCGCGGGTCGTTGTGCAAGGGCTTGAAAGCAAGAGGGTACCTGATCCAAGGAACGTATGGGTGGCGGGGGGGCTCGAACGCCGCTTCGAGCCATCGGAATGCCTTATCTTTCTCGCCCAGGACGGCATAGATCTGAGCTATAAACCAGGTATCCCAAGTCGTGGGATCCGCCTCCAATTCAGCTAATACCAGCCGCGCTTCATCCTGCCGGCCAGCCAGCGCATAGGTACGCCCGAGAGCAGATTTCCAATCAGGGCTGAGCACACCCGCCCTCTGGTGTGCTTTGATAGCCTCCTCATACATCCCCTTTTCTGCATAGGCGCTTCCCAGGACATACAGCCCGATCGCTAAATCGGGATCCAGTTCGAGTGACTTCC
>SDBS01002990.1_pt1 | contig 16647 bp, 13 predicted proteins | sample 2277091 | NCBI WGS metagenome assembly SDBS01 (sample SAMN10404972, study PRJNA504765) | marine sediment metagenome | isolation source: marine sediment core GS10_PC15, 163 cmbsf | place: Arctic Ocean: Southern Knipovich Ridge | collected 2010 | reverse complement strand
GATCACAGACCGGGGGCCTTTCATCCGGAGAGTCCCGAACGTTTAGAAGCAATCTATTCCATGCTTGAAGGGGCTGACATGTCAGGCCTGTTTCAGGATATTCCGGTGAGAAGATCTAAGAGAGATGAGCTCTTGCTGGTGCATTCTCCCAGGTATGTGGATATGATTATGGCTACAGAGGGAAAAGGATACAGTTCTCTTGATCCAGACACTGCAGTCTCTGAAGGCTCCTGCGAGGCCGCCCTTCTTGCTGCAGGTGGGCTGTGTGAAGCTATTTCCGCGGTAGTATCGAAAAAGTTGAACAATGCCTTTGCATTAGTAAGGCCGCCTGGCCATCACGCTGAGAGCAACCGGGCAATGGGTTTTTGCCTCTTTAACAATGTGGCCATAGGGGCCAGGTTTGCCCAGAAATTTCATGGCACTGAACGGATTCTTGTGGTGGACTGGGATCTTCATCATGGCAATGGGACTCAGCATACATTTGAAGAAAATCCTACGACCCTCTACTTTTCAACCCATCAATATCCCTATTATCCGGGCAGTGGCTCTTTCGAACAGATAGGGATAGGAAAAGGTAAGGGGTTCACCGTAAATGTCCCGCTTTCACCTGGCCATGGGGACGCGGAATACATTGGCGTGTTCAAAAGGGTATTGGAACCGATCGCCCTCGAGTTTGAACCGGATCTGGTCTTGGTGTCGGCGGGTTTTGATATTTATGAAGACGATCCTTTAGGAGGAATGCTTGTAACTCCACACGGTTTTGCCGCGCTAACCCGCTCCGTGATGGATATCGCTGACGCATGCTGTGATGGAAAGGTAGTAATTACGCTTGAGGGGGGGTATAATCTAACGGGACTCAGTGAATCGGTGAAAGCGGTTCTAAAGGAACTTGCCGGCCTTTCGACAAGCGTCCATAAACATATCCTGTCCCCTGCTGAGCAAGAAAGAGTTGACAGGGCAGTGGCGATGGTTTCCGAAGTTCACAGCGGGTTCTGGAAGAATCTAAACCGGATAAAAAAGATCCCATGAAAACGTGATGCCAAAACGCCAAGTTATTTCTGATCCAGTCCTAATCTCCCAATTTCGATTGATCCGGAATAGGATTGACTTCGTTGCTCTGCCTGCGTATCATAATTACACAGCCTGTCTATTTTACCCTGTTGTTGCGCGATGATCAACAGCCATGCATAACTTTCGTACCACTTAAACCAAGAATGAATCTGCCACCGATATGGCCAAAAATAATACTACTATACCCCCAGATGAATCACAAGCTTTATCAAAGCAGCTCTCTGGTCATAACCCCCTTTCCGAATCAAGGGAAAAGAAAGGGTTTGAACGGATAAGAAAGCTCAGAATCCCGATTTTTGTTAAACTTGCCACACTGTCAGCCCTCCTTATTTTTTTAGTAATTTCCACTATTACCTACCTGATACTTGAAAAGCAGAAAGAACAGTTCACACAGGAATTAATGAATCTGGGAGAAAACATGGCCGGAATTGCCGCCAACAACTCCGCTGATAAACTGTTGGGGGAGGAAGAACTGGATCTGTTTCGCCTTGTCAATGATATCTCGGAAAATGAACATGTACTGTACGCCTTTATCACGGACAACAAGGATATCATCAAGGCCCACAGCAATATTGAGGAAGTTAACAAGACTTACACCCCTCCCAAGAATTTGGCTTTTTTTAAGAATGAGAAGGATTTAAAAATAGGTCGTTTTTTTCAGGATGGTGAGGAGATCTTCTTGTTTGAAAGATCGATCACCTACCAGGGGTTAACTATAGGAAAGGCTTATCTTGTTATCTCGCAAAAAAACATTCTGCAGAGCATCCGTAGCGCCAAGGCATATATACTCGTTATAACCCTCATAATCATTGTGATAGGCACCCTTTTGAGTGTTATATTCGGCATCTATTTCTCAAGACCTATAAGGAAATTACAGGAAAGCGCAAAGGCATTGGGTGCAGGCGATTTTGATCAAAGGGTTCAGATTAAACGCAACGACGAAATTGGTGATCTTGCCTCAGCCTTTAATAAGATGGCCGAAGGCCTGTCAGAGAGGGAAAAGATTCGCGAGACCTTTGGGAAATATGTCAGTCCAGAAATTAGGGATGAGATCCTTTCGGGCCGTATTCCCTTTGATGGAGAAAGGAGAATGGCCACGGTTCTTTTCTCCGATCTTCGTGACTTCACCCCGTATGTCGAGGGACATTCCCCAGAGGAAGTTATCAAAGGATTACGATCATATTTTACTGCAATGCAAAAGGCCATTAGTCTAAATAATGGTCTTGTCCTTCAATACGTTGGTGATGAAATCGAGACAGTATTCGCTGTTCCTATATGGTACGAGGACCATGCTCAAAAGGCGATTATGGCTGCTCTTGATATGAGAGTGAGCCTTCAGGAATTAAATAGGATTCGGACTGCAGAGGGGTTTACCCCGTTCAGACACGGGATAGGTATCCATACAGGGGAAGTCTTAGCAGGAAACACGGGGAGTGAAGATCGGCTTTCCTATACCCTCATTGGCAATACAGTAAATTTGACTTCAAGGATTGAAGGGCTTACAAAAAAATTTAAATGTGATATTCTTGCAAGCGAAGAGACTGTAAAACGCCTGACAGGTTCCTTCAATCTCAAAAAGGAGCCACCCCAGATGGTGAAAGGTTATTCCAAACCGATCACCATATACCAGGTTATTGGATGATTTATCAATAGTAATGCGGAAGAGGTCGAATATGAAAAAAAGAGTTGAGCTGCAGCGGAAAAGTAGCGCAGGAGGCATCTTTTTTGCTATTGGTTTGTGGCTTTTGTTTTTGTCTTCCTGTGTCACTACGGGGACGACGCCTGACAGCACGGGTACAAAGGGCGCAGACAAACAGCACGAAAAACCGGCTGCATTTCAATCCGAGGACTATATCCTTTATGAGCTTGAGGGAGATGAAACCCCGGAAAGTCTGGCCCGGAGATTTTTGGGCGACCCAAAAAAGAAGTGGATTATAGAAGATAATAATGAAGGGATACGCTATGAAAAAGGGCAACTGATTGTTATCCCTCTGAAAGAGGAAGCAAGGGGTGGACTAACCGTGAACGGGTACCAGAAAATCCCGATCCTCATCTATCACAGATTCGGCAAGAAAAGCAAATCCCGCCTCTGCATCCCTGGCCAGGTCTTTGATCAGCAGATGGCCTACCTGAAAGAGAATGGCTACCGGGTGATTCCATTGAATGATCTAATAGCTTTTATGCAATTCCGTACGGCCCTTCCCAAAAAAGCGGTCGTTATCACAATAGACGATGGTTATAGATCCGTTTATGATACTGCCTTTCCCATCCTGAAAAAATACGGTTTTGCGGCGACCCTTTTTATCTATTTGGATTTTATCGGGATCCCCGGGAGTTCCGTCACCTGGGAACAGCTTAAAGAGATGAAATCAAGCGGTTTTGAAGTGGGCTCCCACACTCTATCTCACTGCAACCTTATAAAAAAGCGAAAAGACGAGAGTGAAAAGGTCTATATAGAGAGAGTTGAGAAGGAGTTGGTCTTATCAAAACAAATCATTGACAAAAAGCTGAACCAAAACACCGTCGCCATTGCATTCCCTTACGGCGCTTATAACCATGAAATATTGGATCTCTGTGAGAAGGCCGGATATAAGCTGGGTCTATCGGTAAAAAGAGGGGGCAATCCATTTTTTTCCAATCCTTCATCCCTTAAGAGAAGCCAGTTATTAAGTAGAGATTTGAATTATTTTATCAAGAATTTAGACACATTTCATGATGTTTCTTTAAGGTGAAGAGATGATTAGAAGGATACATTTTTTTGTCGCTATTGTCTGTTTTGCAATATTGATTACAGGTTGCGCAGTCCCTGTGAAGGAGGTTCCTCCAGATAGGGTGACAGATCTATCACAGGGGTATCTTCAAGCCGGAATGCATGATGAGGCTGCGGGAGATCTGGTTGCGGCCTTGAGAAATTTCAAGCTTGCCCTTACAGTTAATCCTGACAATCAGGAGGCTGCCAGAAGCTGCAATCGCCTGGTAACAGAAATCCAATCCTCTGCCAAAAAACATTATAATGCCGGGCTAACCCTTCAAAGGAAAGGGCAGTATTCTTTAGCAAGGAAAGAATTTTTGACTGCCCTTAGACTATATCCTGATTACCAAGAAGCCAGGGAGATGTTAACCCCCAGGGAGCAGATGACGATAAAAGGACATGTGATCCATAAGATAAAACCAGGAGAGAGTCTTTCAAAACTGGCTGCATTCTATTATGGAGATTACCGAAAATTTCCGATTATTGCCAAATACAATAACCTCAGTGGCGCCGCGGCCCTTAGTGTGGGACAGGAACTCAAGATCCCTGAGATTAGGGGTATGGAATTGGTGGATTCACAGGAAGACACAAAGAAAAAACCCGTGACAATTGATTCGGATTCATGGGATTGGGAAAAGGACCTTGCTGAAGCTGAGGGTAAAGAGCCATCCGAAGAAAATGAAGTGGCGCTGGAAAAAGATGAAGAAGAACAGGTCGCCATCTACCGCGACCTCGGTGTGGAATTCTTCAACGATAAGAAGTACCGGAAAGCGGGTATTGAGTTTAATAAAGTTTTATCCTCCAATCCTGATGACAGCGTTGCGTTAGATTATCTCTACAGGTGTTACTTCCTCCAGGCCGTAGCTCTTTATGAGAAGAAAGAATACTTAGTGGCAAGAGATCAATTTAAAGTGAGTCTTAAATATAAGAACGATTGTCAGCAGTGTCACAAGTATATAAATAAGTGTGAGAATTCTTATAAGAAGCTGCATTACAAACAAGGCATGCAGTTTTATAGCAATGAAAGGCTCAACGAGGCCATTGGGGAATGGGAGTTAGTGAAAAAGGAAGATCCGAACTACAAAAGAGTAAATTATCTCATCAATAAAGCTCGGACAATCTTGAACAAACTGAATGAACTGAAGAATAAAGAATAGGTGGAGTAGTAAGGCCCAATGTGGCGAACAATATCTGCGTGTCTTGTAAAATAGCCAGTTTTTGCGGTGTAAAAGCGTCAAATTGATGTTCCATGATGAATTCACTTTTAATGGTCAATCGGCATGGAACTGTGTTGATCTACAGGACTGCTGCTAAGGAGGGAACATGTTCAGATACATTCTGCTTCTTGTCGCAGCCGGACTTCTGCTGGGTCTTCTGTGGGCAGAGGGCACCGGGGCCAACTGGTTGTCCTTGGGATTCAAGACGCCGCTCTCTATCCTGTTCGTGGTAACCGTGCTGCTACAGCCCAGGGTCATGCCCAAGTACTTCAAGTTGGTCCTTACAGGGCTGATTTTCGGGCTTGTGGGAGATGTATGCTTAGGCTTACCCGGGCTAACTGCTTTCAGAGTTGGACTTGTGGCCTTTCTCGCGGGTCATATCCTCTATATCCTGGCATTCGCCATCCTTGCCCGTCGCACGGACTGGATCAACCCCGTGAACATCCTGATCATTGCGATCAGTGGATTCGTCTACTGGTGGCTTCTGCCGCATCTGGGAAAAATGTTGGTGCCGGTTACATTTTATATTGTAGTGATCTCAGTGATGGTAGCCGCCGCATGGGCTGCTTTTCGCAATCCCGGAGTTCGTAGGACCGGCGCGTGGTTCATACTGGTTGGCGCAGTCCTTTTCTATGTCTCCGACATCTTTGTGGCGCATCAGCGATTCGTCACGGACCAGTTCTACAACCGTCTCATCGGGTTGCCGCTCTACTACACCGCCCAGTTCCTGCTGGCGTTTTCAGTGGGACTGGTGAGAAAGTCGTGACGGCTGACACATTTATATTATTTCGATGGTAACGTGCCCTTTTACACGAGTTTACCCATCTGGGTCTGATCATTCAGAAGTTCAGGACAAGTTTCCCCGCAGCCCTACTCCCATTCAATGGTGCTTGGCGGTTTGGAGGATATATCATAAACAACACGGTTAACGCCCTTGACGCTGTTGATAATTCTGTTGGAAATCCTTCCTAAGACCTCATAGGGGATTTTTGACCAGTCTGCTGTCATGGCATCAAGGCTGTCCACACTCCTGACAGCAATCACATTCTCATAGGTCCTTTCATCTCCCATCACACCGACCGTCCTGACAGGTAAAAGAACCGCAAAGGACTGCCAGACCTTTTCGTACAGACCAGCCATCTTGATCTCCTCGATCACGATGACATCGGCTGCCCTCAATATCTCAAGCCTCTCCTTCGTAATCTCCCCCAAGATCCTTACCGCGAGGCCGGGGCCGGGAAATGGCTGCCGCATCACCAATTCCCGTGGGAGGCCTAATTCCACGCCCACCTCTCGGACCTCATCCTTGAAGAGTTCCCGGAGGGGCTCAATCAGCTCAAGTTCCATTACATCGGGCAATCCCCCGACATTGTGGTGGCTCTTGATGGTGGCGGAAGGACCCTTGAACGATACGCTCTCAATCACATCCGGATAGAGGGTGCCTTGAGCCAGGTATTTTGCTCGGCCCAATTCCTTAGCCTTCTCCTCAAAAATCCGGATAAACTCGTTGCCGATTATCTTCCTCTTTTTTTCCGGGTCAGTTACCCCGTCTAAATGTTTCAGGAAATGTTCGGATGCGTCTATTAGGTGCAGGTCCATGCGGTAATACCCCTGGAATATCTCCATGACCTCTCGGGCCTCATCCCTCCTCAGAAGCCCGTTGTCCACAAGAATACATGAGAGGTTTTCTCCGATGGCCTCATTGAGCAAAACCGCAGTTACTGACGAATCCACCCCCCCGGAAAGCCCACAGATAACCCTCTCCCCACCGATATCCTCTTTCAGGGCCTTGACCGTTTTTCGGACAAAGGATGCCATAGTCCAGGAGGGCTCACACCTGCATATCCTGAAAAGGAAGTTGCTTATGATCTTGGATCCATCCGGTGTGTGGGCCACTTCAGGGTGGAACTGAACACCAAAGCGCCTCCTTCCCACGTCGGCCATGGCTGCTACAGGGCTGTTCTTACTTCCTGCCAGGATCTCAAACCCCTCCGGCATCCGATCAATACGATCACCATGGCTCATCCATACGGTTCTCTCCTCCCCTCTTCCAAGCCCATGGAAAAGATCCCTTTCATCTTCAATCCTGATCTGGACATTCCCGTACTCACGGTCACCAGATTTAGCGACCACGCCGCCTAAGAGATGGGTGAGGAATTGCATGCCATAGCATATCCCTAAAATAGGCGCCTCCAGGTCAATTAACCCCTTTTCAGCAAAAGGGGCATTCTCGTCATATATGCTGGAAGGACCCCCTGAGAGGATTACGCCATTCGGGGAAAAATCCTTTATCTTTTGCAGGCTCATATTGAAGGGATGAATCTCACAATAAACCTTGGCCTCTCTGACCCTCCTGGCAATAAGCTGGGTATACTGAGACCCAAAATCTAAGATGAGTATTTTTTGATCATAAAGATTGGCAGTCATGCGCGGCCTCCAGGCCTTTTATTTGTCATTGGACCATGGACTTTGGACCATGGACTATGGACCTCAGACAATCAACAATTGTCAATCATGAATCAACAATCCAGATTGATTGCAAGTTAAAGAACAGTCCTTTTCCGATTTTTCAATATTCAATAGTCAATAGTCAATGGCAAGGGGTTGCGGGTTATTGCCATTCAGGTTTTTCAATCATCAATCGACAATCGTCAATCAACAATCCAAAGCGCTACTCCATACGGTAGTTCGGCGCTTCCTTTGTGATTATTACGTCATGTACGTGGCTTTCCTGGAGGCCGGCTGCCGTTATCTGCATAAACTGCGGGTCGGTTTGGAGTTCTTCGATATTGGTGCATCCTAAATAGCCCATTCCAGCCCTCAACCCGCCCACAAGTTGGTAAATTGTCTCCGTCAGTGGTCCGCGATAAGGCACCCTGCCCACAATGCCTTCAGGGACCAGCTTCTTCTCTAAGTCGGTTTTTTCTTGAAAATACCGATCCCTGCTCCCCTCTTTCATAGCCTCTAATGAGCCCATCCCCCTGTAGACCTTGTAGGTACGCCCCTGAAACAGTATTGTCTCACCGGGACTTTCCTCGGTCCCTGCAAACAGGCTTCCAATCATTATGGTGGCCGCACCCCCGGCCAATGCCTTTGTGATATCACCGGAGAATTTGATTCCCCCATCCCCCATTACAGGAACTGCAGATTTTCTTGCCTGGGCAGCACACTCCAAAATAGCCGTCATCTGGGGCACTCCAACACCGGCCACCACACGGGTCGTACAGATTGAACCGGGGCCTACACCGACCTTCACGGCATCCGCGCCCGCATCGATAAGGGCCTGGGTCCCCTCGGCTGTGGCCACATTCCCGGCAATCAACTCGAGATCGGGAAAGTCCCCTTTGGCGCTTTCCACACTCTTAAGCACCATTTCCGAATGACCGTGTGCAGTATCCATGACCACCACATCCACCGAGGCCTTTATAAGACCCTCAATTCGTTCCTTCATATCGGGCCCAACACCCACCGCAGCCCCCACTCTTAATCGGCCCAGATCATCCTTACATGAGTTTGGGAATTTCTTAATCTTCTCAATATCCTTTATTGTGATAAGTCCTTCAAGCCTCCCTTTATCGTCAACCACCAGGAGCTTTTCGATACGTCTCTTGTGCAGGATAGCCTTGGATTCTTCTAAGGTGATTCCTACCTTTGCGGTAGCAAGGTCATCCTTAGTCATGACCGATTCGACCTTTTGATCAAGATTGGTCTCAAACCTCAGATCCCTGTTAGTAATGATACCCACTAAATTTTCGCCTTTTACCACAGGCACACCCGAAATATTGTATTTTTTCATGATATCAATAACTTCATGGATCTTTCTCTCCGGCTCTATAGTAATGGGATCGACTATCATGCCGCTCTCAGATTTTTTTACCTTTTCCACCTCCAAGGCCTGTCGTTCTATGCTCATGTTCTTGTGGACAAACCCGACCCCCCCCTGCCTTGCAACGGTAATGGCGGTTTCAGCCTCGGTTACGGTGTCCATTGCGGCGCTGACAACAGGGATATTCAGACTGATATTCCGTGACAATTGCGTCCTTACATCCACCTCGCCCGGCAATACTGAAGACCGTGCCGGAACCAGAATGATGTCATCAAATGTATAGCCAAATAGGAAATCCTTTTTAGTCATTTCGCTCTCCTCCCGAACTCTTTAATATGGTTAAGATGAAATCCATGTGACAATTTGCGTGTTGCTTGCTGAAAAATGCCTCGATGAGAAGTCAGCATTTCCGTAAATATTCAATATTCAATCTTCAATCAACTGCCCCTCCAACAGGTCAGACATGCTGACAATCAGCTCGGATACCCCAAAAAATCCCATGATCCTCATGACCACAAGAGCTCCGGCAACAATCACATCTGCCCGTTCCGGATCCAGACCGGGGAGCGCCATCCTCTGCTCAATATTCAGATTACGCATCTCTTCAAAGCATGTGGCAACCTGATGGAGTGACAGTGTCAACCCATTGAGCCTTTCCGGGGTGATATCACCGGATGGAATCCTGTGAAACATGGAGGCAAGGGTCGTTACACTCCCCCCGGTTCCTATAACAACATGCTCCCTGGCAAGACCTATATGCGCATTCTTGAGGCGCTGATCTGTCTCTTTTGAAATTGAATCTAACTCAGTCTCATCAGGAGGATCAGATCGAATAAATTCCTTTGTCAGGGCCGCCGCGCCTAAGGGGACTGATTTTGCCTCTACCTCGCCCCTGTTGTCATAAAAAAACTCTGTGGATCCTCCGCCCAGGTCAAAAACGAGAAATGGGCCTCCTTTAATATTTAAGGCGCTCAGTGCCCCTTTGCCACTTAGGAGGGCCTCTCTTTCACCTGATATAAGGCCTATTCGAATATGGGTCTGTTCGTAAATATGGTCAAGAAATTGGTCTCGATTTATCGCATCTCTGATTATACCTGTAGCAACCCCATATACTCGCCGGACGTTGAAATCAGCAATCAGGCTTGAAAACCCCTGTATTACCTCCAGGACACGTGCAGAAGCATCAGACCCGATTATTTCTTCCCCTCCGCGCTCAAAGCTCTCAGCAAGACGGATATAAACCCTTTTCCTAACCAAAGGTCTCAAGCGCCCTGATGAACCCGACTGCTGGGCAATAAGAAGCCTTGCAGTGTGACTGCCCAAATCAATGGAAGCAACTGGCTGTTTCATCTTAGATAATGGTATCAAAAGGGGAAAGGTTTTGCGGGTACTTTTTAGCAGACATTGGTGGTCGTGTCAATCCATGGACCTATGTAAAGAAAAAAATGGACGCGGTTCAAAACTTGCTTGACAAACGCCTCTCATTTTCTGTAAAGAGACGCCTATGTGTGATTTTTCACATGCTATTTAGTGCCTGAACGAAACCCTTGTTTAGGCAAAATCCGAACATCAAAGGACAAGATGACCTAAACTAACCACGCCTTAGGCGTGGTGAAAATACGATCTTTTGTCATTGGGACATTGGCATTTTTCTCATTGTTTCGTATTTCGTGCTTCGGATTTCGTCCCGGTAGGAGACCGAAAAAACAGGGTTTTCGCTCAAGCGCTATCTATCCCATATTTCAAAGCTCTGGACTAGACCCTCACCTTTGCTTGAAAAGGGATAGGGAAAAGACCGTACGTATCCCGACGGGATTGCAGGAATATGCTATTAGACCCTAACACACTGAGGAAACAGGATAATGGAAGTTAAAACAGAACGAATGATCGCTTATTGCCTCGCAGCAATACTCCTTGTGGTGGGAGTGATCTGTTATGCGGCCTTTGCGGAAAAGGCCCCTGAACAGCCCTTAAGGATCATGCTTAAAAATACCGGAGGGAATGTCCTGTTTGACCATAAAGAACATATGTCCGAATCTGGGTATGGCATTGACTGCGCCGACTGCCATCATGATATTGAAAACGAAGGCGATAGACCCTCTACATGTGGGGAATGCCATACAGATGACGGTGAGGATGCCCCAACAAGACCAGACGCCTTTCATAAACAGTGCAAGACCTGTCACGAAGAGGATGGAGGACCGGTTAATTGTGCAGAGTGCCATGCCATGTAATGAATTTAGGGATTGAAGAATCACCCCTCGTGGGCAGGAGGCAAAAATGATAAAAAAGCCGTTTTTCGGTTTGGGAAAACCTAAGTTAAAATACTCTGGGATTGAAAATATTGAGGGAAAAGATGTCAAAGAAATTCCCCCCTCAACTATGATTACCCTCATGCACAAGTCACCTAATGGCGAACTGGGCGACCTTGCCCTCTCAATTGGTGATGAAGTCAAAACAGGACAGAAACTGAATCTCCGTAAAACCGGGGAAGAATACCTGACCTCAACAGCAACAGGTACTATCACCGACATATCACATACCTCAGGATATGCAGGCCAGTCCTTTATTTCGATTTCCATTGAGGCAAAATCGAAGGATCTGTGGGATGGTGAATTCGAAAAGGCCGGAAAAAATGGATCTCCTGAAAATGTCCTTCCCTTTTTGTCGTGCCTCCCTGGAATCTCTGACCTGACTTCTCTTATCAAAATAGACAACCCGCTGAACACGATCATCATTAACGGTTTAGATCAAGACCTGCTGATCACCACAAATCAACTAATCGTAAGAAACGAGGCCGATAATTTAGCCGAAGGGGTTGAATTTCTAAAAAAAACCACGGGTGTTAAAAAAATCATCTTTGTTGTTCCCCCCTCTCTGCGTATGGAGGCTGAGAAGAGCGGCGCTGAGGTTAAGGTGATTGAACCTCTCTACCCCGATGCAACCCCCAGACTGCTGATGAAAGAGATCCTCGACAATCCAGTTCCCCCATCAAAAAACCTCGAAGATTTAGGAGTCGGTTTTATCAGCGCTGAGGCTGTTGTGGCCTTGAGGACAGCCTTTGTGAAAGGAAAAATGCCTGTTACCAAGGTGTTAACTATCATTGACAAAGATAACAGGCTCACATGCATCAAGGCCAGGATAGGGACTCCTGTCAGGGACATTCTCAACGCCCTGAGTATTGACGTCTCGCAGGGAGACCGTCTGGTTTTTGGCGGTCCCATGTCGGGCCAGGGCATCTACTCAGAGGATATGCCGATATTAGCTGACACGGATGCCATTATGGTACAGGACAAAGATCAGGTAATTCCAATAGGCAATGACCCATGTATCAACTGCGGGGAGTGCGTCAGGGCCTGTCCTGCCAAATTACCCGTCAACATGCTCATACGGCTCCTCGAAAACGGCCTGCATGAAGAGGCGGCTAACGAGTATGACCTCCTTTCCTGTGTAGAATGCGGCCTTTGTAGTTATGTATGTGAGATGCGAATCCCCATATTCCATTATATTATGCTTGGAAAACATGAACTTGCTTTAACAGGAAGCCTGGAGGAAACGAATGCCTAACCAGAAATTTTTTGTCAGTTCCCATGCCCCTTACTGGCACAACAGGAGCAGCCTCTCAGCGAAGAGTTATAATATTCTGTTGGCAGCCCTTCCCGCAGTAATATTGGGCATATATCAGTACGGCCCCCCTGCCCTCGGGGTTGTGGCCCTTTCCGTTTCCACGGCCATGATATGGGAACTTATCATGAATTATGTGACAAAACGCCCGGTCAGCATCGGAGACGGCAACGCCGCCGTTATAGGTCTTCTCTTAGCAATGCTCCTCCCTGCGACCACGCCATGGTGGACTGTGGTGATAGGCACTTTCCTTGCTGTTGTAGTGGGGAAACAGATCTTTGGTGGCATTGGGGGCAACCCCCTTAATCCCACATTGGTTTCCATAGCGATAATAACACTCTCATGGAAAGGCCTTTTGGATTTCGATGAGGCCTTAGTGAATTTCGATCTTGGATTTTACATGGTATATCCATTGGCTGCGCTCAAGCATCTCGGACCCTCGGTAGTCTCCAACTACTCTGTTGGTGAGCTCCTTATGGGCCAGTATGCAGGCGCAATAGGATCCACCTTCGGCCTCGGTCTTATTATTGGGGGGATCTACCTGATACTTCGCGGAATGATCCGGTGGGAGATATCGATCTCCTTCCTCGTTGGAATATTTGTAACCGCCCTTCTTTTCAATATATCCGACTCTGAAAAGTATGCCGGCCCGCTGTTCCATCTCTTGACAGGATACACCCTGATAGGCGCCTTCTTCCTTGCCACGGAAGATTCATCCTCACCCGTGAATTTCATCCCCATGTTGATATACGGGGTGTGTGCGGGTTTTCTCACGGTTCTTATCCGGAACATTGGCGCCTTTGTAGACGGCGCCGTCTTTGCCATCCTCATGATGAATGTTGCCAACCCGCTTCTGGACAAGATAAGGCCAAAAGCTCTGGGAAAGGGGATTAAACATGCGTGAAATGTTGAAGCTCTTCATAGCAGTTGTTGTCTTTAGCTGCCTTTCAGGGGGTGTTCTGGCTGCGATTCAGAATGCAACCAAGGAGAGGATAGAATACCAGCAGCTCAAATTCGTCAAAGGCCCTACCATAAAAGACATCATGGAAGGATGCTCAAACGATCCCCTTATTGATCGATTGAGGATCGTCGATGAGGCCAAGGAGATGCACCTTTTTGTTGGGGAATTTGAGGGGAAACGCAACACCGTGGCCTTTGAGACCTTTGGAAAGGGTTACGGGGGTGTGATGGGTGTTATTGTGGGAGTGAACTTGGAAAACGACGAGATAATCGGGGTGGGGGTCACAACCCATAGCGAGACCCCCGGCGTCGGTTCAAAGGCCAAGACCGATCCCGACTTCACCGCCCAGTTTAAGGGATTGTCCTTATTAGATCCTTTTAAGGTCAAGACCGACGGCGGACAGATTGACGCGCTGAGCGGAGCAACCATATCGTCACGCGGGGTATGCGGCGCGGTTGTTGAGGCCGGTGAGATCTATAAGAGACTTAAACCAACGATAATTGAAAAAATGAAAGAAAAACAAGGCTAAGGGGATAATCGGTTATGGCAAAAACGGCTGTTCAGGAATTCACAAAAGGGCTTTGGGCTGAAATACCTCCGTTTCGCCTCGTTCTCGGTCTATGCCCGGTATTGGCGGTGACCAAGACTGTGGAAAACGGTATCGGAATGGGTGTGGCGACCACATTTGTGCTTATCTGTTCCAACATCCTCATTTCTTTGCTCAGGAATGTAATACCCAAGAAGGTCAGAATCGCCTGTTTCATCGTGGTCATTGCCACCTTTGTAACCGTTGTAGAGCTGGTTATGCAGGCCTTTGCCTACCCCCTCTTTTTGAAGCTCGGCATATTTATCCCCCTCATCGTTGTCAACTGTATTGTCCTTGGCCGTGCAGAGGCCTTTGCCGCCAAGAACGGTGTGGTTGCCTCCTTTGCCGACGGCCTCGGCATGGGGGTGGGTTTCACGCTCTCCCTTACCGCACTCGCCATAGTGCGGGAGGTCCTTGGAAACGGCACTTTTTACGATATTCCGGTGTTTGGCCCTTCGTTTGAGCCTTTTTCCTTTATGGTGCAGGCGCCGGGGGCCTTTGTCTGTTTAGGGCTTATGCTGTGCATAATGAACATGTTAGGGAAAAAATAGGAGTCGTTAGATGCCCGATTATATTTTATTGATAGTAGCCTGTATCTTTGTCAACAATATCCTGTTGATGCAGTATCTCGGGAACTGTCCTTTCTTGGGGGTTTCCAAGAAAATGGAAACCGCAGTCGGCATGGCAATGGCGGTTATTTTTGTACTGGTCTTGGCCGGAGCAATCACATGGATCGTCGACATATATCTCTTAAAGACCTTTGGTCTCGAATACCTGCGGACCCTATCATTTATTCTGGTAATTGCATCTCTTGTCCAGTTCGTCGAGATGTTCCTAAGGAAAAGCATACCGGGCCTCTATGCCGGACTCGGGATATTCCTCCCCCTGATCACCACCAATTGCGCGGTTATGGGTGTGTGCCTTATCAACATTATGGAGGAATACAGCTTCACCCAGGCCTTGGTGGCATCTTTCAGCTATGCAGTAGGTTTCGGATTGGCCCTGGTACTTTTTGCCGGAGTTCGTGAACGGATAATCTTGGCAAGGGTCCCAAAACCTCTTCAGGATACTTCAATCGGCCTTGTAACCGCCGGAATGCTCTCCCTTGCCTTCTTCGCATTCAAGGGGATGGTGTAGGGATTTTTAATTGATGATTGATGATTGTAGATTGATGATTGTAGATTGATGAACGACTCAACTAAATCCGGAGGACCAACATGGTAAGCGGTTTTTTGGTAATGGGGGGATTAGGTGTAGCCATAGGCGTAGTCTTGGCCTTGGCCTCAAAGGTATTCTATGTCTATGTCGATCCCAAGATCGAAGCCGTTGAAGACGCATTGCCCGGGGCCAATTGCGGTGGATGCGGATTGCCCGGATGCAGTTCCAATGCAGTGGCCATCGTGGCAGGAAAGGCCTCGGCCTCATCCTGCGTGGTAGGGGGCCCGGATGTCACAGCTGAAGTAGCTGAGGTAATGGGTGTGGCGATAACTCTGCAAGAGCCGGAGATTGCCGCTCCCGGGTGCAGCTATGGCTATCAGGAGGCAGATGTCAAATACCTGTACCAGGGAATCAACGACTGCCGGGCAGCGACCCTGCTTGACGGTGGCTCCAAGATTTGTACCATCGGGTGTTTAGGATTAGGAACCTGCGTCAAGGCATGCCCCTTTGGTGCTCTCTCAATGGGCACAGACAACCTCCCGGTGGTGGACACTGAACTCTGTACCGGCTGCGGCACGTGCGAACGTGTATGCCCCAAGCATATCATAACCCTCACTTCCACATCTGATCGAATCATCGGCGAGTATGTTTCTGATGAGTGTACAGCTCCCTGTCAAAGGAGCTGTCCAACAGGGATAAACATACCCGGGTTCATTCAGGAAATCCGCAACAATAACTACGAGGCTGCCCTTGCCATCATAAAAGAGAAATGCCCCCTCCCTCTCATATGCGGATACATCTGCCCGGCCCCGTGCGAGCTCGCGTGCCGGCGCAATCTGATAGATGAAGCGGTCGCTATCAATCCACTTAAGAGGTTTGTGGCAGACTATGAAATGGAAACCGAAAAACATATCACCCCCTACAAAGCCCCAGGGAGCGGCCAAAAGATAGCGGTTGTGGGCGGGGGCGCAGAAGGACTGACCCTGAGCTATTATCTCGCACGACTCGGCTACGACCCCACCATCCTTGAGGCAAAACCTCAATTGGGGGGGATACTCAGATATGTCATTGCTGAAGACAGGCTCCCGCGCAAGGTCCTGGATCACGAGATAGAGGGAATACTTGAAACCGGAGTACAGACAAAAAATAACGTGGTGATGGGCAGGGATTTTCATTTAGACACACTGTTCCAAGAGGGCTATGACGCCGTTGTCTTGACCAAAGGCGGTTTTGACAGCAGAAAAATCCTGCAACCCGATCAGAAGGGTTATGATTCATCGGTGAAGGGTCTATATATAATGCTGGACTTTCTCTATGCCCTTGCTAATGGGGAAAAAGTAGATCCGGGTCAAAGGGTAGTAATAGTCCATAACGGCATTGAGGCCATTGATCTTGGCCGTAAGTGCAGAAAAATGGGTGCCCAGAAGGTAACCATTATTTCAAACCTTAAAT
>SDBS01002989.1_pt1 | contig 16650 bp, 13 predicted proteins | sample 2277091 | NCBI WGS metagenome assembly SDBS01 (sample SAMN10404972, study PRJNA504765) | marine sediment metagenome | isolation source: marine sediment core GS10_PC15, 163 cmbsf | place: Arctic Ocean: Southern Knipovich Ridge | collected 2010 | reverse complement strand
CCGTCAGGCTTTCGCCCATTGCGGAATATTCTTAGCTGCTGCCTCCCGTAGGAGTCTGGGCCGTATCTCAGTCCCAATGTGGCCGTACACCCTCTCAGGCCGGCTAGCCATCGTAGCCTTGGTAGGCTGTTACCCTGCCAACTAGCTAATAGCCCGCGGGCTCATCCTCAGACGGCACCATATGCAGAGGGCGCCTTTAATCACTCTTTCTTATGATAGAGCGATAATATGCGGTATTACCACTAGTTTCCTAGTGCTATCCCCCATCCGAGGGTAGATTACCCACGTGTTACTCACCCGTTCGCCACTTCCCCCTGAAGCAAGCTTCAGGTTCCCGTTCGACTTGCATGCTTAAAACACGCCGCCAGCGTTCGTTCTGAGCCAGGATCAAACTCTCCGTAATTAATTATTTTTCTATGGTTTTTTTCTATTCTGCTCAACAAGTTGTTGTTAAAACCGCGAAAAACTCTTCCTTGCTTTCCTGCTATTTAATTTTCAAAGATCGATGACTGGATTATGTACTGCCGATAAAAAACCTTGAGCAATACACCAAAAGGCATTATGTTCCTTCTCCAGCAACTATAATGTAAAGCACACCCGGCTTTAAGTCAAGCCTTTTATTTAGAAATATTTCATCGAAATTAAAATTATACTCTTCCTTCTTCATTTAAATGCTACACCACTTTTTTTAAAAAGTAAAGAACAAAATGAGTAAAAAACCTGAATATTAAATTATAAAAAAGGCGTTAACGAACAATTCTTGAATTTCCAGATCATGATTCTTTTAATTAATAAATTTAGATATGAAAAGGAATTATTTTTAAAAATAGTCTTCATGCTTCGGGCACCCTCCAATCGAATCAGGAGTTTATCAGCACACACAGAATAATACTGACCAGGCGTTTCATCAAAGACGGTTCTTTTTTCAATTCTATCGAATTCCGTAATTATATTCTCGATATGATACTTTGTTGATAAAATTTCATAATCATGGTAAAAAGTTTTTGAAGAGATCGATTTTTTTTCATTGGAAACACTCGATTTTATAATCTTGAGCTCCTCCGGAAGCCTTTTATTATACATTATAATAAAATCCTCTTCACCAAGAAAACTCTCTAAAATAACTTCACCCAGTTCGTAATCCGACTCAATACCCAGGGCAAGAGGGAACGGTATTATAAATTTAGGTCTCGGATTAAACCCCTTTGAATATTTAAAAGGCACCTGCGCGGTCCTCCCGACCTTTATTAACATTTTAAGCAGGTCGAGGTGGGAAATATATTTATAGGAGCCTCTCTTCTTAAACTGAAAAACGATTTTATAAACTGTCTGATCCGGTTTGATTGGAGGGCATTTCTTATCCACAATCCTCAATAACCTGCTAATTTCCGGATAAACTGCTGTATCCTTCCCCTGTACACCCGGAAGGCCACGTTTACAAACACCGCAGTATGAACATTCGCCATAAATACAGCTGTCAGTAACAGCACCTTTTTTAGCTTTTTCATGTTCCTTTCTCAGATAATCCTTCGAAACACCACTGTCGATAAAATCCCACGGCAAAGTATCCAGTTTGCTGTTGATATTAATGTAAAGGCTTTTATCTATACCAAGGTCCTTTATGCTCTCAATCCATAACCCATAATTAAATACTTCATCCCATGAACTGAACCTCTCCCCCCGGTTATACACTTCATAGACGAGTCTGCTGATCTGTCTATCACCTCTTGCCAGAATACCCTCGATGAGGCTCATTTTTGGATCCTGATATTTTATCCTGACCCTGGAATGATGAAACCTGCGCTTCAGTTTCTGAATAATGGATTCAGCCTCTCTGATATCCATCTGCTTTTCCCTTTCAAAAGGTGTATGAGGTTTCGGGATATATACTGAAACATTTACATTAATGGACAGTTTTGGAGAAATACCTGCCAGGTCAACAACAAGATCAGCTATCCTTTCCCCTTCATCCCGGTCCATTGGCAGACCTATCATGAAATAGAGCTTTATAAGCCGCCATCCCATATTCACAACATGCTTCACAATATTCTTTAACTGGTCTTCATCAACAAATTTGTTAATCCTGCTCCGTGTTCCAACATCGGCACTCTCAATAGCAAAAGTAAGACCGCTTTTGCGTACCTTTTGAATAAGTTCCAGAATATCAACATTTGTGCTGTTTACCCGCAGGGAAGGAAGTGATATGGACACATTCAATGAAGAAAACTCATCATTGATTAGATATACCAGCCTGTGCAGTTCATGGTAATCTCCTATGCTGAGAGAAGCAAGTGTTATCTCATCGTATCCGGAGCTTTCAAGGGAATCTCTAATAATCCCCAAAAGTGTATCTATGCTTCTTTCCCGTACAGGCCTGTAGGTAAATCCTGCCTGACAGAACCTGCAACCGGTCACGCATCCCCGGTTCACCTCCACCGTAATCCGGTCCTGTACTATTTTAATAAGCGGAACAAGAGGTTTCCTGGGATAGGGAAGTTTTTCCAGATTAAATTCTATTCTCCTTTTTACAACCTTATCAATATCCGTGAGCCTGTATCCCATGTAACTCTTTGTCCGGTACAGAGAGGGAATATAGGTAAATTCAAAATTGTTTAATTCAAGAAGTTTTTCTTTTCTTGGTTTGTTCCTGACTGAAAGTACTTTGGTTAAAAATTCGCAGATAGAACGCTCTCCATCCCCCACGATGAACACATCAATATAATCGGCCATCGGTTCAGGATTGAATACAGCAGGTCCGCCTGCCGTAATAAGAGGATCATTTTCCTCCCTATCTTCCGATTTTAAAGGAATATTTCCAAGCTCAAGAATGTTGAGGATATTTGTGTAAAGGAGCTCATAACCGATAGAAAACCCTATTACATCAAATTGATTGAGAGGAGTGTAAGTTTCCAGAGAAAAGAGAGGGATTCCATTTTCCCTCAATTTTTCCTCAAAATCAAGCCATGGAGCAAACACCCTTTCACAGTAAAAGTTCTCGATTCTATTAATTGAATCATAAAGAATTCTTAACCCCAGATTTGACATACCCACTTCGTACAAATCGGGGTAAGAAAGTACTATTCTGAGATCCATTTTTCCACAATTTTTTTTAATTATATTAATTTCGTTCCCAATATACCTCGCCGGTTTGAGAACATGGGGCAGCAATTCACTTATTCTCTCAAACATGGAGGCTGTCAATGTACATTTCTCCTCATTTCCACATTGAAGAGAATTGAAACCCCTGCCATGCATGTTAAAAGGAAGGATCCTCCGTAACTCATGAAGGGTAGAGGAATACCTGTAATAGGCATAACACCTATGGTCATACCAATATTAATTATTATATGAAATAAAAACATTCCCACGATACCGGTCGCCACCAGGTTACCAAACAGATCTTTTGTAAGATATATTATCATTATACCCCTATAAATCAAGAGACCGAAGATAGCAAGCAGAAAAAATGAGCCCATAAATCCCCATTCTTCTGCAAAAATTGAAAAAATAAAATCAGTACTTTTTTCAGGTAAAAAGCCGAGCTGGCTCTGTGTTCCTCCCATCAGCCCCTTTCCAAAAAGGCCGCCTGCTCCAACCGCAATTTTTGATTGAATGATGTTATAGCCTGAGCCAAAGGGATCAATGGTTGGTTTCAGGAACATCACCAACCTTTCCCTTTGATACGGTTTCATCAATTCTCCAAGGGGTGCTGAAAAGACCAGCCCCGCAAAAAATATCAGGAAAATGTTTGCCGCTTTGAAGATGATATCTTTTTTAACGATCTTAAATATAACAAATGAAATAAAGGAGAGTACTCCAAAAAGCAGGGCAATTATAAGCACGACTTTTGAGTCATCCAGCATCTGTAAAAACGAAAGATTTGTGGATTGAGTGAGTTTACTGAAGGTTGTCATAAGGGGCAGGGTAACGGCAATACCAAAAGTAATCAGAATTGAGATCAGATGAGTATATTTCATGCCGCCGAAATATAACATTACCAGGCCAATAGGTATATAAACCAGTGCGGTTCCAAAATCAGGCTGGAGGAGAATGAGCCCTATGGGTAGAAAGATAATTAAAAGCGCGAGCAGTACATATTTAAACTTTTTAATTTCTTCGCCTATTCTGTCCAGAAACCTGGCAAGCGAAATAATTAATGCAATTTTTACAAACTCAGAAGGCTGAAAGCCAAAACCTTCAATAATGGTTAACCAGCTTTTCGCACCCCGGATCCTTTTCCCGAAAATTAGTGTTATTATTAGTAACAGTATACTGCTGGCATAAATCACAAAAGCATATTCACCAAACTTCTGATAGTTGATGAAGAGCAGAAGAATAAAGATCACGATTCCTGTAATAGCCCAGTATATCTGCTTTATGTACTGCTTTTCTATAGCGCGGATGCCGCTCGAGGCTGCACCTGCACTGTATATAGTTAGAATCCCAAAAGCGGTAAGGATGATGAATGAAACAAGCAGTATATAATCAAACTTATATGATCCGATTAATTCTCTTTTCCCCATAGAGCCGTCCTTGTTCCTAATCAATAACTGTGACCTGCTCCCGTTTTACCTGGAAAACTTCGGCCCTTTTTTTCCAGATATTTTTCCTGGCAGTTTCAAGGCTGACTCCGGCAAAAATAGCCTCAGTGATTTCTGCAACAATAGGAGCCGCGTTTGTGCTGCCTGCTCCGCCGTGTTCAACAATAGCCGTGATGGATATTATCTCATCTTTATCGGCCCCATTATAAGGGGCAAAGGCTGTATACCAGGAATGAGTTTCCCTCCCGGTGATTTCGGCGGAGCTTGTTTTACCGGCTGCCTCTGTAGAGAGCACAGCTCCTCCCCATTTTGCGGTGCCTTCTGTCACCACACCCCTCATTGCATGAGCGATAAAATCAAAGTGCTCTTTATCAATTTTACTGTTTATCAATATTTCAGGATTTTTCATGTATAAAATCTCATCACTCTTTGCCGAACGAACCTCGGCGACCAGATATGGCTTCATAAGTACGCCTTTATTTGCAATAATGTTTGTCAGGGCATTAATCTGGAGCGGTGTTACAAGAAGATAACCCTGTCCGATAGATAAATTGAGCGTATCACCATCATACCAGATATCCGCTCTATTTACTCTCTTCCACTCCGGGTTCTGAACAATTCCATCAAGCTCACCAGTTAAATCAATGTTCAGCTTTTTTCCGAATCCCAGTTTCGCGGCATACGTGGATATTGCTTCAGGTCCCAGCACGAGTGAAGTCTGATAGAAATAAGAATCACACGATTCCACTATTGCTTTATAAAGATCAACCTTCCCATGGTTCGACCAGCAGGAAAAATAGCGGTCACCCAGTTTATAGCCCCCGCCGCAAGTGTACTCCTTCTCCGGAGGTATTGTCCCTGTATCAAGAATTGCCAGAGCGACAACAAGTTTAAATATCGAACCTGCAGGGTACTGTGCCTGTATCACACGGTTAAGAAAGGGCTTTCTATTGTCAAGTGTTAAGTTTTTAAAGAAATCCTTATCCCGCCCGGAAACAAAGAGATTAGGATCATACCTGGGATAAGAAACCATCGCAAGTATTTCACCCGTCGAAGGTCTCGAGACGATAACAGCACCGGTCCTGTTTCCAAGAACTTTCTCTGCTGTTATCTGAATATCTTTATCAATTGTTAAAAAAACATTGTTCCCCGGGACCGGCTCCGCACCTCTATCAATAATCTCCGCCGACACCTGATTAGTAGCGTCCACAATCCTTCTTATATACCCATCTTTTCCTTTTAATTCCACATCGTAGACTTTTTCAACACCGCTTTTTCCAATGACACTCTCAAGGTTATAGCCTTTATCGGTCATCTCCAAAAGCTCTTTTTCGCTGATCATCCCGACATATCCTATAACATGAGCGAGCATATCTTGAAAAGGATAAACTCTGACAGGTTTGCTTTTCCAGTAAACACCCGGGAAATCCCTGTTATGCTCGGCCAGAAAAACAATATCCTTAAAAGGAACATCCGTTTTCAAGACATAAGAGCCGTATTTCGAGTAGTTTTTTTCCTTAATAATAGCAAGTATTTCCTTCTTGCTAATTTCCAGAAGTACAGCAAGCGAATCTAACAATTTTTCTCTTGCTTCCTTATCCTTCGGCAGGTTCTGCGGCACCATTGTAACTGCAAAGGACATTCTGTTAAATGCAAGAATATCATCTCGATTCGAGTCATAAATGACCCCCCTGATCGCGGGCATGATTGAAAATTGTTCTCTGTTTTTTTTTGCCTTTAATTCATAGTCCGGGCCTTTTATTATCTGAAGGGAAAAGAGGACAATAACGAAAACAAAAAAAGATACAATTGGAATTGCTGAAAAAATAATAAGTCTTTTTTTAAAATCATCATTTTTATTGGTTGTTACGTGAATTAAATGCATGTTACCTCTTTAATCTCTTCTCAACACCTGTGATGAGAATAAAAAGCACGGGTGCTATTACGCCGTTCAAAACAGCCTCTAAAAATATCCTCCCCCGGGAAAAATAGCCAAAATATCCAGGCTTTAAAAAGAGAGCAGCCAGCATGCTCAAAACCACGGCTTTTATAAGTGTACCGAAAAACAGCAGGGAGATTGTAATAAGGATACTGTTGCCATACACTTTCTGACCGACTATGCCAACCCCAAACCCTATTATGGTAAAAGTAAAGGCTGAAATTCCTAAAAGCCCCCCTGAAATTATATCCACAAATAATCCGGCTGTAAATCCGATTATCTGTCCCGGTACCGGGCCTAGAAGAAAAGCAGCAAGACTTACGGTAATCAATAAAAAATCAGGGCTGACTCCCCATAAAGCTAAATGGACTGAAAGGGGAGAGGATTGTAAAAAAATAAAAAAGGTTATAAGGAGAATAAAAAGCAGATACCTTTTCACGTAATCACTCTTCCTCAAACAACCCGTAATATTCCTCAGTAACTGTTTTAGTTACTATATACACTTCTTCAAGTCGTCCAAAATCTACCAGCGGGCTGACCAGAGCCTCCTGAAAAATACCATACCTCTTTTTGGACACAGATACAACCTCTCCGATCATGATGCCCTTTGGAAAAACTCCTCCCATTCCAGAGGTCAACACTATATCGCCGTAATTAATTTCGGCCCTCCTGTTAATATACTGTAGCAGACAATTATCCGACAGCGGACTCTGACCGACGAGAATTCCTGAGTACCGTGAATCTTTAAGCATAGCCCCGATATAACTCGACTGTTCAACCAAAGGCTGTATCCGTGATGAAAATTTCTGAACGTCTATTATTTTACCAACAACGCATTTTACATTATCTTTATATGCGATAACCGGCATCCATTTTCCTACTCCACTCTCCTTACCCCTGTTAACAATCAAAGTTTTATAAAAATTCTGAGGTGACTTCGCAACAACCACAGCAATGACTGTATCATATTCCAGTTCTGATTGAACTCCGATCAAGTGCCTGAGCCTTTCATTTTCCCTTTTAATTTCATCGAACTCATACCGTGTTCTTTCATATTCTTGAAGAAGTTTCCTGGTTTGCTCAAGCTCCCTTTTCAAATATTTATTATTTTTTATGCTTGAAAAAAAATCCTTTACAAAAACAATTGATGAAACACCTGCATACTGGAATGGATATATAACCGCAAAAGCCAGTGATTTAAAATTAATGGTTATCTTTGTCTGGGAGAAACCCATGAGTGTGAAGGAAATAAAAAGGAGAATTACTAATATAATAATTGCTTTATATTGAGTGGACCTGGCTTCATCCATAGATACTTATCTTACATTCTTTAAGTATTTTAATTCTTCAAGAAATTTTCCTGTTCCCAGCACAACACAGGTTAAGGGGTTCTCAGCAAGAATAACAGGTACGCCTGTTTCTTTACTGATTAGCTTCGCGAATCCTCTCAACAAAGACCCGCCTCCGGTCATTACAATACCCCGTTCAACAATATCAGCAGCCAGTTCGGGCGGTGTCTGGTCGAGAGTTTTTTTAATTTCTTCCATAACTATATTTGTGGGCTCCTGCAGCGCCTCCCTTATTTCAACTGAATCAAGGGTCAAAATTCTAGGCAATCCGGATATGGAGTCTCTACCCCTGATCTCCACAGTTTGGATCTCTTTTTCAGGGTATACATTTCCAATTGTGATCTTAACTTCTTCTGCTGTGCTCTCTCCAATGACAAGGTTATGTATCTTTTTCATGTGATTTATTATTGCCTCGTCAAATTCATCTCCCCCTATTCTGATTGCATTGGTGATGACCATTCCTCCAAGTGAAATGACAGAAATCTCAGATGTACCGCCTCCAATATCTATTACCATATTACCTGCGGGTTCCTGTATTGGAATATTTGCTCCAATCGCGGCGGCCAGCGATTCTTCTATCAAATATATCTCCCGCGCGCCTGCCTGTTCTGCCGATTCCCTGACAGCACGTTTCTCAACTTCAGTAATACAGGAAGGCACCCCGATAACCACACGGGGTTTCACAAGGGTTCTTCTGTTCTGGATCTTCTGGAAAAAGTACTTTATCATTTTCTCAACAGTCTCAAAGTCTGAAATCACACCATCCTTCATGGGACGTATGGCAATTATTTCGCCCGGCGTCCTTCCCAGCATCCTTTTTGCTTCCTGGCCGACTGCAAGAACTTTTTTAGCTGCAGCGTGTACTGCGACTACCGACGGTTCGCATAGGACAATACCCCGGCCCCTTACCAGCACAAGGGTATTAGAAGTACCCAGATCTATACCGATATCATTTGAGAAGGAACCCCATAACCTGCCGAATCCCATATATTGCTCCTGTTAGTAAAAAAATGCGATTAAAAATAAGCTAGTACAACTTTTCGATCGCACCGATATGTTTTGGATTGATTTTCAGTGCGAGCCGCCACTCTTTTCTTGCTGAAATTAAATCACCTTTTTCTTCGTATATATTACCCATCCAGAAATGGGCGTAAGCTGAGTTCTTGTTCAAGTTAAAAACCTTATTAAGATTATGTTTCGACTGCTCAAACCGTTCTTCCTGAAAATCGATCCAGGCGCGTGCAGCAAATGCTTCTTCTAGAATTACATCATCCCTGGATTTATTAATGAGATAATCAAACTCCCTGATAGCGCTTTCGAATAATCCCTTGTTCTTATAGGCAAAGGCAAGAAAGAGATGAACAATATCTTTTGGTGTCATCACTTTTGCTTTTTCCAGATAATCTATAGCTTCATCAAGTAAACCCAGTTTAAAGTAGCAGTAACCAAGAATCTCAAAGAGAGAATTATCATTATATCCGTTTTCAAAGGATTTTGACAAATATTCTGCTGCCAGCTCATAATGGTTTGGGCCTTTATTAAAATATGCCATTCCAAGAAGAAAATAACTCTTTGTAAGGACCTCATCAAATTGGGATAGCACTATCCCTTTTCTTAGAAACAGGATTGCTTTGTTTATTGATTCTCTTTTCTCCTCACCGGTCATGCCTGTTGATATATAATAATAAGCTTCCCCAACATACCGCAGAAGCCGGTCGTTATACGGTCTTTTCTCCAGGTACGGTGTTCCCTCGTGGATAACCATGTTATAATTTCCAGATTCAAGATTTCTCTCAAGAAACCGGTAATCATTGGACAAGATCCTGTAACTGTTAACAACCCTGGAATAAACTGTATAGAAATGGAAATGAAGGATGAAGACCGTGTAAAAAATTCCACCCCCTGCAAAAATCAACAGGAAAAGGGCAATAAACACCTTCCTCTTTCGCTTCTTCGGCTTATATAGATATTTTGAAAAACGATATTCGTTCATTTGTTAAGTTAAAACATTAAAGATATACCTGAATTCCGGAATATTTCCAGAGATCTTTAAAACATCTTTCTTCTTCTTAACATTTTTTCGTTTTATTATCAGGTAAGAGCTTTGAAAATGGAACATTCCAACTGAATCAATTAATATTTTTCTTACGTCCTTCTCATTAAAAATCACAATAGTTCTTGTGGTCAGTACAATATTCCCCTCAATTTCAGGTATTAAATCATGCTCATTCAGCACTATTTTTTGAGGATCTGTGAGAGTCTCTAAATTGAAAAGAGTCCCTGAACCAAAAAAATGAATAATCTCCTGTTTATTCACACCCGGTATAACTCTCCCTGCGTCTATAACAGGTATATAGGCATTCCCATTTCCGCTCACTGTCCCCTCATAGTGGTTTTCCGCCTCAAAAGATCTCTCATGTTCGGGCATCTGGTGGTATGTTTCAAATCGATAATCTTCCATAGGTTCAGATACAGGAGGAGCGGGTCCCAGTGTACTTCTTGAAATATTACGGTTATGATGAAAGAACAAGATTGTAACTAATAAAAGAATAGCGCCCAGTATAACAAATGTCAGAAAAAGTAATATAAACATACCGGCAATCTCAGGTAATATTATATTAGCATAGAGTAAAAGTCAATGCTTTTATAGTTGGGGAGGACCTATGATTTATTTAATCAGACATGGCCAAACTGAATGGAATGAAAAAAAAATATTCAGAGGTCAAAAGGATATCCCTCTGAGCAAGGAAGGGAAGGAACAGGCATACAAAACAGGAAAATATCTGGCACGTTCAGGAATAAACATAATCTATTCATCGCCTCTCAAACGGGCGCATGAAACTTCATTAAGTATTTCCGAAGAATGCGGATGCGATGTTAACATTCTCAACGACCTGACAGACATTCACTTTGGTGACTGGGAGGGGAAAAGCCTGGAATGGGTTAAAGAAAACGATTCTTATAACTACTATTTATACAGGTTTCATCCGGAAAAAATAACTTTCCCCAATGGTGAATCTCTCAATCACAGATATGAGCGGGCCCTTGATGGTTTTTATTCACTTGTTGAACAGAAAACCGGCACATGGGCAGCATCATTAAATATGGCTATTGTTACACACAGGGTCACGTTAAAACTTATTCTCCTGGGAGTTCTTGAGCTATCCCCCTCATCTTTCTGGAAAATACAGATTGACACCTGTTCAATCAATGAAGTGGAATTTACAGACAATGGTTATTTAGTCAGGAGGTTAAACAGCACCTGCCATTTTGAGGACCAGGGGAATTTAAATTATGATTTCTAGCTACACTCGAATGAACAAACAGCTTGCCGATGCTCTTTCTTCGCCCTCACTGTCAATACACCGGGCGACTGTCTTTATCTTCCTGCCCCGAATCTCGAGAATTTTTCCCCTCACCTCGATTTCTTCACAGGCATAAACCGGTTTTTTAAATCGTATTTCACTTTTTGCAGAGACTGCAGTAATACTTTGATAGAGGCAGGCCTTAGCCATTACCTCATCCATGAGCATAAAAATAAATCCGCCATGAATAATCCTCTTATACCCCTGCATATATTCATGGAAACTGTATTTTACATAAGCCTCTTTTGTATCTTCATCATACAAAAACTCTAACTTCAGGCCCTTATCATTCTCTATGCCGCAAACAAAACATTCCTGATAATCTTCATTATAAATAAGCTTCAACCATTTTTCCTTTATGCAAATATTCTCCTCCAACAACCTTTTTCCGTGACTCTTCGAATACCTCAATTATTTCATCAAGACCGTTCATAAAGGCATCAACAATATGTTGGCCGAACATACTGTTCTTACCTGCCTCGATCTCTTCAATTGAGTGTTCAGGGTCATAGGCCTCTTTATAAGATCTTTTCGATGTAAGGGCATCAAAAACATCAGCAACAGAAACGATCTGTCCGAACAGCGGAATGTCATCATATTTTAATCCCTGGGGATACCCCTTTCCATTCCATCGTTCATGATGGTTTAACGCAACAATAGAGGATGCTTTCAATATCACGGAATCGGATCCTTCTAATATTTGAGCTCCGTATATTGAATGGTTTTTCATTTCCTCCATTTCGCTCCAGGTAAGCCTCCCGGGTTTGAATAGAATTGAGTCCGGGATGCCGATCTTCCCGATATCATGCATCGGAGCAGCATATTTTAAGAGTTCCAGCTCATCGTCATTCAGGCCAAGACTCCTTGCTATGATCAGCGAATAATTTGTCATCCTCCGGAGATGATCCGATGTATCAACATCTCTGAATTCAGCAGTTACCGATAACCTCAAAATTGTATCAAGATGAACCTCTTTCACCTTTTCTATCAGCCTGGCATTTCTGATGGCAACCGCTGCCTGAGATGCCAGAGACTTAATGAGGCTTTCCAAATTTTTATCAAAAGGTATTATTTTTCCTGCCTTATTCATACAATTTATAAGCTGAAGCACACCTAAAATATTGCCCTCAGAATCCTTCAATGGAGCGGTAATCATTGACTGTGTCTTATAATTATTTCTTCTATCAAAATCGTCGGTAAAAGTATATTTTTTATCAGGACCTATCCTGTATACATCTTTGATATTAAGAGTTTCACCGGTCGCGGCAACATATCCGGATATTCTGTCCATGTTTATTGGAATATGATATCTTTTGAAACATTTATCCTCATATCCATTTCCATATCTCTTTTTTAAGGTATTGTTACGTGCGACATTGAAAGAAAGCATGCTGCCGTCTACCGTATATATGCTGCCTGCGTCACAGTAAGCCAGGAAGAGGGACTGTGAAACGATACGGTCTAAAAGTTTTTCCAGTTTATGCTCACTTGAAAGAGCGATTCCGATGTTATTTAATTTCTCAACCTGTTGCTGGAAATATACTTTTTGATTCTCAATATACTTTTCTTTAATACCTTCATTAAAGGCAACAGAGTCTTTAATAGCATCTACAAAGTCTTGCTCCTTAAACGGTTTTTCCAGATAGTGAAATATTGACCCGGCGTTTATAATTCCAACTAATTCCTTTTTCCCCAGCCTTTCGCCGCACACAATTTTTGGTAAATCCCGGGCAATTTTCCTCAGATATTCAAGCTCTCTTAAAAAACGGGAGTTAACAATTTCATAGAATATGCAGTTAATGTCATAATCACGCAGGATCTTCTGGACATCCTGCATATCCCTGCATAAGATAAAACGAAAATCTGTATATCCATTACTCTTCAAAACTTCCCTGATGCTGTGAAGCTGGTTCTTTTCTCCATGTATAAATAACACATTTTTCATTTCTTTTCCTACATTTGCAGTATTACGCAGGTCCATTAGAGCATACAAGATTAAATATAGCACATTAAGATAAATATTCTAAATTATCATCTAATAATTTTTTCATCACTAAGAATCTTATCAGGTTTTCCAATATAAGAAATAATTTTTATCTTATTTCCATACGCAATCCGGAAAACTATTTTTTCAGGAGCACCGCTGTAGCCGCTGTACCGCGCAATAATTCTGAGCGCTGATCGAAGGTGGAAGATCTCCTCAGACCATTTCATCAGAGAAAATGGACCCGGCATATTAACAACATCTATTCTTATATTTCCCCATTTTATCCTTTCGAGGGTATCATTATCCTTCTGATCTCTGCCTACAACAAGCTTACATTGTGAGGAAAAACGGAAATGCCTCCCATATCTCAAAACCGTCAGATCATTTATTGCAATATTTGATGAATGGCTGACTAAATCCATAAATCTCGTCCTGAAATTCTTTTCGGTTAGAAGGCATCCTCCGGCTGGAGCGGGATAGTCACTTACCGCGAACAGGGAAGCAAGCTCCATCTGCTGCTTCCTTCCCCTTCCGGAAATACCGTAAAAGTCTTCGCGTTTAACCCATCCAAGTTCTTCAGGTATTGTCGGTTCAAGGAGCCTGGCTGAAAGAGGTCTTAACAGATAACCTTTCAGGCCGCTTTTCTTTTCAATCATTTTCATGATTGTGGACCTCCCCGTCATAGGCCTCTGCCCTACAACCTCTCCTGTAGCGACAAAATCCGCACCAAATGAACCCAGCAATTCTTTCGCCTTTTTTAAAAATAATATTTTACAGTCAATACATGGGTTAGCGGCGCTTCCACAACCATACAGCGGATTGAGCATTATGGCTGTGTACTCTTTTGAAATATCTAAATTAAATATTCGAAAACCATCAAATGAGGTCCATTCTCCGGAAAGATCCTCAGGGAGCATGTGTTTAGGAATGTTAAACCATGTTAAAAAATGAATGCCCACGACATCAATGCCCGCTTTTTCCATAATATTAAGAGTTAGGATTGAATCAAGGCCTCCGCTTGCTAAAACGAGTACTTTCTTACTCCTCTCTTTATTCATAAAATGCCCTTAGCTTCAGTCGTCAAAATCTTAAAACAGGTGCCATATTACACCTTCGATTTCCCGGATAAAAGGGACCAAAACAAGAGAGATAACACTCATGAGCTTAATCAGGATATTTATTGAGGGACCAACTGTATCCTTCATAGGATCACCGACCGTATCACCAACAACAGCTGCCTTATGCGCCTCGGACCCTTTCCCGCCCAGATTTCCTTCTTCAATATATTTTTTCGCGTTATCCATCCCGCCTCCGGAGTTTGCATACTGGATCCCGATTATTATTCCAGTAACAATGGCGCCGATGAGAAAACCGGCAAGTGTGATTGGACCGAAAATAAGGCCTATTACAAGAGGAGCAAGAATTGCAATTGCACCAGGCACTATCATTCCTTTCAACGCGCTTTTAGTAGCAATATCAACACAGGTTGCTGAATCAGGCTCTGCTTTTCCTTCCATGAGCCCCTTAATCTCTCGAAACTGCCTGCGTACTTCGTCAACCATTTTAAAGGCTTCTTTCTGCGTGGCCTCAAAAAGCATTGAAGAAATTAAAAAAGGCAGCATACCGCCAATGAGAAGGCCTGCAACCACTTTCACAGAAGAAATCGCGAGCATCTCCGCGGCAATCCCTGAAGTGACAATATATGCTGCCAGCAACCCTATAGCCGCGTAGGCCGCGGACCCGATTGCAAATCCTTTCCCGATTGCAGCCGTGGTATTTCCCACGGAATCCAGTTTATCGGTCACACCCCTCACACGCTCGGGCAGACCTGCCATTTCCGCAATTCCGCCTGCGTTGTCAGCAATAGGGCCATAGCTGTCTACCGACACAATCATACCCGTTGTAACGAGCATCCCGAACGAAGCAATCCCGATGCCGAACAATCCCGCACTGCCGTGAGAAATGATAATCGCAAAAACAATCGCAATAACCGGAATTAATACGCTCTTCAACCCCAGAGAGATTCCACTAACCACTCCTATTGCAGGACCTGTTTCACAATTTTTTGCCAGTTTCTGAACCGGTTTATACTTTCCTGATGTGTACAACTCACTAACAAACCCGATAATAATGCCGGATATAATTCCTGAAATCAGGCTCCAGAAAAGGCCCCATTTGCTGTAGGGTTTTGCTCCAAAACTCACACCCATCTGCCATATAATAACAGCAGCTAGAATGATCGTAATAAGAGCGGCAACATAGGTCCCCCCTAGAAGAGCAGCCTGAGGATTCTTCCGGGCAGCGATCTTTACAAACAGTACTCCTATGATCGAAGATATTATACCTGCCGCGGCTATTGTAAATACAACCTGCATAAGGCTTTTAACAACTGAAAGAGTCTGGGAATTAAGCCCCACAGCCCCGAAGGCAACTGTTGATGTTGCTAAAACCATAGTCACGATAACCGATTCCACATAGGATTCAAGCAGGTCAGCTCCCAGACCGGCGATATCCCCGACATTATCTCCCACATTATCCGCGATAACAGCGGGATTCCTAGGATCATCCTCAGGTATGCCCGCTTCAACCTTTCCAACAAGGTCAGCGCCCATATCCGCTCCCTTGGTATAAATCCCGCCTCCAGCTCTTGCAAAAAGAGCAAAAAGACTGGCTCCCATTGCATAGCTGTTAATCCTGCTCAGCTTGAGCAGGAATAAGGTCGGTTCAGTCTCTCCAAAGATATTAAACCCGAGCACAAGTACAATAAGGCCGAAAAGTGATATTCCGACAACACTCAGGCCCATCACCGCGCCTCCTGAAATTGCGATACCGAGAGCGCCCCGCATTCCTTCTTTATCTGCCGCAAAGGTTGTCCTGACATTCGCTTTTGTGGCAATGGTCATGCCAATATACCCCGCTGAAGCAGAAACAAAAGCTCCCCAGACAAAGGCGATTGCGGACTTATACCCGAAATACTGCTTAGCCAGAAGCATAGCCACCGCGATTACCGTCACGACAACCGCTATATAGGTATATTCCCTTTTTAAAAATGTCCTGGCGCCAAGCTGTATCTGACGGGCAATTTTTTTCATTACATCTGTTCCCGCTTCCCTGGAGACTACCGCTCTGATCAGGAAAAGAACAACAATCATTGCAATAATACTGGATGCAAGGCCTGTGTAGAGTCCTGTCATAAAAACCCCCTTTTAAATTTTACTTTTCACATTTTAAAATTACGTTTATGGTTTTATCTATTAATATTATGGTCTTCCTCCCGCTTTCGGGCTTTTGTACCAGAATTTATTGCTACAAAACGAATAACGAGGCGATAATTAAATCTCATAATGATTGAAAGATTGTTTTAGTTTAGTCAAGTAAAAAATACAATAAAATTAGATTTTTTCAAAAAATCTTATTTTATTACTAATTTTTCTGTTTTTTCTCTCTTGACTTTTTCTCGCCCCTCTGT
>SDBS01002987.1_pt1 | contig 16656 bp, 12 predicted proteins | sample 2277091 | NCBI WGS metagenome assembly SDBS01 (sample SAMN10404972, study PRJNA504765) | marine sediment metagenome | isolation source: marine sediment core GS10_PC15, 163 cmbsf | place: Arctic Ocean: Southern Knipovich Ridge | collected 2010 | reverse complement strand
TCTCCTTTCAAAAACATGTAAGTGTTGAATTTTTTCTACTTCTTTGTTTTAAACAGATTTTTATGTAAGAAGTTTTATTAGGATAGATATAGATAAAAATTATTTTAGATTTGGATTAAACCTATCTGAGTTTCATGATTAAAAACATTTTTATAATGAAAGCAACAACAGGGGAGCTAATTTATTATAAAACATATGAAGATATATTCAATATAAAACTGACAAGCGGATTTCTTTCAGCTATTTTTTCATTTGTTAAGCAAACCCTTAAAACAGAGAAATTATCAGAGATAGAAGTTGGACCTTTTAGATTTATTTTTGAAATTGAAAAATTTAAAACGGATGAGCTAATGTTTGCGATTTTCTCTGATCGAACAGACAATTTAGTGGAACTCCGAAATCAGTTAAAAGAAATTAAAAACCAATTCCTCCAGGAGTTTGATATCAATGTATTTGATCATAATTTTGATGGTGAAATTTCAAAATTTCAAGGTTTTGAGAAAAATATTGAAGATATTATGGAGAAAAGTAAACATCTAGTTTCTGAAGAGATTCAGAAAGATTTATTGAAAGTCATTAATGAATTGCATACTTTTTCATCCTTTGTTATATCCTCCGCATTATTAACACAAACAGGAAGGATAATTGTTTCATATTTAAATCCTAATGTATTATCTGAAATTATTAAATTGTTAGAAGCAAGATTTTTGATCGGAAACAATAAAATTACTGAACTTATAACCCTTGAATCATTTGGAATTCTATGTTTAACTGGAATCAATTCATTTATATCAGTCATTCAGTTTAAAGAATCTTGTCCCTTTGAAACCGCCCTTATTATTTCAAAAAAGTTCTCAGTTAGATTACAAAAACTAATTTTCTAATTTTGGAAATGAAATTTTAAGCCATTTGAATCTATCTGAAATATTTTAAAGTATTGAAAAATATCTAAAATTGTAATTTAATTACATAATTAAATAAACTTAAAACAAGATAAGTGAGTGAGTGAAAGAAAATGCCGATGGTAAAATCAAATATGGCTCAAGCTATAAATGATGAGATTTTAGAGAAACTTAGTCTTAAGAATAGATATAATTTATTAAATAATAACTTAATATCTGTTCTTTCTCAGGAGCAATTTAAATTTCTTAAACAAGTAGAAAGATTCTGCTTAAAATTTGAGGAAAAAAATAATGTAACTCATGGCCCCGAGGAGGATATTTACGATTGGGTGCCAGCTTTTGGAGAGCAAGGATATATTACAAGACAGCATCCGTTTAAAATGATTGATATAGACTACAAAGAGCATGGATTGGCTATGGATTTATTAAGATACATGGCAATTGATATGTTTGACACTCAATTTGCTATGGGAAGTGGAGCTACTGTCTTAGCAATAAATCCATTATATGAACATCATGAGAATGTACCCATAAGATTAGAAGCTCTAAGAGATATGGTAACCGGGAAGAGTCCGGGTGCAATCCTTATTACTGAACCAGAAAGGGGTTCTGATGCTGTACATCAATTAACATTGTGTGAAGAGCAAGAGGATGGTAGCTTTATTTTAAATGGTGTAAAAATATTCAATACCAATGCACCTAAGAGTAAATGGGTTGTTAGTTATGCTACAGCAGAGGCAAATAATGGAAGCATGATGGCTCAATTTTTAATAGATACTTCATGGGAGGGATATCACTGTGAACGAGTAGGAATTCCATGGGTTCCTAAACTCCAGTTAGGTAAAGAAACATTGACAAATCTTAGAATTCCAAAGAACTGTGTTTTAGGGGGAATAGGAAAGGGAAGAGAGCACCTTTTCGAAGGTTTAGTTCCAGAAAGAATCGGGATAGCTTCAATGGGCATTGCTCAATGCTGGGGAGCTTTAACACATGCAATTATATACTCTAATATGAGGAAACAATTTGATCAATTGATATTAACATTCCAAGGTGTAGGATTTAACTTATCTGATTTATGGGCTAAAACTACAGCTATGACACTAGGATTATTAAAATTCTGCGAATCTATTGATGAGAAAATGGAAAAATTTGGAGGCGAACTACCTAAAAATATATCCCAAGCTTTAGTAGCAGGAGCAAGTCAAATGAAATATAATTGTACATTATTATCTAAAGATGTATGTTATGAAGCAGCGAATTTAATGGGAGGTGCTGGACTTTGTGACAATACCTTAATGCATGACTATATTGGTATATCCAGAATTCAAGAAATACTTGGAGGATCTCGTCAAATTCAGCAATACATCATGAGCATGGCCTTGAGACAACTTTTCAAGATGTCAGTCACATAGATTAATTTTATCAATAAATTTTTTAATCTATTCTTTTTTTTTTTCTATTATTTTATCTGAATTTTTCTTATTGATAATCAGAAATCTTTAATTCTAATAAAAAAAAGAAATAATTGATAATTATTTATTAAAAATTTATTACTAATCCTCTACTTCAGGCATAAGCGATTCGATTCTATTTTCGATTTCTTCGACTTTAGCTGATAAATCTTCAATTTTTTTATATGTTTCACATTTTTTGCAGCCGTTATCTTCTTCGCATATTGGTAATGTATCGCATTTTTCTTCAAGTTGTTCTATTTCGTCCAATAGACTATCTTTTTCTTCTTCTAGATTATCAATACTCATAACTTTCACCTTGAAATATAAGCAATAATAGAAGTTATATAATTTATTTTTTTTTAATTTAAATATTCATAGTAATAAGAGACTAATAACTGAAAATAAAATTCCTCTAATTTCTTAATACTACTTATTTTTCTTTAAAACTCAATTAAAATATTAGATCTTTTCCTTTCTACGAATTTTCCTTAATTTTTTTTTATAATCAGAAATAGCTCGATTAATTATTTTGAATCCTTCCTTAGGTATTTCGCTATCGGGGATATCAATCTCTTGTTTCATTAAATCTAAACCAACTGTTAATTTGTAATCGTGATCGATATCCTTGTTAACAAATTTTTTAATTAATGAGGACTTACCAACCCCCGCATCACCTATTAAAAGAATTTTAAATCTGAATTGGTTATTATTATTAATATCAATTTCTCCTAACCGAGGTTTTAAGTCAAATAACGCCCCAAGAGACAGATTTTTAAATAGTTGAACGACATTTTTATCTTTTAGTGCTGAAGTTTCTATGTATCCAATTAAATTGTGTTCATTTACCTTGCGAATTATTTTATCGTAGCTGATAGTTTCTCCTATTGTTTCTTTTAAATCACATTTGTTTCCTACTAAAAAGATGGGGATGTTTCCTGACCGTTCTCTCATGTCATTGACATAAACTTCTACCTTTTCATAAGTATCGGGCCGAGAGAGATCAAATACTAAGCCCACTGCCGCAGTTCCTCTAAAAAAATCTGTTTTAAAAAAACCAAATCTTTCCTGACCCCCCACATCCCATAAACTAAGAGTTACTTTCAAATTTTAAACAATTCCTAATTATTTGTTGATAGAGAGCAAATTTTTATCGCTTTGCTTTTTCGTTTAATATTTAGAGATATAAATGTTGTATAAATTATTTTATCAAACTTACTATCTTAACTTGGTACCACGAAATAATAATAATTTATTATTAACATATTATTGTAAAAATAGTAATTTAATTAATTCTCCCAAATCCCAATACAATCGTCCATGAGATTATAGGTCTTATTAAATCCCATACTGTTATATAATTCTTTAAGGCTTTCTTCATCATGTTGCCAGCCCGCTCTATTATCAAAATTGTTTATCCCATCATTATCAACAAGGAAGAAATCAAGGAATTTTATGACGCTTTCTGGAAAAAATTTAGTGATAAATATTGTTGTTTTTCCTAAAAAATCACGACTATTCATTTCTTCGAAATTGTTTATACTGTGAATAGGCTCACACACGATTATTTTTTTAGCATGTTTTTTAGCATTTTCAACTAATTCAATATGTTTTGGATACACGTGATGAAGGATATCGCATAATACTATTACATCTTGTTTTTCTTTCGGATATTTATCGAAATCAAAAATATTTTGTTGCTTTAAAACTAGTTTTTTCAATTGTACTCTCCCCCTAAGCCAATTTCTTTTAATTTTTTTTAAAAATCTGTGGTTAAGGTCATAGCCGGTATATTGGGTTGTAGGATGTAGATATTTTATTAAAAAACCGGTTCCGCAGGGTAAATCTAAAACTTTCTTAGAATTATTTCCAATTAACGTTGCGATTGTTAAAAACTTTTTCTCTTGGTCAAATAATCTTTGCGTTACCCAGTTGTATATCATCCCACTTCGATATACTATACTTCTGAATCCTGTGAATTTTTTATGCGCCATGAATTTTTAATACTTGTTTATTAAGGTTAATTCAACTATTAAAAAGTTAGTTAATTCTTAATAAAAGGTTTATGATTATTGAGTTTAAGTATTCAGTCTTCTAATATTCTTAAAAGTATAAAAAAAAAATTAAAAGGTTAGTTAATTTTTAGATTATCTATTTTTAAGGAGATTTCCTTATCCAATCTTATGATATCCTTGTCAAATTGTTTTATTTCTACGGTAATTGTTTCGAACCTTTCTTCTTGAACGCTTAACTTTTTGATGTATTTTTCTTTGAGTGAATTCTCTTGAGAAGAATCCCCTAGAACGGAAATATTTTCTCTTAATCTTGCTTGTTCATCGGTCATTTCGTATTTCTCATTTTCAAGTTTAGATCTTTTGACATCTACATCGTTCTTTTTACCTATTAATTCACCAATTTCTTTTAGCTGAGTCTCTAATTCTAGGTTTATGAATTTTTGTTGTGTATAAAAAGCGACTCTTTTCAATAGATCATCTTTGGAATAATTATAAAGATAATAACTCGAGTAATTCTCCATGCGTTCCTTGATTTCAAATTTAATTGCATCTTTTGGTTTAAGAGTGATTTTAAATCTCCAATAATTAGGAGTTTCTTCCGGTTCAATAGGGCTCTCTAAAATCTTATAGCCAGATTGTTTTGGGTGATCTAAGTAGAGTTCTTTTTCTTCATTAGTTTTATTTTTCACTTTATATATCGTTTTTTGATTTGTGTAATAGTATTCATAGCAATAGGAGCCTCCGAATGAAATTCTATGAACATCTTGACTCTGAGATTCTTCTTCATGAGTAATTATAATCGCTTGTTCCACAGCATAATTTAAAAGGCGCGTATCATCCTTATTTAAAAAAGGAATTATAGCTTCTCCAGCAAGATTATTATCATAAATAATGGTAGCAGGGCCTCGTTCTAGAGTTAATCCAGAATTATTAGTTATTTCAAGGCATGCATTGGGATTTTTATCAAATTCTAACTTGTTATAAAGTAAAATCTTTTTTGCATTGATTTCTTCTGTTAAAATTGGGACCAAAGCACTATGTTTTCTTTTAATTGAAACTGGATTGGAAATATTATATTCAAAAAGTTCACCTAAATCTTTTGTTTGAGCGGCAGTTTGCGATTTAACCTTATCTAATAAAGTGGCATCATCCATATCGGCGGCAAAACCCACTGTTGATGCTACCGCCCCCATGCCAGGAGCAGGAGGAGGCATTCCACCTCTAGGTCTAGCCATCTTTTTTGAAAGTTTAGGCATAGCTTCTGCTTCTTTCATTTTATAATCTTCAAATTTATCCATTTCCAATCCCTCTTCAATATCTGTAGGTCTGGCACTAAGGACTTTAGGAGGTTGAATTATATGCCTTTGAATATAAATTGGTCTATAGAAATCATAAATAAATGATACTGGCATTCCCGCAACTAAAGATATCTCTATATCCTCCCAATCTACATTTGTTGTGTTTTCGATAAGAGCCCATCCGGAAAGGAGGCATTTTTTATCGAGGGCTTGCTGCTTACTCATAATTAATCTATAAGAAGTCTTCCATACTGGCGATTCTCTTATATAGCTTACTAAAATCGTTCGATCGCCCTCTTCTCCTCCTGCTTCACAATTAATGGTTATCTTTTTTGAGTCCTTTTTCTTTCCAGCAATAACCGTATCAAGGAAGAATTTTAAGTCTTTTTTTAAATCGTCATTTAATATTTCAAAAGAAGTTATTTCTGAAAAAGGTATTTTAGTTATAATTCCATCAGCTTTTAGTATGATTAAGATTTTTTCAGTGATTTTAATATTTTCGCTAAGTTTTTCAATAAACTCAATTCCCATAATTGTACCTGAAGTTGTATTGCTACTTCCAATTGTAATAACCACATCAGCACCTTTAATTTGAGTAATAAGAGAAGAGAATGAATCATGGTCTGGTACATTTAACATAATACCTTTTAATAGTTGTGAAGTATCTAAAGCAGCGTCATAAGAAATAGATGAAACATATCCATTTTCGCTTGTATCTAACACAAACAAGGATTTTAACACATCGTTCATCTCATCGATTTTAAATTCGAGTTCAAAAGTGCCATTTCCCTTCATTAGACCTTCATCGATAAAAAATGAGATTCCCGTTTTATGTATTATTACTTTTTTTACATCTAATTTCGACATGATCTAATCATGGTAATTTCTTAATTTAAATTTTGATAATAATTTTTAAAAATGATATTAAAAAATCAAAAAACCTCAGTATTATTCAATATCATTTATATTCAAAAATCGGTAAATAAATGAAATTATGGAGATAGCGTTAAGAATAAAAATAATAATTATCTATGATAGTTATGAAATTCGAAAGAATTGATATATTTTATTTAATTGGATTAACACTAACCACCATTTACATGATTTGGGTTATTAATTTTGGTGTTTTATCTTTCAACATTAGTTTTTTATTATTCTTTTGGGTAATTAACTTTCTTTCTGGATTTGGATTAATTCTAAATATTGCGATTGGATTTTTAATTATCTTTAATCTAATTAAAGATAGAATTAGTAAAAATGGCACCTACTTTCTTATCGGAGCTCAAATTGGTATTTCAATCGCTTTTATAATTTATGCGATTTACAGACTCTTTTCAAGTTATATTGGTGGAGGAGGATTATCCATGATAGGAATATGGGGAGATACATACGTCTGGATTGATAATATTATTTTCATCTATGGTATTGCCTCCCTTATAATCAATTTGTATGTTATTCCTGTTATTAAAGACAGATTTGAGAGTGTTATAGATCAAGGAAGACTTTTAAGATGGAAAAAAGGTGCAAAAGGCGTTGGTAGAGGTATTAAAAAGAAATACTTTAGTATAAGATCAAAATATGCTAAAGCCCAAGTTCAAGATCAAATGACAGGAAAAGAACTTTTAAGTTTATGGCAAAATAAATTCGCTGTTTATTTGTTAATACCATCGGCAATCGCAGCATTTATGTTTACTCCAATAGCTTTCATTCTCGCGATTTACTGGCTAAAGATATTCATTTTAGAAGATACCGAAATAAAACTATACGAGAATATTGCTTTACTAGCTTCAATGGTATTCATAGGTTTAGTAGCAATATTAAGTCGTTTTATAGCTGTTGAATTTTATAAAGAGAGCCTTAATTTAATTTGGACCGTAAATATCTTTTATATTGCTGGAATTATCATCGCTTCCATAATTTTGATAAGGGCAATCCTTTAATTTTTTTTTTTAATTTTTTAAGATCATAAATACAAAATTCTGAATTCTCTTTTTGTTAATTTACCTATGTAATAGATAATAGTTGTCGAAATATCATGAGTTATGATGAGAGGATATAAAATTTAATATAAAATAATTTAAATTCAATTATCGATTTTATCTTCTAATATTATATAGAAAATGATTAGGTGAAATAAGATTAGTAATAATAGTGAGAAACAAATTCAATTTGGTGTAATTTTACAGGGGATGGATTTTGTTATGACATATGAAGAAATTAAGGAAATTTCAGTGGAAGCGGATAGATTAGGATTTGGTTCAATTTGGATTTCAGATCATATGATGCATCCCTTTCATGTGGAGGGTTATCCAAAATATTACTGCCATGAGCCTTTAACCACAATGTCTGCGATAGGGGCATTGACAAATAATATCAAACTTGGGTTTAGCACTTTAGTCCCAGTTTTTAGGAAGCCAGCAGTAACGGCCAAGATGGTTACTTCTCTTGATATCCTTTCTAATGGAAGATTAATTCTCTGTCTTGGTTCAGGATGGATGAAGGTAGAACATTTGGCATATGATATGGCATGGATTGAAGATCATGATGAAAGAATAGAGAATGAAAGGGAGGCGATATTGATAATGAAGAAACTCTTCACCGAATCAATCACAAATTTCTCTGGCAAATATAATCAAATTAAGGATGCTATAATGGAACCAAAGCCAATCCAAAAGCCTCACCCTCCAATTTGGATAGGGGGAAATTCCCCAAGGTCAAAAGAGGTTATCATCGAACTTGCAGATGGTTGGCTCTTGTTTGATATGGGAAAAGGTATAGAAAAAATAAGGAATAGAATTAATGTTATGAAAGAAAAAGTAGCAGATCGACCCTTTGATGTTGCAATAGATCTTGAGGTCCCTTTAACCAAGGAAGAATTCATAAAAGAGCGAGTAAAAGAATATGTTGATATAGGTGTTAGTCACATCTGTATGCAATTTCATAATGTACAAGAACTTCAATCATTTGCTCAAAATATCATGGCAAATTTCACTTAATTTTTTGTTAAAATTTAGCAAGCCAATAAAAGAGAGAAAAAAACCTCTATGAAATTCTAAATTTTTAATTTTTCTTTTTCTAAAGTTAGTGTATATGCTTCATTCATAGCAGTTTCAAAAATTTTTACCTTAAAACGGTTATGCAGGGGTAAATCATAAATAATCTATCCTAAACGTATAAAATTAAACCATCTCAGTTCTTCAGCAGCGAGATCTGTAAAGTGACCATAATTTTTATCTTCCTTCATTGTTTGAACTATTTTTTTAGCTTCATTTAGATAATTCGCATATAATTCTTCTCGATTAATAATTTCTTCCTCGAAGCAATCATCTAAATTTAGTTTAAGTACTGATTCTACAGTTGGTTTTTCATCAATAAAAGTTTCCTTAAAGTTTCTATGATTCCATTCACCAGAATGTAAATTAAAAGTATATTCAGAAAGAAATAGATACCCATAGTCGGCAATGAATTCAATTGCTTGACATATAAACTCGAATTCTTCCTCGGAAAACAAATAATGAAAATTAACTCGACACCATCCGGGTTTAATTCCTATAATACCTTGCTGAATTATTTTTTCATATTTTTGCGATTGTTTTTCTTCAATATTAAGCAACAAGTGACCATAAGGTCCTGCACACATGCAGCCCGCACGACTTTGAATTCCAAATAAGTCATTGAGTAGCTTAGTGACAAGCTTAGGGTGTAAATACTTATCTTCTTGCTTAATCATAAAGGATACAATAGATATACGGTTTTTGGGGTTTAAGGGTCCAAGGACATCGATATTTGAATGTATTGATAAACGTTCTAATGCACGAGAAGTATATTCCAATTCTTTTGATTCAATATTCTCTATACCAATTGCATCCTTTAAATCTATGGCTAAAGCGGCTTTAACAGTTTGCAATATCCCTGGGGTTCCCGCTTTTTCCCTAATTTCAACCTCATTCGAATAATCCACGGTAGTAGAACTAACAAAATCAACGGTTCCACCTCCAGCAGTGGTTGGAGGAAGCATAAGATCATAGATCCTTTCATTAAACACTAAAATTCCTGTTGAACCTGGACCCCCTACGAATTTATGTGGAGAAAGGAAAATTGCATCGAAAAATGTGTCAGGGGTTTTATTCATATTGATCTCAACATAAGGGGCACTTGCTGCAAAATCAAAACAAACTAAGCCATTATATTTGTGCATTATATTAGCAATCTCATAGATGGGAGATTTTAGGCCTGTAACATTAGATGCTGCTGAAAATGAACCAATTTTTAACCTATTCTCATACTTTGGATCTGAAACTTGAAGTTCTAAATCTCTTAGATCCATATAGCCCTCAGGAGTGAGTTTAATTGTATGAACTTCCACAATACCTTCACGCCACATTATATCATTTGAATGATGTTCATACGGTCCAATAAAAACAATAGGTTTATGATGATTTATCTCAAGGTCAAGCTTTTCTCTTAATTTTTGATCGATGTTATTTTGATCGGAGGATTTTTCTAAGATTGCGAGTAAGCGATTTTTTGTTGCAGGGGGAATACGTATTCCTATTATTTCTTGAAATTTAGCTATCGCACCTGTTGCACCTGTACCCGTAGCAATTATATAACAGTTTTTATCAGCATTAAAAGCTTTTTTAATTAAATTTTCAGCTTGATGTAAAAGTTCCGTCATATGTCTTCCAGTAACATCATCTTCTGTATGAGTATTCGCATATTCTTTTTGAATCTTGATTAAAAATTGTTCGATAAACTGGAGAGAACGCCCAGAAGCAGTGTAATCTGCATAAGTGAGCAGACGATTACCATATGGCGTCTGGAATGTAAAGGTTCTTCCAATAATTGCATTTCTTACTTTTTCAATAGATAAAAATTGCTTCATATTTTCACTTTAGGGATTTTTGTGTATTCTTAAATTATTATAAATTGTGTAATAATAATCGATCCTATTTTTAAAAAAAAATAATACATGGAATTTAAATTCTATCCAGGAACAAGCAATTCTTTTAAGAGAAATAATTAATTTTCTTTACTCATCAATAGCAAGTAATTTCTTAAAAAGAAATATCGCACCTTGTTTATCTAAAGGTTCATTGTTATTGCCACATTTTGGCGACATCACACATACAGGGCATCCATTTTCAGCTTTACAGCTACAAGAACTAATTAATTTGTGAGAAATATCCAATAAATCTGTTAAATTGGCAAAAAGTTTTTCTGAAATTCCGATTCCTCCTCTAAATGCATCATATATGTATATTATTGGTTGTTGGTGAATGGGATCAAAATCAATTGATATTCCCCCTAAATCCCAGCGAGATATTTGAGCTAAAGCGGGAGCCATAGCTATCATGGAGTGCTCGATTGCGTGCACTGTTCCTCCAAGATCATAATTTTCCATTTCTAATTCTTTTTGATATTCATAGGGGACTAAAAACCAGACCGCTTGAGTTTCAAATTCAATAATTGGTATATCTTCTAATGGATGTCGTGCTCGTATTTCTTGAGTTAACGTATCAATAACTTTATACGAATAATATTCATGTTCTACTTTTACTCTTCCGAAAAACGCTTCAATTTTGTTACCGGGTCCAACTTGTTTTTGAAGTATTATTTCAATTGGCGTGATTTCAGTATGTTTTAATGATTGCGTATAAAAATCTAGATCCACCCTTGATAAGTATACGATTCTTTCTTCAATATTAAGTTCTATCACTAGATAAGTTTCAGCTTCGTATAAATATACCGCGCCTGGATGTAAATCCCTAAATACATAACTTTCATCTTCACTTGTGAGGAGTCTTTCCTCCATTCCATCTTTTAAAATAACCTTATATGCTCTATCGGAAAGATTAGTCAGGCTATACTTTTCATTAGGATAAAATCCTCCTTTCCAATAATATCTATCACCTCTTTTCATTAGCATATTATCAGTAACGAGATCACCTATGCAATTTTGAAAAAATTCCTTATTTTGTACTCCGAATTTTTCGAAATCATCAATTTTTAAAGGAATTTCTTTTGCCGCGCAACATAAATGATTTTTTAGTATGTACTTATTATTTAAAGTGATTAGAATTTCTTCTTGTATCGGTCCAAATAAAACTTCGGGATTATGAATATAAAAAAAATCCAGAGGATTTGGCATAGGAATTAAAGTTGAAAAAGAGAGGCTTTCTCCTCTGCCCGCTCTTCCTATTTGCTGTTTAAAACTTGAGATTGTTCCAGGAAAACCTGAAGATATTGTTGCTTCTAAGGAGCCAATGTCTATACCTAATTCAAGTGCGTTTGTAGAGCTTATTCCTAGTATCTCTTTATTTTTGAATCCTTGTTCAATTTCTCTTCTTTTTTTTTTGCTTATTCCCGCCCTATAACTAACTATTTTTTCTTTTATTGCAGATAAGGATTTTTTAGTCCAGATAGCTTGTAATTCTGCCATTTTTCGAGACAATGTAAATGTTAGAGTCTGAATTCCTTTCTTTAAATGACTAACGTAGAGATTTTTCGTTTCTTGGTGTGCTGATCGATATTTTCCAGAGAGTTCATCATAAGGCAAGTCCCATAAAATAACTTTCTTTGCACCAGAAGGAGAATCATCTTTATCAACCATTGAAAATGATTCTCCTATTAATTTTTCAGCGAAATGTTTAGCATTGTTAATTGTAGCACTTGATAATATCCAGATTGGTTTCACATTAAATGTTTCAAGTATTCTTTTTAATCTCCTTATTAAAAGCGCATAATTTGAACCAAATATTCCTCGATATATATGAATTTCATCCAAAACAATATATTTTAAATTTTTGCATATCCTACTCCATTTTTGTTTAAGCCATGGTAAATAGAAATGGAGCCCATAAGGATTAGTAATTATGATATTTGCATTAGCTAATATTTGTCTTTTTTCTTGGGGTTCAACTGAACCATCATAAACGCCTGCTCTACTTGTTTTTATATTAGTTTCAGATAACATTTTCAATAAAATAGTAAATTGATCGCGAGCTAATGCCTTTGTTGGGAAAATATAGAGTGCCGTAGATTCTGGCTCTTCTAGAATTGATTGCAGGACAGGCAGATTGTAGCAAAGAGATTTTCCTGATGCTGTCGAAGTGACTATTACTGTATTTTTTCCCTCTCTAATATAATTGATTGCTTCAGTTTGGTGGCCCCAAAGTTCAATTTTGTTTAAATCTAGCCAGCGCTGCAGTCGCTTTTTTAGAGGTTTATTTAGATTACCAAATTGGGCTTCCTTAGCTGGAATATGTTGAATATACGATATTTGGTTATTATAATAATCTTGGTGTTTTATATAGTTTAAAAATTCTTCAAAATTTATCGTGCTTTCCATACTTTGTATCAAAGTTTTATAATGAAGTATTTAAATTAAAAATTACAAGGAGTTAACAATTTTAAATTTTTAAAATTAATTATGTAAAAAGTAATGTGTAAGCTAAATATATCTTTTATAGCAAAAGACAAAGAATTATTAATAGAGCTTAATAATTCCTATTTATGACTACAACTGACTTAGCAAAACTAAAAGAACAAATAAAAAAAATTGCATTGGATATGGGAGCAGATTTGGTAGGAGTCGGGAATCAAGAAAGACTTAAAGATGCTCCTCCTTCTGCTGATATGAGTTTTTCACTTCCGGGAGCACAAAGCTGCATTATATGGGCGTATGGTGATCCAATAGATGCCATAGAAGACTATTTTGCTAAAAAAGACCGAATGGGCGCCAAAAAGTTCAAGCATTTTGCATATACAACAGCATGGAAAACAGCAGAAAAAATCAGGAAATTTATTGAAAGCAATACAGAATATAAAGCATATACGGTGGTGCCAAATTATAAATCCAGAAGACATGAAGATGGAAGTAGATTCGATATGTACAAAGATGATTGGGGGTATCCGGATTTCTCTTTGAAGTATGGGGCGGTTGCAGCAGGCCTCGGACATATTGGTTGGCAAGGACTGTTGGTGACTAAAGAATTTGGGGGCGCGTGTTATTTAGGGGGAGTGTTAACTACAGCACCACTTGAACCAGATCCAATGGTGGAAGAAAATTATTGTACTGGCTGTAAAATATGTGCGAAGATATGTACTTCAGGTCATTTTTCTGAAACAGAAGAAGAAGATGAGTATCCCGTTGTTATCGGGGGAGTTAAGCAAGTGTACGGGAAACGTGAAGCTTTTTGCAGATGTGCAGTTACAAATATTGGCTTAATAGGTGTATCCGAAGATAATACTTGGGGCACTTGGGCAGCACATCATATAGGTACTAAAAAAGATTCTGCTGAATTATGGAGAGATCCAGCTTACCGAACTAAATTAAAGAAAAAGATTTTCTCTTCCAAGGATACACCAAAAAAATTACGAATACACGCTGGAAAGGTTATAGGTAATTTCATGAGAGGATCATTGGCTGAAAATGCCGGTATTGTTACCCTAACAGAAATGAATCCGCGCTGCGGGAGTTGCAGCTACGTTTGTGTTCCTGACCCTAAAAAAAGAGCTGAGCTATTAAAATTGATAAAATCATCCGGTAAAGTCTCCATAGATGACGATGGAAAAGAATATATAGAAAAATTTAATGAGGACGGAGAAAAAATAGTTTATTACCCGCCTAGTCAAGAAGAATCACACTATACAAAAGATATGGACCCACAAAAAACATAACTCTTTTCTCTTTTTAATCTTATTTAGAAGACAAAAGTGAAATTTACTTAGTTTTTCAAAATTTACTTAAGTTTTTAATCAAGTTTTTTCTTAATACGAATATATTATTTTTGTCAAAAAATTTATTCACCCAATAATAGATCATAGAATTGTTTGAAAAATGGCTGAGTGGTCGAAAGTTGATTTTCACCAATTTATTAAAGAATTTGGCATAGATTTTATATTGGATAAGGCTCCTCGTATTTTATATTCGAAGAAGGATAAGGAAAAAGAAGATTATAATTCATTGATCGCTTTCTTTTTTGTAGCTAGTGGATTGCTGATCTATATTTCTATTTCTATTTTTACACGAATATTTTATTTTAGTATAGTTGCATTCTCCATTGTTATTGTTGCAACTATAGCTGTAGAATCTATTTTAATCTTTTACTATATTAAATCAAATGTGTATATTAAACCAATTGAATGTTGGTTTGAAATATATAAAAGTGCCGATTATTACTGTTTCTCATTTTATCCTATCTTCTCAGGAAAATCTCATCCAAATAAAGCCAGAGATTTAATATTTAAACTATATCAAGAGGAGGTGTTGAAAAGTACAATTGATATTACCCAAATTGAACTTTATCTAGAGTTAAATAAGCAAAAGCTCGAGGATTGGGGCGGCTTCTTTTTTCACTATGGAGAGGGAAAAATATTTAATGAAGAAAATATCCATGATAATCCATGGAAATTTTTCCCTTATCAGAAATCATTTAATGAGAATTATTTAGCTGTTGCAAACTGGGAACATCAATATGAATGGAAGAATGATCTAGCCTTAGATTATGATAAATTAAATAACTGTGCTCCTTGGATTATTGAAGTATGGGATAAATTTAGCTTGAAACCTTTAACAGATGAGTTTAAAGATAATAATTTGCAAGGGAGATATATTGAATTTATACCAAAATTAAAGCCTTGGGAGGGAAATTTGGAAACACAGCAATATGAAAATAAATATCGTAATCTAGAATCTGAGGTTATTGATAAAGCCATTGAAAAGATTGTAGGCTCTGATTATGAGGTAAAAAAATTGCGAGATATTGAAGATGATATATTCAAATTCAAAGCTTACTTTAGAGATTTCAATCTTGAGTCATAGATTCAAATCATTTAAGAAAAGTACTGTATTCATGTTATTTTAGTAATTAATTTTATTGTTCATAGAAATATTGATAAAAGGGACAGACTTAATAATACTAAAAAAATATTTATATCATTTTTAAGAATAATTTAATGAATAAAAAATTAAAAAATGAGTTAGATTATGGAATCAACAACAACCATTTCAAATATTATAATTCCAATAGAGGAGATTTCTTATAATAAAAAATCGAAATTGTTTATTGCAAATTTTTTAGGTTTTACCTATATAGCCCACTATAAAAAATCTGTAAGAATAAGAGAGATCATAGATGAAATTCATGAATCTTTAGAAAAAATCGTTGTTAACCGTGAGGATATATCTATTGTTGATGCTTTTAAAATAATAATCAGTGAATCTTTAAAATTAAAGGACTTAATTTTTCCAAAGAAAACAGAAGTAGAAAAGGAAGAGCCATCTGAAGATAAAAAAAAAGGGAAGAAACAAGGAAAAGCAAAACCAGCTCCACAAGAAGAAGATATGAATTTATATAAATCAGTGAAAAGTCGGGACGATGATGGAATGATGGACGATGAGATGATGATGGAGGAGGAAGAAATGGCAGAGGATCTCTATGACGAAAGGGAAAAGGTTGTATCAAAGGAAGCTCAAGAGGTTAGTAAAAAAGAAAAGCGTAGATCAAAGGCCCCTCCCAAAAAAGATTATGCACCTACAGCTAAACCAGCATCAGCTCCACCTTCAGCGCCATCTCCAGCTCCGGGAGGAGGTGCCTCAGATGGCGCCCGGTTGTCTGAATTAAGGGAGGAAATTTCAGCTGAAGAGCCAATAATTTCTGAATCTAAACCAGAAGGACCTAAAACTACTCAATATGATATTAATATGGGATTTCAATATTACTCAGTAATGATGGAACAGCAATCATATTTTTTTTATGTTTATTTCTCACATGAAGAATTAATAATTGCTGATGAGGATGGAAAAACGGTCTATAAAACAACATTTAGCATTACTACAACCAAGGATGAGCCCCCTATCTTAGATTTGAGAATAGAAGGAGAAGGATTCGAAGTACATCCTTTAAGTGGTAAAGTGGAAGTAAAGAAAAAATTTGTCAATCCTCCAGTAATGATATTTTCGATACTACCTACAAAATCTAAAAAA
>SDBS01002986.1_pt1 | contig 16658 bp, 12 predicted proteins | sample 2277091 | NCBI WGS metagenome assembly SDBS01 (sample SAMN10404972, study PRJNA504765) | marine sediment metagenome | isolation source: marine sediment core GS10_PC15, 163 cmbsf | place: Arctic Ocean: Southern Knipovich Ridge | collected 2010 | reverse complement strand
GAGCTTCTAAAAAGAATCCGTTTCTATCTAAGGGTACTTTCAATTGCTTTGCTAATTCACCTAAATTATCAGCTGGAACTATAGGGGTTGAAAGTACAACCAAATCAGTACTAAATTCAACGGCTTCTTGCAAATTTGTATCAAATACTTTTACGTCATACTTTTCTGGGTTACTGCTCTGAAGAGTAACTTCGGGGATACTGTCTAAATCATATCTCAAAAACATAGCATCTTTTCTCCTTTCTCTATAATATTCCTCATATTTCTTTTTAGCCATTTGAAGATCTCTATAGAGAACAATTATTTCAAGTTCGGGTTTCAACTCTCTTAAAAAGCTAATATTTTTGATGGCATTCCCGCAGCATGTGTTAGAACAGTATGACAAGCCTTTCCCTTCCTTTTGCCGTGCGTTCACACATAAGATGGTAGTTACTCTATTAATATTCTCAAGCCAAGCTTTTGCTCCATTTTTTAATTTTTGCTCTAATTCTAATTGGGTTATAACATTTTTATTCTTATTATTATATTGGAAAAGACCGTTAGGTTTAAATTCTTGTCCTCCTGTAGCAACGATAATAGTTCCAATTGTGAGTTCATGCTCTTTTTCTGAGTTTGCAACAATAATTTTATAATTACCAATATAACCCTTAATATCTTTTACTCCAGATTCTAAGTAAACTTGAATATTATCATTCTTTTGAACGCGCTCTTTTGTTTTTTCTAGAAGAATTGAAGCATCTTCATGAATGGGATAGAGTTTGTTTAAATAATTTAGATTTCCACCTAAGAACTTTTCCTTCTCAACAACATAGGTTTTAAATCCTTGCTCAGCTAAATTCAATGCGGAAGTTAATCCTGAGATCCCTCCTCCTATTATCAATGCAGTAGGGGTAATATCTAATAATTCTTCTTTTAAGGGTTTCAATAATCTTGATTTAGCAACTGCCATTTCGATTAAATCTTTCGCTTTTTGTGTAGCAGCTTCAAATTCAGTCATATGGACCCAAGAACACTGGTCCCGAATGTTAACCATCTCAAATAGATATTTATTTAAACCAATCTCTTCGCATGTTTCTTGAAAAAGAGACTCATGAGTTCTTGGAGTACAAGAAGCAACAATGAATCTGTTTAATTTATGTTCTTTAATTAATTCCTTAATTTTTGTTTGGGAATCAGAACTACAAGAATAAAGGTTATCTTCGCAATGAACGACATTAGGCAATGTTCGGATGTATTCCGCTACGGTAGGAACATTTACATACTTGCCGATATTAATACCACACCAACAAATTAGTACTCCAATTCGAGGTTTATCTGTGATTTTTACTTCCTTTTCTTCCTCTTCTACTACTTTCTCATTCATTTGAGTAAATTTAACAGAATTTAATAACATAGCTACTTGAGATGCTACTCCGCTAGCATCAGAAACGGTTTCTGGTATGTCCATTGGACCTTGACAGAACCCACATAAAAATATTCCCTCTTTTGAAGATATTGCTTTATCATAATAAGATTTTTCTTTAAAGAAATTATAATTATCCAATTCTAAATCTAATTTTTTTGCTAACTCTTTTGTTCCTTTTGAAGGCACTAATGGTGTAGCTAACACGACGAGGTTTGCTTTGAATTCACTAAATTTTCCCGTCTTGAGATCTTCATAATGGATAAGTAAGTCATTTGTCTCAGCATCTTCTACAATGTTACTGATTTTTGTTTGAAAATACTTAACCCCATATTCATCTTGGGCTCTCTGAGTAAATTCATAGAAATTCTTACCGTATGCCCTGAGATCGTGTCTGAATACATAACAATTTGAATTTTCAGAATGTTCTTTAGTGATAATTGCCTCTTTAGCTGTATACATACAACAGACAGAGGAGCAGTAGGGGATATTTTCATGTAAATCTCGTGAACCTGCACATTGAATAAAAGCGATATTCGCAGGTTCTTCTTCATCACTTGGTCTTAACACGTGACCTGCGAAGGGTCCAGAAGCAGACAATATTCTCTCATATTCAAGAGCACTCACAACATTTTTAAAATTATAACCCCATCTAGATGATAATTCTTCGCCTAACATGTCGAATCCAGTTGCTACTACAACAGCTCCGACATTCAATTTTATATCTTCAGATTTTTGCTCGAAATCAATCGCTTTAGCCTCGCACACCTTAGCACAAACACCACAAACACCCTTAGTTAGTTTTAAACACAATTTCGGATCAATTACATAAATAGGAGGAACTGCTTGTGGAAAAGGAATATAAACAGATTTTCTTTTGCCTAAATTCATGTCAAATAGATTGGGTACCTCAATCTTGGGGCACTTGGCAGCGCAATCTCCGCATCCTTTACATTTATCCTCATTCACATACCTTGGTTTTTTTAGTATCGTAACCTCAAAATTTCCTGCCTCCCCCGTTATCTCTTTTACTTCATGGTAAGTCATAAGTTTAATGTTGGGATTTCTAAAAGCTTCGACCATCTTAGGCGCAAGAATGCATAAAGCACAATCATTGGTAGGGAATGTTTTATCAAGTTGTGCCATTCTACCTCCAATAGAGGGTGTCCTCTCTATCAGGTAGACTTTAAAACCTAATTCTGTTAAATCTAAAGATGTTTGTATACCGGCGATACCTCCGCCAATAACTACCACTGAGCCTTCCATTATTCTTTTACCTCTGATTTTTCATTAACATCTATTAAATTTATTAAATCTACAATAAACTCTGAAAAATCTAAAATCTGAACTGAAGCAAAATCTTCATAATCATCTTGAAGACATGACAAATGGATTCGACATTTAGGACAAGAGGTTACCATTATCGTTCCTGCTGCCTTGGCTTCTAGCATTCGTTTGTATCGCAACGCTTTAGATTTTTCATTACAATTCATCCAAGAATTAACTCCACAACATAAAGCGTCTTTTTTATTGTGAGACATTTCATTAAATTCATAACCCTGATCTTTTAGCTGATCAAAAATTTCTCTAATTTTTTCCATTAACAAATCGTCTTTCGATAAAAACCTACTTAATCTGCATGGATCATGATATGTAAATTTAATTTTTTCTTTCTTTTGATTTGGATTTTTGAACTCAATTTTTCCTTGCTTCCAATTATCATAAATATACTCAATTATATGAATAACTTTGAATTTTTTGTTGAAATCTTCGAAAAGACTTTGATAATCAATTTTAAGTGTTCTATAACACTCCGCACATGCTGTAACGATTGTATTTATTCCTGAGCTTTCAAAAGCTTTCACATTCTTTTTTGCTAATCGAATAAATGCCTTTAAGTTGCCTTGACCCCAATATATATCATGTCCACAACAAATTTCATCTTTCTTAACTACAATCGGTTCCTTCTCAAGTAGACATAATAATTTTAGTGTATTTTCCGAAATAGAATCTAAATTCTCAAATTCAAATTTAAAATAAGGTAAGCATCCAACATAATACAAGAGGTTTCCTTTATTGGAAGTTTTACATTCTTTAGGTATCCAATCAAGGTTTCTCTTTGGAGTCACGCTTGATTTACTCATAATTTCGGATATTGTTGTATACATCCCCTTATGAGCAATATAATCATCAACATTTTGAATACGTAATTTTCTCATTTTAAATTTCGCGACTCGTACTAAATCTGCAAAACTTATATCCTCTGGACAATAAGTCATGCATGTGTTACAAGTCAAGCAATCCCATAAAACACCACTTTCAACTACTTTATCTTCAAATCCTTCTAAGATCAGTTGTATAATTCTACTCGGTGTATATTTTTGTACCTTGCTGAGTTGACACACTCCTGAGCAGCGTGCACAGCTTATGCACCGCTTCACCATAGTGCGGAGTTCTTCTTCATAGATTTTTTTCAGATAGTAATCAGTGTCTTCAATTTTTTTTCCTGATTTACCTTGTTTTTCTACTTCTGTTATTTTTTCCACTTCCTTTTGTTAAAATTATCGTAAAAACTTATTTTAGGAATAATTTTCCTTTTATGATTTTAACTTAATTACAATAATGTTTTCATGAATTTCTCTTTACGAGCAATTTTTGAACGTGAGAATTGAGTTATTAATTCAATCATTTTGTTCTTTTTTGATTCATCTAATTTTGATGCAAGTATTACTCCATCGTTTAAAACTTTCAAAAGAATCTCTTCTCCTTTATCAGTTCGAGTAACAACAGTAGTATATTTATCTGGAGAACCCAATCCACCAAAAGAAATATCAGCATATAGGTTAGTGAAATCATCACATGCTCGACATGCAGGTCTCATATAGTTCTCTAGTTGATTAAATGGAATATGAATTGATTTTTCCCCAGTTCCATCGTTCTTTAACTTAAAGATTAAATCTTCTTTGATATTTAATTTCATAATATTTTCAAATGAAATATTAAAATCTTCTTCAAACTTATCGATTTGTTTTTTGTCAAAAAGAAAGTTCTCGAAACAAAATAAACCTAAAGAAATTTCGATGTGTTCCGAAGGGGTAACTGCTAAATCCTGCATACATCGAATTGTATTAATTTGACACGGTGTTCCTACAACAGCTAATTTCTTAAATTTATAATGATTTAACTTCTGAATTGAATGTGTATAGGTAGAATACCTTTGAATCTCATCTAAATGAGGAGACACATCAAGTTTTGCCCCAGAAGTTTTAATCAAATCATATTTACTGTCAGCAAAATTAGCTTCTCTTGAAAAGGGAGCATTTGTTTTTGCTACAATGGCGCCATCGATTAATTTTTTCTCTATCATGTAATTTATTATTGAGTTTACAACCCCTCCATCTGTTCCGTACCTTAGAAATTCTTCATCAGTGGCCTGACAAGAATAAATAGCTTTATAATTTCCAATTGGCATAGAATCATAACCTGTAAACCCATATGTCTTATTGAGTTCAGTATCTAATATGTGAGTTTGTGGACAAATATAATAGCAAATGCTACATTCTTGGCACTGATCTTTATTGACATAAACGGGAGGCGAATATTGGTCTCTAAAAGCGATCACTTCTTCAAAATTCGAAGAACAGAAAGATGTACATCCACCACACATCTGGCAAATACCTTTCTCATGAACTTCTTTAATTAGATCTTGAAAAGTTTTAGTACTCATAATATTTTAATTTGATTTGTATACTATTCTTTTTTTTTATCTAAAATTATTGGCTTACAACCTTTACGTTTTGATCCCGCTATCCGTTCTAATAGCCCCAACCCAGGTTTAATATCTTTTAAGTTTTTGGATTCAATTAAACCTGCTTTAACGGCATCTTTATAAATTTTCTCTCCTTGTTTCGTTCGAGTTATGACAGAAGACCATCCACTTGGAGAACCGATTGACCCAACAGAAATGTCCGAAAAGTCGCCAGTTAAATCTTCACAATAATGGCAATTAGGTCTCGCATATGATTTAACCTCTTTAAGAGGGACTTTAACAACTTCTCCTGAAGTTAAAGTTAGAATAAACTTACCTCCACTGATGTCCATTTTGGTTATTTCGTCTAGTTTTTTCTCGAATTTCTCTCCTGTTAGATTAAAAACATTTTCAAACGAAAATGCTTCCATACAGAATAAACCAATTGTATATTTGATATTTTTAAAGAATGGTAACCCTCCTGGATATAAGTTTCCTTTCTGAAGAGCTGTTATCATACATGGAGTACCAACTACAGCTATTCTCTCATATTTTTTTGCTTTATCAATCATTGCTAAAGTTGACGCATTTGCATATTTAGTTCCACCCGTTTTATATAAATTTTTAACATTATCAACTATTACAGGTTCAGGTCTCCATAAATCATCACCATGCTTCACAGCTACTATAGCATCTACTAACTTTTTATCTAATAAAAATTCGAGTAAAGCAGTTACTATTCCCCCGTCTTGTCGGACTTTTTTGATCTCATCGTTAGTAGTTGATGCTGAATATGCATTTTTGTAACCATTTATTTTATCTGAAAATGTCAATGATTTATCGACCTTGCTAATACTTTTACCAACTTGTTCAATTGAAAATGATTTGCTACACACAGAATAGCATATTCCACATTTCATACAAATATTATCATCAATTTCAAGAGTATCTGCCGTAACAGTGATGGCATCTACGGGACATACGGATGAACACCATCCACAATTGCAACACACCCCAGAATCAAAAACTAGGGAAACAGAGTCAAAATAATTTTCAATAAAATTTTCTGCTAATGGTTTTAATTGATATCTATAAAAATAGCTTTTTACCTCAACTTCCTTTTCTACTCCCTTTATTTTCTTTGTGATTTTCTTTACTTGAACTTCAATATGTTCATCAACATACCCCTGTTCTTTTAAGTAAAAGACATCTGGAATCACGTTAGCAGCAGGAAATTCTTTGATTTCTTTTGCGATTTCTTCTAAGAATAGTGGATCTAGTCCCTTCATTCTTTCCAAAACTAATTTACGTTCAGTCTCAGCGTCAATCATTGAGTCTAGAATCTCATAAAATTCCTTCTCGTTATATTTTCCAACGTTAAGAATTTCATTCTTTGCTTCAAAAAAAGCTCTCACCTGAAAATTGACTGAAGCGTGATAAGTAGCTTCCATCAGCTCTCTCGGAGATATTTTGTTAAATAATTTAGTTTCGACCATTCTTTCTTCAATTTCTAAATAATTTTTATAAACTTATTAACTACTTTTTTTTTTTAAAACTTGTAAGAACCCCTTTCCTTTGCAAGGTTAGTCATCTTATAACTAATATTTTTTTATAAGATTCATTCAACAGGGGTAATTAATGATACTTCTTTTTTTATCGGATTGGGACCTTCTCTCTGAATTTTTTCGTACGCATCTTCAACACTTTTGACAAATTTTTCACTTTCAGCTCCGCTTAACCAATACATATTTACTCTCTGGTGCCCGAAACCTCTAGAAGCTAATATCCTGTTTGCTAAGTCTACATGTGTTTGTGCTGAAAAATTTCCTTGTTTATATTGACATTCGTTAGGACGTCATCCTACAACCATAACACCGTCAGCTCCTGATAAAATACTATAAAGAATATGCTTTAAATCAACCCTTCCTGTACATCGTACTTTTATTATTTTCACAGAAGTGGTGTATTTTAGGCGAGACACACCTGCTAAATCAGCAGCACTATACCCTCATTTTACACAAGCAAACGCGATAATCTGGTAATTATCTTCCATTTGTTTAAGCACCTCCTAAAAGACCAGTAATCTCAGCGAACAATTGGTAATCTCGATAGTATAATATATCTATTGCTTGAGTAGGACAACATGTAGCACAAATACCGCATCCATCACAATTTATCGTATCGACAAAAGCTCCAATTTCCTTATCGATTTTTATTGCATTCTTTGGACATACTTTTTCGCAACGTCTGCATGAAATACAATATTCACTAACTACATCAGCAGTAATGAGTTCAATTTCTACTTCTCCAGGTGCAGTTAATTCAGCCACTTTACTTGCTGCCGCTCTAGCTTGAGATACTGAATATGCTATATTCTTTGGTCCTTGGGCGAATCCAGCTATAAATATTCCTTTTGTTTTAGTTTCTTGGGGCATTAAACCAAAGTGAGATTCTGTGAGAAAGCCATATGTGTTTGTATCAAGGTTTAATATTTTAGCGATCTTGTTCGTACCAGTTGAAGGGAGCACTGCTGAAGAGAGTATTACCAAGTCAGCACTAATTCTTATGATTTCGTCAGTTAATGATGAATACACTCGAAGATTAACATTTTTTGTATCAGGATCTTCAGAAATCTCCCCAACTTTACCGCGAATCATTTTAATATCGGAGTCTTTAGTCCGTTGGTAATATTCTTCAAATCCTTTTTCATTTGTTCTTATATCTATATAGCAAATTGTAATACTTGCATCTGGAAATTCTTCCTTTAGTAATTTCGCGTTTTTCAGACCTAACATACAACACACACCACTACAGTACGTTCGCTCTGAAGTCCTACTACCTACACATTGTATGAATACGATTTCTTGTGGTTTTTTCTCATCAGACAATCTCCTTACATGACCTTCTAATGGCCCATTTGGAGCTAGCATTCGCTCTAATTGAACTTGAGTTATAACATTTTCAAATTCTCCGTATCCGTATTCACCAAATGGTTCGTATATGTCCCAACCAGTTGCTATAATAATAGAACCGACATCAAGATTAACTTCTTTTGGTACTTGACTGAAATCAATAACACCTAGTTCACATGCTTCTATACATGAGAAACACTCAACACAAATGTTTCGATCTATATCATATAGAAATGGTACAGCTTGACCAAAAGCGATATCTATTGCTTTCCGTGATCCTAAATGTTCATCAAAGAAATTAGTTGTGTATGTTGGACACACTTCTGCGCAAGCTCCGCATCCATTGCATTCATCAGTAACATAGCGAGGTTTCATTTCAACTTTTACTTTATAATTACCTACATATCCCTCGACTTCCTTCACTTCACTATAACTTAAAATCTCAATATTCTCGTTTCTATTGACATTTAACATCACAGGTCCACATATTCATATCGAGCAGTCATCTGTTGGAAAAGTTCTGTCTAATTGGGCCATTCTACCACCGATTGTTGTATTCCGTTCAATGAGATAAACTTTGATACCTTGATTCGCAAGATCTAGAGCCGCATTCATCCCAGCTATACCCGCTCCAACAATTAATGAAGCTCTTTCAACTGGAACTGTTTTGACAGGCACATCTTCTAAATTCTTTGCCCGTTCTATCCCACTTTTGACCAAGATTTTTGCTTTCTCTAAAGCATCTGAGTTATGTTTTGTACACCATGAAACATGTTCTCGTATATTTACCATTTGGAAGTAATAGGGACTTAAGCCCGTCTTTTTAATTGTACTTCGATAAATAGGTTCATGTGTGCGTGGTGTTCATGCAGCAGCGACTATACGATTCAAGCTTTTTTCTTTTATATCTTCCATAATTTCATTCTGTGCAGCTTCAGTTCATAGAAAAGCGTTCTTTTTTGATATTATGACATCTTCGCCAAAGTTCTCTCCAACATAGTCGACAAGCTTATTAACATCAATTTTACTACGAATGTTAATTCCTCATTCACACGAATAAAAACCAATCTTTAGTTTCTCTAAATTGTCTTTTCTATCATTCCTTTGATAATTTCCAATCCGTATTTGTTCAGTTTCTTTTTTATCACTTGTTTCATTCCGTTGACTATTCATTTTTTTACACCTTCTTTAAATTTACACCTCAATTGAAGATGATTAATTTCACACTATAAGTTGATCCTAATTTTTGAAATTCAATCACTTCTAATTTACATTTTATTGATTTTTGATAGAAAACAAAACTTTTAATACTTATTGTTTATCCAATTAAACAAATTTGTAGACTTATCAAATTAAGATAAAGAGTGATCAATAAGAGTAATTGAAAAGATTTTTCAAATCAAAAAATCAAGAAAGGAAAAATATGAAAGACAAAACTTCAAGAAACTCTAAAAATTTTAATTAAAACTTTGAGGATTAAGATTTATATTATTCAAAAATTCTTTATAATAATGAGATTTGCTTAAAAGATATCTCCGGGCAAAGGGTCTAACCATCATCATAAATAATCGTGAAAATGACACTTTTTTCCTTACAGCGTTAAAATATTCATCAAGAGTATATCTTTGATAATTCAAATAAGCTTGGCTTTTGGTTGTTGTCATAAAACCACAATGAAAACCTTTTGTACTAAATGCTTCTGCAGGTAAAACATCGTACCCAATCCCAAATATACTTAACATCTCATTGAGATATTCTCTATATGAAATCCTGCATCTCTCTCCTCCAGCTAAGTGCATTATCTCTCCCCAAATGTCGGGATTTTCAACTGCATTAGAAAGAGCACGACCTACGTCTTTGGTGTCACATATTTCAATGGATGTATCTAAAGGCATTTCAAACATTAATGGATCCATCTGCAATTTATTAAGTGAAACTATGTAAGTTAAACGAAATATAACCCAATCTAAACTCGAATTCTTTAATATTTCCTCACATTTTACCTTTTGTTTTGCATACTCATCATCCGGGTTAGGGCTGATCGGATCGTCGGGTGTTATAAGTGGATTTTCAAGCCGGTCACCATATACTGCAACTGATGATGTGAATATTAATTTTTGTTTTTGAGGTTGATTTTCCATTGCTTTAACAATATTCAAGGTTCCTCCTACATTTATAGTCTCTGCAAATTTAGGTTTTTTATCTGCTAGTGGAGGAATGATCGCTGCTACATGAATTACAATATCTTGTCCTGAGACGGCATTTTCTACATCTTCAAAATTTCTAATATCTCCCCAAAATACTTCTATATCTTTTTTATATTTATTGGCCAGCTTCTTATTTTTCTTTGTCTTTAGATCAAAAACCCTTATATCATGATTTCGACTAATTAATTCTTCTAATGTACTTAGACCAACATTGCCAAATGCTCCCGTCAATAAAATTTTCATATTTTCTATACCTATCCTAAATCTGATTAAAACTGCTATATTTCAAAACTTTTTACACACAAAAACCCAAATTATAAGATTCTTTATTCTTACTTAACATAGAAATATGGATATTTATACTTATTCAGATACAAAAACGATCCACCACTGTACCCCAAGTTTTGTGGTAAAAAACATAAATTCCTATTATTCAAATTCATAACCCCGTTTTTTAAAATTAACTCACTAATTAATCCAATATATTGATACAATTGCCTGATATATTCTTGTATAACAAATCTTTGCGTTTCTTGCAAAAATTAATGCTTTCCTATAATAATATAAAGAAATATATTCCTATATGTATTCTGGTTGCACTCGCAACCTATAAAAACTGTTGAGCTTTTTAATAAATATAGAAGATTTTAAAAATAGACGCTTCAAAATTATGAAGATTATAAGATTGCAGATCCCCGGAAATTTTCTTGAACATATTGGGTTTTCTGATTTATTTCAAGAGCTAGAATTTGTGGAAATATTAAATGCTTTTCAGTATGACCAAAATCATTTTTTTGCTTTACAAAAGATTAGATTTAAGAAAAATTATGTTAAAAATTTCGAAGACTATATTAAAAAGAAATATCAACCAGAATCATTTCAACTTTTAAGTCAAATTGAAAATGAAATAATTTGTATCATAAATCAAAGTAAATCTTCTGGTTTCTATCCTATTATTGACTCAGGACCTTGGGCATTTCTTTTTCCAATTCATATTTCACAAGATGTTCTTCTAATAAATATAATTTCACAAACAGGATATACAAAGAAACTTTTTAAAATTCTCTCATCGTACACAGAAAACTATAAGATTATTGGAATGACAGATGTTGATAAACTAGATAGATTTGATAATAGTTTTTGGAGATCTGCTATCCCGTTTCCCGAATTTACAAAGAGACAGAAAGATATAGCCTCTTTTGCAGCAAAGTATGGTTATTTTAAATCACCAAAAAAAATTACAGCTCCTAAAATTGCTGAAAATTTTGGTATTTCCGTGACGGCGGTAAATAAGTTACTAAAAAAGGCAGAGAATACTGCCATGGAATATTTTTTTGGTAAATTCACATAAAGAATTAAAAACCTACAATTATTTGAATTATTCGGGTCTTAACTCTGGTTTCATTAACACAGTAAGGGAAAGAGGGATAACCCAGACTAATATTGAAAATAGCAGCATCCATTCTAACAATGGAGTACCATCTATTAGGTTTAGAATAGTTACAACTAAGGGTCCAAGTATTCCATAGATTCCCAGACTTTTCGGTACCTTAGTATCATATAAAACGATTATCCAACCCATAAAAAACGCTCCAAGAGTAAAGCCACCAAAAGCAAGATATGACATAATACCGTGGGGTCCTTGTCCTAATACAGATAATATTTCAAAATCACGATCTGCGCTGAAAATCCCAACACCAATATAACCAAAATTTCCTATAATATTGAACAAAAATGCGAAACTACTTAATCGAAAACGTAGTCTAGAATAATGTATGTCTCTTAAATTAGATTTCTTAGGCAGTGGAGCAAGTAATTTTTCCATATAGTAGGTAAATGGAATAGTCATTGTTCCAGCTACTATACATGCAATATCATACAAAAACGGAGCTGGAGTGTGATCTATTGACCCTAGATCAGAAATCCAGTTATCCACAATAGTATATCCATCTGGGTCGAAAACCGCAGCTACTATAACTCCGATTATTAGCAACAAGAGATATCCTATTATTATGCCCATTGCACATATTTTTACAACATTATAGTTTGTCACAACACTATATAATTTTGCTCTAACTTTATTGATTGATTCGCGTACAGTCATTTTTCCTTTCCTATTCTATTTTTAATATGCATATTTGATTTAACCTAATATAAATGTGATTATATTTTGGAGTTGTTTTTATTTTGAAATTTTATTAAAAACAAACAAATAACTATTCTTAACTATCGTTTTTCGAAAGAATCGTCTTTTTTTGTAAATATTTTTATAAGTTTATGATCTTTGTGAATAATAACCCCATACAAATAATGAAATGTCATAGTTAGGTTTCATGGTAAAAAACGGTATTGCTCCTGCGGAAATCTTTCAAAGGCGGGAAGAGTTTGGCTTGGAAAACTCTTTCAATATGCTAACAGATATCATTGAATCAGATAAAGATGATAATAAACGAAAAGAATCAGTTAAATTTCTAGGGCTAATTGGTGATAAGTCAAGGCAATTAAAAAAAATATGTTTTGAAACTCTTGAAAATTTATTAGTCTCAGATAATGTTATCGAGATAAAACGCGAAGCAGCGAAAGCAATAGGGAGAATAAAGTATGAAAAATCATTAAAACCATTAAAATGGGTATTAGAACAATTACCTACCAATAATATCATCAAACTTGCAGTTTTAAAAGCAATACATAACACTAGATTCGAAGAACCTGAAATAAAACTTTTCATTAATGAATTGGATAATGAGTACCACTCTATTAAAGAATATGTAACAATTCAATTGTTAAGTTTAAAACCTGTGAAGTTGGTCGATTGTTTATTAGTTACTTTAAAGGATAAAAAATTCTCAAATAGGCACCATACGGAAGTACTAAGATTATTAGGATATGAGCTATCAAGTATTAACATCTCATTCGAAGACACTAGCTATATAAAAATAAAATATCCTGAAATTTTGGAGTGTTTAAATCAATACAAGGATACTCTGTTAGAAGTAATTACTTTAAACTTAAGGAAAGATGATTTGAAATTAATGGATTCGGTCATTACAATTCTAAAAATATTAGAGAATGAAATTGAAGATGATTTAATAAAATTCTTATTAATTGATGATTTTATAGTAAAGAAAAACGCAGTTATCTTATGTGGGAAATTGAAACTAAAAGAAGCTACTGATATGCTAATCACAAATCTAGATAATATTTATAATGAAGTAAGTATAGCTGCTATTGGGGCATTAGGGGAGATCGGAGATTTATCGACAATTCCGGAACTTGTAAATATTTTAGATATTGAGGATATAAGTTTTGAGTATACGGATTTAGATATGAAACTCTATATTCTAGATGCGGTTAAGAAAATTTATGTAAATAATCCTACAGCTTCCTATGATCTTTTGTATTCTGCTCTTAAAACAGACAATATTACTGTTATAGAAAGTATAGCTTTTATTTTGGGAGAAATAGGCAAGGAAGAGTTCATTGAACCATTAATAAACCTATTAAAATCAACGATGAATTTAGATGTGAGGAAGAATACAATAATAGCTCTTGGAAAAATTGGAAATGTAAATTCACTGGAAGATTTAGTACAAATTATAGAAGACGAAAATACTTACTGGTTGATAAAAAAGGTTGCAATTGATGCCATTTATAATATAGTTCAGAAAAATTGGTATAGAGTGCGAGAAGGAGATGAAGATGTAATAAGACTCTTGAATAAAAATATAACACACTTAATCGAGCATTTAGGTAACTATCAGGAGGAAAATTATAGAGTTAAATTAGGTTTGATCAAATTTCTTGAATCATTTGGCGGAAAACAAGCTGTAAGCTCATTATTAAAGAGAGTGAATGATTTCCATCGAGTAGTAAGAATCTACGCTTCTAATGCGATTAAGAAAATTGAGGAAATGTTTGAGTTAGAGAATTCTTAATTTCATAATTTTAAAATAGAATTAATTCAATTTTTTCAATTAAAGCCTGTGAAACAATTTAAGGAGGAAAAGGAAAAAGTAAAGGTTGAAGATAAAATTAAAAAAATCGAAAAAAACCTTGAATAATACCAATAGGTTATATTATGATTTAGTTTCTTTTAGAATGTTCTCGATAATTTAAACTCAATTACCTTGTCTCTTTAAATAGCTAAGGTATCGATTTTGACAAAAGTATATATAGTATAATTAGGTCATTTTTATATTATCATTTATCAAATTCTATTTATAGAATCACTTAGAGAAGTAAAATATTCTATTAAAAGAGGAGAATGATATCTTTTGTCTAAACAAAAATTAAGAGAAACCGAAGAACAGGAAATATTGGCGAGTATTGTAGATAACTCGGATGACGCTATCATAAGCAAGAATTTGGAAGGTACAATTCTAAGTTGGAATAAGGGTGCAGAAAGAATTTATGGCTATACTCCCGAAGAAGTCTTGGGTCAGTCTATTTCCATTCTGATTCCACCTGATCATCCTGATGAAATGTCTAGTATCCTTGGAAGACTCAAGCTAGGAAAACGTATAGATCATTTTGAAACTGAGCGTGTGAGAAAAGACGGTACTTACCTTAATATCTCCCTAGTTATCTCTCCAATCAAGGATAAAAAGGGAATTATTATTGGTGCTTCAACAATCGCCCGTGATATCACAGGACGTAAGAAAAATGAGGAAGAATTAAGAAGATATAGGGAAAATCTTGAGGATTTAGTTGAGAAAAGAACGAAAGAATTAAAAAAATCCGAGGAACGCCATCGTGAGTTGTATGAAAATGCACCAAACGCATATTTGTCTGTTGGAATCGATAGGATTATAAGAGAGTGTAATAAAGCGGCTGTTAAACTTTTAGGGTACACCAAAGAAGAATTAACTAAAATGAATTTACTGGATATATATTATAATTCGACAGATGGGATAGATAAAGCTAAAATTATGTTTCAAAGATTTTTAAATAGTGAAAAAATACAGAACGAAGAACTCCAGATGAAACGAAAAAACGGAACTCCCATATGGATCAGTTTGACAGTTAGCCCTGTAAGAGATGAAGCAGGTCAAATTACTGAAACTCATTCTATGATAATCGATATCAGCAAGCGCAAGAAAGCAGAACTAAAATTAAAGGATTCAAAACATGATCTTACTGAAAGAGTTAAGGAGCTTACTTGTTTATATGGGTTGTCTAAGCTTGTTGAGAGTCCAAAAATATCACAAGAAACTATATTACGAAGGACTCTAGATTTGATCCCCCCAGCAATGCAATTTCCAGAAATAACATGTGCGAGAATAAATTTTGATGAGAAAGAGTTCAAAACAAGTAATTTCAAAGAAACTGACTGGAAATTGTCAACAAATAATATTGTAAATGAAAAAGTATTGATTCTTGAAGTTTATTACCTTGAAGATAAATCTTTTCTTGAAGAGGAGCAACATTTAATATATGATATTGGACACCGATTACAATTAATTATTGAAAAAAAGGAAGCAGAACAAGAGCTAGTCATCACATTGGAGAACACAAAAAAGTTAAATCGAGAATTACAAGAGTTTGCATATATTGCTTCACACGATTTGCAAGAACCTTTACGTATGGTTATAAGTTTTACACAGCTTATAGCAAAAAAATTAGAAGATAAACTTGATGATGATACAAAAGATTTTATCAATTACGCAGTTGATGGTGCAACCAGAATGAAACAATTGATTAATGATCTTTTGTCCTATTCAAGGGTAACAACTCGTGGAGAAACCTTCAAAAATATTAATATTGAGAAAATTATAGAAGAGATAATCTTAAATTTACAACCTCAAATTAAAGAAGCAGACGCAAAAATTACTTACGGTGAATTTCCTAGTTTATTAACAGATAGAACGCAGATTCTTCAATTATTTCAAAATTTAATAAGTAATGCAATAAAATTTCGAAGTAAAGAAAATCCCCTAATACATATATCTGTCAAGAGAGTAAATCAGGAAATGATTTTTTCTATAGAGGATAATGGGATGGGGATAGAAAAACGATTTTTTGATAAAATCTTTATTATATTCCAACGACTGCACACTAGGAATGAATATCCCGGAACAGGTATTGGTTTAGCTATTTGTAAAAAAATTGTTGAAAGATTAGATGGTCGTATTTGGGTAGAATCTGAAGTCGGAAAAGGTACAATTTTTAAGTTCGCGATTCCTACTAGAAAATAAAAAATTAAATCAAATGAATTAATGGTTAGTATAAGGGATAGGATATGGTTTTAAAGGGAGGACTTAAAATAGTAGAAATTTTATTAGTAGAAGATAGCCCAGGGGATATCCGTTTAACACAAGAAGCACTGAAGGAAAGCAAAATCTCTAATAATTTACATGTTGTAATGGACGGTGAAGAAGCAATAGCTTTTC
>SDBS01002985.1_pt1 | contig 16665 bp, 16 predicted proteins | sample 2277091 | NCBI WGS metagenome assembly SDBS01 (sample SAMN10404972, study PRJNA504765) | marine sediment metagenome | isolation source: marine sediment core GS10_PC15, 163 cmbsf | place: Arctic Ocean: Southern Knipovich Ridge | collected 2010 | reverse complement strand
CGATAAGATCGGGAAAGAGGCGAATGAGGTCAATCTGAAGCTGTTTCTCGCCGGCGCGAGCGCCTACCTGAGGTTCTGGGACTGGGAGCGCCTTCGCGCGATATGCGGCGGCGTCGGAGCGATGCTGATGGTCGATATTGCCCACATCGCCGGTCTCGTGGCGGCGGATATCCACCCGAGCCCCGTTCCGTTTGCCGATATAGTCACCTCGACGACTCACAAGACTCTTCGCGGCCCGCGCGGAGGATTGATACTCTGCCGCGAGCAGTACGCGAAGGACGTAGACAAGTACAACTTTCCCGGCACGCAGGGCGGCCCGTTCATGCACGTCATAGCGGCCAAGGCGGTCTGCTTCAAGGAAGCGATGTCGGATGAGTTCAGGCAGTACCAGCGGCAGACGGTGGTAAACGCCGCCAGGCTCGCCGCGGTGATCATGGAGAAGGGGTTCGACGTAGTGAGCGGCGGCACGGACAATCATCTCTTCCTTGTCGACCTTACGGCGAAGGGACTGACCGGCAAGGAAGCGGCGAAGGCGCTGCACAGGGCCGGTATTACGGTGAACAAGAACACCGTTCCGTTTGACAAGCAGTCCCCGTTCGTCACCTCGGGTATCAGGGTCGGAACACCCGCTCTTACGACGAGAGGCATGAAGGAATCCGAGATGGACGAGGTCGGAGGCATGATGGCCGAGGTCCTCGGAGACCTTGAGAACGCCGACGTGATCGAATCGGTAAAGGGCAAGGTCGCGGATCTCGTGAAGAGGTTCCCGCTGTACGAATAGAGGAGAAGCCTGGTGAAGAGACCGACCTGGGACGAATATTTCATGAAGATCACCATGCTCGTGGCAGAGCGGTCCACCTGTATCAGGCGCAAGGTCGGGGCGACGATCGTGAAGGACAAGAAGATCGTGTCCACCGGTTACAACGGGGCGCCGAAGGGCCTCGAGCACTGCCTCGAGATCGGCTGCCTCCGCGAGGAGTTGGGTATACCCTCCGGGGAGCGCCATGAGCTCTGCCGCGGCGCCCATGCCGAGCAGAATGCGATCATCCAGGCTGCCGGCAGCGGCACGAACATGGACGGCGCGACGATGTACTGCACCGATTCTCCCTGCTCGACCTGCACAAAGATGATAATCAACTCCGGTATCAGGCGGCTGGTACTCGGCAAGAGATATCCCGACGAGCTCGGCGAGAAGCTCATCCGTGAATCGGGAATAGAGACGATCTATCTCGCACTTGAACCGGTATCCGGCAGCTGATCCTGGGACCGGGAGGCTGAACACGGAGGCGGAAAATGCGCTGCCCCTCCTGCGGACATGAAGAGGACAAGGTCGTTGACAGCAGGTCGACGAAAGAGAACTCGGCGGTGCGAAGGCGCCGCGAATGCCTGTCCTGCGGACACAGATTCACCACTTATGAGTATGTCGAGATGAGGCCCTTCATGGTCGTCAAGAAGGATGGCCGAAGAGAGCACTACTCGCGCGAGAAGGTTCTCAGCGGGCTCCTGAGGGCGTGTGAGAAGCGTCCTGTTTCGATGGAGACACTCGAGAAACTCGTCGACGAGGTGGAGAAGATGGTTTCGGCCAACATACGCGACGAGGTCCCGACAGCGGAGATCGGTAACGAGGTGATGAAGCGGCTCTCCAGTCTCGACCAGGTCGCTTATGTGAGGTTTGCCTCGGTCTATCGAGACTTCAAGGACGTTCAGCAGTTCCTCCTGGAGCTTCGCGGACTGCTCGAGAGCGGCGACTAATCGGCCGGAACAACATGTGCGATTGCCGCTTTCCCCTTCGAAGCGAATCATGTAGATTGTCTCTATGCGAGCCCGTAACGGGACCCCCCGACTTTTCCTGGAGGTAGGCAGGCCATGACCAGATCAGTTTCCCGCTCCGCTGTATATTTTTTAATCGTATCCATCTTGATTCTCCCCGTTCTGGTCTCGCCGGCCGCGGCGGAGGATGGGAAGATGGTGACCCTCCGCTTCGTTCCTGAAGAGGGCAAGCTGTTCAGGTACAAGGACGATTCCCACAATCAGGTATTCTACGGTGCGTTCAGCTTCGAGACTGTCACCGGGCAGGAAGCCGAGATGTCACTTCTCAAGGTCCTCGAAAACGGCAACTCCAGGATGTCGGTCACATTCACGAAATCGTCGACCAAGATGATGAGGATGGGTACCCTGAGCGAGCAGGACCCCCGCGTGAAACCCGAGGGCAGGACGATCAAGGTGGAAGTCGACCCGAGGGGCGAAGTCATCGAGGCGCTGGGATTTATAATGGGCGTCAAGAAGGGCCGCGAGCTGGACAGCTATATGGAAAAGTGGTTTTTCAAGCTGCCGGAGGAAGCGGTCGGCCCCGGATCGACCTGGACCGTTCCTATCGACAAGGAGAGCCTGGGTAAAGACGACGAGGTCTACACGGTCAAGGGCTCGGGCGAGTTCAAGCTGAAGAAGATCGAAAAGAAAAACGGCATCATGGTCGCCAGGATAGAGGGCAAGGCCGAGGTAGAGGTCCATTCAGAGAGTCTGCGGGGAATATTCGACGGCAAGGCCAAGTCGAAACAGAAGGTCTATATCGCCATCGATGGCGGATATATCGTCGAGGGCGAGATCAGCACCGAGGTCAAGGGCAAGCTGGTCAGTGCGGACGAGTACGGCAAAGAGACCGAAAACGACGTCACCACGGTCGAATCCCACAAGATAAAGCTGGAGAAGTAGGAGTAGAAGCGGCCAGGGAGGCGTGTTGTCAGATAGTGGAGAGAACCTCAAGGAGATGGGATTTCTCGACCATCTCCTCGATCTGCGGTCGATGATCATATGGATCCTTGCCGTGTGGCTCGGGACCTCGATAGTGCTCTGGTTTCTCTCCGGCCATCTTCTCGATTTCCTTCTTTCGACCATTCCGGTCGAGAACCTCTATTTCAACGCGCCGATCGAGGCCTTCATGGTGAGGCTCAAGCTGAGCTTCATCAGCGGAGCGCTGATTGCGTTTCCGTTTGCCTTGTTCAAGATATGGGCGTTCATCTCACCCGGCCTGTTTTCCCGCGAGAAACGGATCATCATCCCGATGATCGCCCCGTCGGCGATCCTTTTCTATACCGGGGCGCTTTTTGCCTACTGGGTGATGGTTCCGATCGTACTTGGATTTCTTCTCAGGTTCGGGACTGAGACGCTCGAGCCGCTCATCTCGGTGTCGAAATACTTCGAGTTCGTCGCGCGCCTGTGTTTCACTTTCGGGGTAGTCTTCCAGCTGCCTCTGGCAATCATTTTCCTCACCTGGATCGGTGTGGTATCACCGAGGACCCTGCTTCGCAAGTGGCGCTACGCGATCGTCATAATATTCATCACAGGGGCCGTTCTCACCCCGCCCGACCCTGCGTCGCAGCTGATGATGGCGATTCCGCTCGTGTTTCTCTTTATGGGGAGCGTCCTGCTGTCACTGATCTTTGAGAGGAGGAGGAAGAAGCGGGAGGAGGAAAGAGAGGAAGAGGATAGCGATGAGGGGTCCTGAGGCTTCAATAAGATCATGAGTATTACATCGGCGTGGATAAGGAGATTGCTTGGAATCGCTGCGCTCATGGCAGCTGCTATCCTGCTGATGCTTTTGTTGCACAAGTTGAACTTTGGGTCGCGGTCACTTTTATGGGGAACGGTCAGGAATTTCGGTCACGCACCGCTGTTCGGTGTTACAGCCGTCATCATATTGTGGTTATTACATCTATCTGTCGGACAGCGCCTCAGCACGTTGCTCAAGTACGCTGTTGCCTGGTTCGGAACCGTCGGCCTCGGCGCAATCTCGGAATACCTGCAGATATCCTCTGCCCGCAATGCGGATCTGATGGACTGGGTCTATGATATTGCCGGAGCTACGGCTTTTCTGGCCTTTCATTTTTCTATCGATCCACGAGTTTCGGACGAGGAAAAGCGGTTGCAGGGACGGGTAAAAGCACCGATCCGTATCGCATCTGTTTTAATAATCCTGGGGTTAGGGATTCCAGTGATCACAGGAGCCGCGGCAAGCTGGTATCGCTGGACCTCATTCCCGAAGCTGTACACCTTCAGCAGTCACCTTGAGAAAAAGTTCATCGAATCGTCACACGCTGTATTGGAATATGTCGATCCTCCAGATGAATGGTCCAGCCGCGATTCGCAGGTCGCTGAAGTCACATTTTCCCCTGCAAAGTATCCTGGCCTGGAGTTAAGGGGGCCCTATCCCGACTGGCATGGTTATCAGGCCCTGACAATGGATGTCTTTTCCCGCGCGGACTCTTCGGTAACTCTTTATCTTATGATCAAGGATCGTGAAAGGGCGAGCTATCACGACCGCTATAACGGTGAAATGATGATTCATCCGGGGCATAATGAAATAAAGATCCCTATGTTAGAGATAGAAAACAGTCCGTCGAAACGATTGCTCGATCTGTCGTCGATTCAGGTGATCCACCTGTTTCTCATCGAGCCGCAAGAGTCACTGGTCCTATATTTGGACGATATGATTCTGGAGTGACCTGTCTCCGGGCAAGCTCGATCATCGCGAGGATTTATCCCGCGTACTCCGGCCAGTTGCGTTCTATCGCGGGAGGGAGCTGCCGGATATGCTCGGTCGTTGAATGCTTGGAGTCGAAATCATGGTAGGCACGTTCGATCTGCCCGGGTTCGAGGTCCAGTTCCGCCGCTACAGCATTGATATCCAGCTTGTATTCCCATGCGTACAGAAGTGGATCGAGGATGTCAAACGGCAGGCAGAAATAGAAATCCTTGTCCGATACGGCAAGGCTGAAAGTATCCGGGCTCGGAGTCCGGTCCATAACTTCTCTGGGCGTCCCGAAAAACTCACCGAGCTGGTACATCTGCAATTTGTATAGATGCGAAACACATTCAAAATCGGTTCCGCCGTCGCCGAACTTGCAGAAATCACCCAGCAGGAATTCCGTCTTGTTCGTCGTGCCGGCCACCATGTAGTTCATCTGTTCGCCCCGGAAATACAGGGCGATCATCCGGGAACGGATCTTGACGTTGGCCGCGGCCGTAATGGTCAGGAACTGATTCTTCGTCAGGCGCTTTTCACCCTTGTTGCCTTTGCCGTCATCGATACGAAGCGTATAAAAATTGTACCGGTCGACCTCGAGAAGGTTCTGGGGCAGGCTGATGTTGAATTTGAAACTCTCGTCATACTCGGGGAATATCGACCTGATGATCTCATCTCTTGCCCGGTAAGCGCCGAAACTGCTTACGGCATCGGTAAGATCCATCGTGTCATACCGGATACCGAGGCTGTCGATGACCAGTCGGGCGAATTCAGCCGAATCGGGGCTTGAATCCTTTTCGGGAAGTATCAAAGCGAAGACCTTGTCTTTTCCCAGGGCAGCTACAGCCAGCGCGGCAACCACGGCTGAATCAATGCCGCCGCTCATGCCCACGATTATGCCGTCTTTCTTGGGTGTCCCTTTTGTCTGTGCCGACATGAAATCCTGAACGATGGCGCTTTCGCGCTTCGCGTCTATCTTGAGAATATCCCTGATTGGTTTCATCGACAGCCCTCGCTTTTCCGTATTAACATTCGTTTTTCAGTTTTTTCTTATCGATTTTACCTGATTTTGTCTTTGGCAGTGATTGGATAAACTCTATTACCTTGGGCACTTTATGCGACGCGAGCCGAGCGCGGCAGAAGTCGGAGATATCCTTTGCGCCGGCATCGCAGCCCTTTTTGTTGACGATCACGGCCTTTATTGCCTCGCCCAGTATGGGATCATCCACTCCGAATACAGCGACTTCCAGGATTCCGTCATCCTCCATAAGGCACTCTTCGATCTCCTTGACGCTGACTCTATTGCCCCCCGTCTTAATGATCTCTTTACTGCGGCCCACGACGTAGATGTAGCCATCTTCGTCTTTTTTTGCCAGGTCGCCGGTGAACAGCCGACCATCCTTGAGGACCTCCCGCTCTTCATCCGCGTGGTTCCAGTAACCCATCATGACGTTGGGGCCGTCGACTACGATCTGGCCGACCTTGCCGACAGGGAGTTCGTTTCCCTCGTCATCTGTGACCAGCACCGTAACGCCGGGTACTGCAATGCCGATCGATCCCAGCTTGCTTTCGAGGTTTTCAGGGGGAAGCCAGGTTACCCGCGGGGCGGCCTCAGTCTGACCGTACATGATGAAGATCTCCTTGTGGGGGAAGGCATTCATGAGCTGCCTGACGATCTCCGGCGCCATAGCGCCCCCGGCCTGCGTAAAATATCTCAGAGACTGCAATTTGCGTTTGGCGAATGTGGAGTTGCCCAACAGGATCATGAAGTTTGAAGGCACTCCCGAAAAGCCGGTCACATCCTCGCTTTCCATCGTATCGAGGACAGCTTCCGGATACAGGAATCGATTATCTATCACGAGCCTGCCGCCGCAGCCGACATGTGTAAGGAGCAGGGAATTGCCGTAGATGTAATAGAAGGGAAGGATGACCATGATGGCGTCATCTCTGGTCAGTTTCAGATACTCGATCGTCGCCAGTGTATTGCTGACGAGGTTACGATGCGACAACATCACTCCCTTGGGAGTGCCCGTGCTGCCTGAAGTGTAGAAGATAGCGGCCAGTTTTTCCTCATCATCCGCCGTGGCGCTGAAAGGTGAGGGATCGGCGCCATTGATCACCTCTTCGTCAATCGTCACGGCAACTTCGACTTCCAGATCATCACGTCCGCTGCTGATCTTCTTGTTCGAGAAGATGTGTTCAACGGGGGATTTCCCGGCGACTATTTCAGGAAGAATGCGACGGTACCTTGAATCGACCAGAAGAACCCTTGCGTTACAATCGGACAGAACGAACCTCAGGCTGTCCGGGCCGAGCGAAGTATCAAGCGGCACGAGAACAAACCCGGCCTTCATGACAGCGAAAAAGGAAATGACATATTCCACCGAATTCTCAAACAGCACTCCGACCGGCGATCCCTCGGGAAGCGAGAGCTTTTCAAGACGTTCTGCGAGTGAGCATGAAGCCCGGTAGATCTGGTCGAAATTCGTATGCTGTCCGTCATGAGAGACGGCCGTCCTGTCGGGAAACAACTCCGCGCTTTTAGTCAGTAATTCGAATACAGTCATGATCACACAAACATTCTTTTTAATGAGTAATCGGCCTGAACCGAGGTCAGCCGAGTTTTCCGGATATGAAGATCACCAGATTATCTATTGAATCAAGATTCGCTGGAGTCATCTCGTCATCTTCAACAGAAAAGCTGTACTTATCCTCGATAAAGGCAACCAGTTCCAGTACGCCGGTGGAGTCTATTATCCCTTCCTTCATAAACGAATCGGAGTCGCCAGGACATTCGTTTTTATCGCCCATTAAAAATAATTCAACAATGAAGTCCTTGAGCTCCTTACGAATATTATCTTGCTGTGTCATAGCCGATCTTTACCTCTACTTTTTGAGTCTTCTCATAGTCAATTACAATTACAATCTATCTTATTATGCACAATCTGCCCTTGTCTATTGATTTGCTACTCTATTTCCAGCGGATACAGCCGGAGATATTCTGTGGCGTCGATTTTCCGCTGGATATTGGCGTATCCCCGCTCAACCTGTTGTGGTGTGAGATCAAGTACGGCAGCGGCCTCGGCAGGAGATACTTTGTTTTCCATGGCATGCCACAGCATATCCATGCGGTAGAAATCAAGGCCGAAGAAAAACTCTTCCTGGGTAGAGCCAGCGCTGTAAGTATCCGTTGTCGGGACGCGTCCGACTATATCAGCGCCAACGGCCAGCTCTTCGGCAAGCTGGAAGACCTGCATCTTGAACAAATGCGCGATAGGCTTCAGATCGGCGCCGCCATCGCCATATTTGACGAAGAAACCCTGTTCGTGTTCGTCCTTGTTGGCCGTGCCGGCTACGGCGTAGTTGCGTTTCTCAGCATGATAATAGAGTGTGGTCATGCGAAGTCTCTGCTTGAGGTTGGAGGCCGCTACAATCTGGAGATACGCTGAGGGCGGCATGCGTTTTGTTTTTTTCTCACCGCTCGGGCTTTCGATCGTCAGATTGAAAAAATTGAAAGTCTCTTTTTCAAGAATGTTGGTGGGAATGGTTATCTTGTTTTTATATGTGCTGTCGTATTCGGGAAAAACCCGCTTTATAGCTTCATCGCGCCGCCTGTAACACTCCATGCCTTTGAGCCCCGGCGTAATGTTTTCAACAACCGTTTTTATGCCGAGCCTGTCAGCCAGGTCCTGCGCGAGCGTCTGACTGTCCGGAGAAGAATCCTCTTCCGGCATCATGATCCCCACTACGCGCTCAGGTCCCAGAGCTTTCACGCAAAGGGCCACTACGACCGATGAATCCAGCCCCCCGGAAATACCAATCACCGCGCCGGTCTTCTTGAGATCGCCGCGGATTTGTTTTCGCACGGACCGGGCCAGATCTTCGGCAATCTGTCCGGCATCGATTTTCAGACTGTTCTTGTTGAACTTCAATAGACCCGTCCTCAGTTTTGATTTCCCCTGTCGTTTTCAAGCCAAAAGTATGCCAAAACGAGTGTAGCGATTCTCTATCTGATGTCAACTACACGCATTCTGGGTGCCAAGCGTAAAGCAACCGGTTGATTATGTCAACTTTCGGGTAGAGCCGGCCATGGAACACGATACCTTCGGGCAGATCGGGGTATCCTTTACCAGGCGCCGGTAGAAAATAACACGATTTACAGCGGATCTGCTGCAATAGATATTGTTGACAGGATTACAGCCGTTCAGACCGTCCATAAGGTTGTTATCTCGATCAATTCGATATTATGTATCCCATAAACGCAAAGAATGCGACTGTTCCACCGATAACAACCAGCAGTACGGTTGTAGGCCACCACCACGCTGAAATCTTCTCGATATTATCGACCTCATCGAACGTCAATATGATCGGATCATCGTGCTTGATGTAATTACCGTTACTGTAGATCTCGAGGATGACGAACGTCGAGTCGCTCCTTGTGAATCTGCTCGGCGACAGTGTGCTTCCATCGGTCAGGAAAAAAGTATAATCTCCCGAGTAGACCAGGTCGCCGTCCATGTAGTTCTTCGGCGGGCCGAACTTTTCCTCATTTTCTTCCCATTCCGCCTCGGTGACATTGATTGTGTGTGCGCAGCCGACATGAGCCGCGAACGTGATGAGGAGGACTCTTATAATAATTTGTTTCATCATCATTGATGCCTAATACAGCACATCCGATCATGGTCGCTGGTTTAATATATAGATTGTCCTGTGTTTGACTGCAGTCAAATTACGCATAAATATGAGTTAACCTCTTTCAGGCATTATAGCGGGCTTCTGTTACTGGTTCAAGAGAACTGGCGAGTCCCATTATCGATTGGTTGTTCATCCCGTTACTTCAACGCCGAAATCTTGACACTGAAAGATATCTTGTGCTAGATTCCATGTATCCGGGACGGCTGCCGCGAGATAGCGATTCAGGAGACGCTCCGGGTAATACCTTGTCCGGCGCAGCCGGCGAAGGGGAGCCGGATCGCGCACTTCAATGAACGCCCTTGATTCAAAAGATCTGAATACTTTCCAGGCTCCCGTCATAAGGGAGCTTGAAGCGTTGGAGAGCGACCTCAGGGATGCCCTGAAATCGGACCTTCCTCTGCTGCAGGAGATCTCGGCGGCTCTCACCGAGGCTCCGGGAAAGCGCATACGGCCGAACATGCTCTTTCTGGCATCCCGCAGCACGGGTGGTTCTCCGGAGAAAGCGGCGGCTGCGGCTCTGGCTGTCGAGTTGATCCACACCGCGACACTCCTTCATGACGATATTCTCGACGCGCACATGACGCGTCGCGGCAGGCCGACCGTCTTCGCCAGGTGGGGAGCCGACTCGGCGATGATCATGGGCGATTATCTCTTCTCGAAGGCTTTCGCGCGTCTCAGCGAAGCCAAGTTGGACTCGGCGATCGAGGTCCTCGCGAAGGTGACGAACCTGATGAGCCTGGGCGAGCTGATCCAGCTCCAGACGAGGAAGGACATCAATGTCAGCGAAGAAGATTACATGGAGATGATCTACCGCAAGACCGCATCGCTCTTCGCTGCCACGAGTGAGTGCGGCGCGTTGACCGGTAACGGATCGGAGAAGTTCAGGTCGGAGTTCGCGGGCTTCGGCGAGAATATAGGGCTGGCCTTCCAGATCACCGACGACCTCCTTGATTATCTCGCGGCCGACGTACAGATAGGCAAGCCGATAGCGAGCGACTTCACCGAGGGCCGGGTCACGCTGCCGTTCATCTCAGCCTTCCGCAACGCTCCCGAAGAGAGCAGGAAGCGCGTTAGAGAGCTCTTCCACAGCAGCTTCGATGATGAAGCGAACTGGAACGAGGTGATCTCGTTCATCCAGAACTACGGTGGGATCGAATACAGCCTCAATAAGGCTCGCGAGCTGGGTGAGAAGGCAAAGGAAGCCCTCGGCCCGGTCTCTCCCTCGCGGGAGAGGGACGCTCTCTGCTTTGCCGCCGATTATATCGTTCACAGGATCAGCCCGTTCACCGCATGACAACCCGTATCTTATCCCTGTAATGCTTCCCCGAAAGGATGTATAATCCCGTCGATGATCACCGGAAATAACAGGGAAGCGCTCTTCTACGAAAAACTCGATGACGGCAGGATCAGGTGTCGGCTCTGCCCGAACCTGTGTGTGGTCGGGAATGGCTCTACCGGACGCTGCATGGTGAGGAAGAACGAGTCGGGAAAGCTGCTGACCCTGTCCTACGGCAACACGGTGACCGCTGCGATCGATCCGATCGAGAAGAAGCCCCTCTACCATTTCATGCCGGGAAGCCCGATCCTCTCGATCGGTCCGAACGGGTGCACGCTCACATGCGACCACTGTCAGAACTGGCAGATCTCTCAGGAAAAGGCCCCGGTGAGATATCTCTCTCCGGGGGAACTCGTCGAGCTCGCCGGGAAAGACGGGTCGGTCGGTGTCGCGTTCACATACACGGAGCCGCTGATCTGGTTCGAGTACCTTCTCGACGTGCTGCCGCTGCTCACCGATGCGGGGCTCAAGTCGGTCCTGGTGACGAACGGCTACCTAAACGAGGAACCTGCAAAACAGGTCATCCCGTTGGTCGACGCTTTCAACGTCGATCTGAAATCTTTCAATGACAGCTTTTACCGGAAGTACTGCGGGGGGAGCATCGAACCGGTCATGGCTTTCATAGAACTGGCCGCCGAACGTGCTCATGTAGAAGTGACCTGCCTCATCATACCCGGCCTGAACGATACCAGGGAGGAGATCACGAAGATGGCGACGTGGCTTTCGGGCATCTCGAGGGAGATACCGCTCCACCTTTCAAGGTTCTTTCCCAGGTTCAGGATGGACGGACGTCCGCCCACACCGCAGGAAACGCTCGAGATGGCGTTCAGGACCGCGCGGGAATATCTTGATTATGTCTATGTCGGTAATATATTCATCGAAGGTACGGAGAACACCGTCTGCCCGTCATGCGGCGCCGATGCGATCCTCCGTTCCGGTTATTCGGCAGAACTCCGCGCTGCGGGAGGTATCTGCACCTCGTGCGGCCATCACATCAAGGGGGTCTGGAGTTAATTGAGTAAGGATACACCAAAAAAGAAGGTCCAGCCCAAGGCGCTAGCGAGAAGGATCATAAAGGCCGTCTGGGACAAGAAGGCCGAGGACATCGTTCTTCTCAACCTCAAGAAGATATCCGGCGTCACGGATTATTTCGTGATCTGCACAGCGAGCAGCGAGATCCATGCGAGAGTGCTCTCCGACGCCGTTTCGGATAAACTCAAGGGGAAAGATCTGATAATCCATGTCGAGGGTTACCAGGCTGGCCGCTGGGTACTGATCGACTGCTTCGACGTCGTTCTGCACATATTTGTGGCGGAAACCAGGGACTATTACGGGCTTGAGAAATTCTGGGGCGATGCTCCGAAGGAGGAATTTCCCGATGGCAGGTAGAGGGGAAAACATCTTCTCGGCCAGGGAAGCCGTCACCGGCGCCATAGCCGCCGCGCTGGAGAAGCTCGATATCACGGCGGATGACGGTTCGATCATGCTGGAGCGTCCCAATGACCATTCCCATGGCGACCTGAGCTGTAACATCGCTCTGATCACAGCGAAAAAGATCGGCACTAATCCGAGGGAGCTTGCCGCCAGGCTCGTCGAAGGACTTGAGCTCGACGAATCTTTCATCGACAAGGTGGAGATAGCCGGTCCGGGATTCATCAACTTTTCCTTTTCAGACAGATATCTGACCGGACAGGTCGCGACGATAAACGAACTGGGCGATTCGTACGGAGACTCGAACCTCGGCGATGGCAAAAAGATGCAGGTAGAGTTCGTATCGGCCAACCCGACTGGACCGCTCGTGGTCGTGTCGGCCCGGTCGGCGGGCGTCGGCGCATCGCTCGTCAATATCCTGAGGAAGACCGGTTACACGGTCGAAGCCGAGTACTACCTCAACGACGCCGGCAGCCAGGTGCGCAAACTCGGCGCCTCTATGATGACGAGGTTCAGGCAGAGGATCGGTGAAGATGTTCCATTCCCCGAGGATGGATATCCGGGCCAGTACCTCATCGACCTCGCGGCGGAGATCCCGGAGGATGAAGGGCGCGCATGGCTCGAGAAGGGCGGCGACGAGGCTGCAAGGGCGTTTGGAGACTACACGATCGAGAAGATGATCACGTGGATCAAGAGGGATCTCGAGGGATTCGGGGTCTCATTCGACGTCTTCTTCAGGGAGTCGGCCCTGCATGCCGGGGGCGCCGAGATAGATGAGGTCCTTGCCTTGTACAGGGACAAGGGTTCAGTCTACGAGGAAGAAGGGGCAGTCTGGTTCCGGTCGACCGAGTACGGCGACGAGAAGGACCGCGTACTCGTGCGGAGCGACGGGACACCGACATATTTCCTTGCCGATGCGGCTTATCATCTCAATAAGTTCAGGCGGGGTTTCGACAAGGTCATCGACATATTCGGGCCGGACCATCACGGGCACATCGCCAGGCTCAAGGCGTCGGCGGCAGTTTTCGGGGCGCCGGACGACTGGCTCACCGTGTTGACCGTCCAGTGGGTCCGCCTGATGGAGGACGGCAAGCAGGTCAAGATGTCGAAGCGCGGGGGCGAGTTCGAGACACTCGCCGATCTCGTCACCGACGTAGGGGAGGATGCGGCGAAGTTCTTCTTCCTGATGAGGAAGATGAGCGCCCATCTCGATTTCAACCTGACGCTCGCCCGTAAGGAATCGGACGAGAATCCCGTTTACTACGTGCAGTACGCGCACGCGAGGATATGCAGCGTCATCTCTTACGCGCGGGGTGAGGGAGTCGATTTCCCCGGGGACAGCTCGTGCGTCGAGCTCCTCACCGAGCCCGAGGAGAAGGAGCTGATCAGAAATCTCGTTATCTTCCCGCAGCTGATCGAGGGGGCGGCGATATCGTGCGAGCCTCACCGACTCACCACATACGGGCAGCAGCTGGCGGGTTCGTTTCACAGGTTCTACCACATATGTAGAATTGTCTCCAGTGACACCCGTCTCAGTGAGGCCAGGCTTATGCTGGCCAGTGCGACACGGATCGTCCTCTCGGAGACTCTCCGTCTGCTGGGAATCTCGGCTCCCGAGCGGATGTAGGACACAGCCGAAAACCATATGAAGGGAGTTGCTGGATGAGTCTGGTCATAGTCGGTTCCGTAGCCTTCGATACGATAGAGACACCCCGGGGCAGGGTGGACAGGGCGATCGGCGGATCGGCCGTCTACTCGTCGATGATCGCGAGCAGATTCTGCGAGCCGAAGCTCGTCGGCGTTGTAGGCGAGGATTTCACCGCGGAGCACAAGGCGATCCTCGAAGAGAGGGGAGTCGACATCGAGGGGCTCGAGACCGTGGCCGGCGGCAGGACCTTTTTCTGGGAGGGCCGTTACGGGAGCGATCCGAACGAACGCGACACGATCGTGACCGAACTCAATGTCTTCGAGAGCTTCAGCCCGAAGCTGCCTGAGAGTTATCTTTCGGCCGGCTTTCTTTTTCTCGGCAACATCGACCCCGTCCTGCAGCTCGCCGTTCTCGAACAATTCCCCGTAAGGCCGGTGACAGGGATCGACACGATGAATTTCTGGATCGAGGGAAAGCTCGATCAGCTGCGCCGGGTCCTCGAGAAAGTCGACCTGGTATTCGTCAACGACAGCGAGGCAAGGCAGCTCAGCGGCGAATCAAATCTTCTCCGTGCGGCCGGATCGGTCCTCGCGATGGGGCCGGAAGTCGTCGTCATCAAGAAGGGCGAGCACGGGGCGCATCTCTTCACGAAAGGCTTCCAGTTCATCGCGCCGGCATTCCCGCTCGAGGATGTCATTGATCCGACCGGGGCGGGTGATACCTTCGCGGGAGGATTCATGGGATATCTCGCGTCGGCCGGCAACATGGAGCACGGGACGCTGAAGAAGGCGATGATCTACGGCACGGTTTCGGCCAGCTTCGCATGCGAAAAATTCTCCGTCGAGAGGCTCGAAAATCTCGAAATGGAAGAAATCACAGGGCGTTATAACACCCTGTCAGACATCACGAGGTTCGACAGGGAATGACGGGAAATGCCCTCTGAACGCCTCTTTACGGCCTGAAACTTGAGTTTTCCAACCGTTTGTGGTACAATGGATTAGTGATAGCCCACAACACTGTGCTGGAGGGATCGTATGCGTGACGGATTCTCCGAAAGGGAGATTGTATATAGAGCGGAAGACCTGATCCTCAGGCTGAGGGACGTCAGGTCGAGCCGCATCATCACCGACGAGACAGGTGCGATCAGCGAGATCCACGTGGTCGCCTCCACGGACAGGTCACCCAAGATGATAGCGCGTGACGTCGAGACCGCGCTCAGGGCCGAGCTGGATCTTGAGATCGATTACCGGAAGATCGGCGTGGTCCTCATGGATCCTGTCGGCAAGAGGGATGAAAAGAAGAGTGAGTTCCCGCTGGAAGAAAGACCCTTCATCGATACTGAAAGTGAACCGGTGTTGACGGACGATCTCGTCGATGAGCGCTTTATCGAGGGCGCGCCGGATGTCTCTCCAGAGGAAACTCCTGAACCGTTCTTCGAACGGCGGATTCCGGACCCGCCTTCTGATCCCGTCGTCATATCGATGCAGGCGCCTGTGTCGGAGAATCTCTCTGATAATGAAACTCCAGACGCCGCCGAACCGGGGCTCGAGTTCCTCGAGGATAATACGAGGATAGGATTCCGGGGCCTCAGTCTCTCGATGGAGGAAGATGTGATAAAGGCCGAGGTCAGGCTGACGAGCAACGGGCTTGAAGTCATCGGCTGCGTCGACGACTGCTGCGGCAACAGGCCGGTCTTCGAGACTGTCGCCAGCGCTGCGGTAAAGGCTCTGGTGGAACTGCTTGACGAGGATTTTCATCTGTGCTTATCTGAAGTCAGAGAGCTCGAAATAACGGGCCGCAAGGCTCTTGTAGCGGTGGTCGACATGATCCGGGGTCGCGAATCGAGCAGTTTCACCGGATGCGCGTTCGTTGGCCGCGACTCTGGCGAGGCAGCCGTCATGGCGGTCCTCGACGCAGTAAACAGGCCGTTCGGCAGATGGAAGTCAAGACGGGAAATCCATTACCGCATAAGGTAGCGCCGGCCGGGTCCCTGCGGACACAGTCCTCTTTTTCTTTCAATTTTCCTATCGAGAACCCGAATCGCCGAAAATGGGTATTTAAATCCATGCGGCCTTGTAAGTTATTGGCATAATTACTGCACGGCAGCGCACATACAGGCTGTCGCAACGGAGGGGAATAGGCTTCTACCTGACGCTCGGTCAGCAGGTTTGCCCGGATGGAAGAGCAGAACAAGGCTGGTTTGGGATTCAAGGTATATTACACCCTGTTTGTTATTACGGGGTTTTTATGTCTGGCCTGGTTTACCGGAAATCTGCCGGTCGGCCAGTGGCGTGACATAATTCTGTTCATAATCCTGATCATTATCGCTGATTCGGTCCAGATATCCCTGCCGAGGGGAGGGGCGTCGATATATGCGTCTTCTCCGATAGACCTTGCCGGGATAATCCTCTTCGGACCGGCGGTGATGGCTGTCGCAGAGGCGATCTCCACCCTGGTCACCGAGGGGATATTCCAGCGGCGGCCAATCATCAAGGTGCTCTTCAACATTCCGCTTCTCGTTATGACGGTCGGACTCTCGGGTCTCGTCTACGAGTCATTCGGCAGCCTGACAGACACTGATTCCCCGCTCTTTCTCGTGCCCCTCTTCGCGGCCGGCATGGTCTACTACCTGTTTAATACCTGGTCGGTCAGCGTGATAATCGCGCTGAGGGGCTCGAAGAACCCGATGCATGTCTGGAAGCAGAACTACATGTGGAATTTCTTCCACATACTTGCGTTCTTGCCGATCGGGGCTGTCATTGCGCTGCTCTACAAGAATTCGGGTGTGTGGACGATCGCTCTCTTCATCATCCCGCTATTTCTTGCGAGGTACTCGTTTCAGCTCTATCTCGACATGCGCGAGACGCATATCAACACGGTAGCGGCGCTGACATCGGCGATAGACGCCTCCGACCCTTTCACACACGGACATTCATACAGGGTGTCGAAGTACGCGATGAGGATCGCAAGGGAGTTGGGGATGTCGTCGAAGGACCTCGAGACTCTCGAGTACGCCTCGCTTCTGCATGACAT
>SDBS01002984.1_pt1 | contig 16667 bp, 15 predicted proteins | sample 2277091 | NCBI WGS metagenome assembly SDBS01 (sample SAMN10404972, study PRJNA504765) | marine sediment metagenome | isolation source: marine sediment core GS10_PC15, 163 cmbsf | place: Arctic Ocean: Southern Knipovich Ridge | collected 2010 | reverse complement strand
TCGCCGAGTAATAACGCCGACAGGGAATTACTATCGGCACTTGCGACCTGGATCGACGAGACAACGAAAAGATCCGTCTGCAAGATGTTCATCACATCGGAAAGGAAATCGACCGCCAGGGCCTCGATGTCTTCAGCTTGGACCGTTACCGCCCGCTGGATACTAGGGCGAACCTGGGAGGTCGGGCAAATCTGCTCGGCCAGCGATTCAGCCAGCGACTCAAACAGCTCCGCCTGCGTATCAGCCTCGGCGGCGATGCCGATATCGGCGGTGTGATCGAATGTCCAATGCTTCTTAGCCATCTGTGCCCCACTTCAAAGTAAGTATAGAACCATTTCCAAGCCCGGCCCCAGCCGATACAATAACCCGATGCTTATCGGTTCGCACCTATCTATCGCCGGCGGATTGCAAAACGCCCTGCTGCGGGCATCGCAATACCATTTCAATACATGCGCGATTTTCGTCCGCAACCAGCGGCAGTGGAAAGCGCCTCCGCTGACAGATGAGCAAGTTGAACTTTTCGCCCGAACACGCAAGGAGCTGAGTTTCGGCCCGGTTGTAGCGCACGGGTCGTACCTGGTGAACCTCGCCGGGCTCAGGCCGGTTAGACTTAAAAGCTTAAAAGCCTTCGCCGATGAGCTGGACCGCTGCGGGCGGCTGGGTATCGAATACCTGGTGATCCACCCCGGCTCGCGGCCGGATAAACAGCTTGGCATCCGCAAAATCGCCGATGCAATTAACGAAACGCTCGCAGCCTGCAGCCACCGAAAACCTAAGGTGCTGCTGGAGACCACGGCCGGGCAAGGAAACAGTATTGGCTCGAAATTCGAACAACTGGCGGAGATCATCTCGCTGATCGATAGCAAAAAACGCGTCGGTGTTTGCCTGGATACCTGCCACATTTTCGCCGCCGGCTATAACATCCGCACGCCGGAAGCCTACGCCGACACGATGCAACAATTCGACGCCGCCGTCGGCTTAAAAAAATTGCTGGCGATTCATCTGAACGATTCGCGTGGCGAGTTGGGGTCACATCTCGACCGGCACGCTCATATCGGCGAAGGCACTATCGGCCTCCCCGGTTTCGCTAATTTCGTAAACGACGCAACCCTGGCCGAGGTGCCGATGATTCTCGAAACACCCAAAGGTCTCGATGACGCCGGGAAGGATTACGACTGGCTGAACGCACATTCGCTGAAATCGCTTGTAAAATGAGCTAGCAGACGGTTCGCCGCATGGCACCTGCGGCCTTGATTTTCGCCGGCACTGCGGTTAGAACTCATCGAAGAGAAATTCGCGTTATGATGATGGACCAAACTAATCTCGACGACGTATTCGACATGGCCATTCAGATCGAACGGGATGCCGGCGCGTTCTACGCCGCTGCCGCCGACCGAGCCACCTTCGCCGATGCCGGCCGGGTGCTGCACGAGATCGCTGCCATGGAAGTCGAGCACGAGCTAATTTTCTTGGCGATCAAAACCCGTCACCAGAACAGTATTTTGGGGGATCACGCGGGGAAAACTTCGGGAAAAGCTTCGCAGAAAACCCAATGCCAATGCCATTGCGGTGGCGTCTCGGCCGCGAAACTTCTCGCCAGCGGAATCAAGGAAGACCTCGCCAACCGCTTCACCGGCTGGGAGAGCTGCGAGCAGATTTTGAATCTGGCGATCGGTTTCGAGCGCGACACGATCGTCTTTTTGGTCAACATGAAGCACATGCTCGCCGACCCCGCCGACCAGGCCAGCATCGACGAGCTGATTCTCGAAGAGATGGGCCACGTCATCAAACTTTCGTCGCACCTTGCCAAGCTGACCCTGCCCGATTCGCAGGACGACCAGCCCTCCTCAGGCTCGGCCATGTGGGACCAAGCCGGCGGCATCAGCTAGTTTTTCCAAAGCCGAATTAATCCGGCGGTAACTCACGAAATAAGGAGCCCCTTATGCAATCGATAAACGTTTATCTTTCCGGCGAGATCCACAGCCAGTGGCGGCAGGAGATTATCGATCTGTGCAAGGACCTCCCCCTTACGTTCGCATCGCCCAGTACGGATCACGAAGCCTCCGACGGCATCGGCGCGAAAATCGTCGGCGAGCAAGAGAACTCGTTCTGGTCCGATCACGTCTCGGCCAAGATCAACACCGTCCGCAATCGTCACCTGATCGAAGCTGCCGACATCGTCGTCGTGCGGTTCGGCGAGAAGTACCGCCAGTGGAACGCCGCCTTCGACGCCGGTTTCGCAGCTGCCAGGGGTAAGTCGCTCGTGGTGATCCACGATAGCGACATCGGCCACGCGCTTAAGGAAGTGGACGCCGCAGCACATGCGACCGTCGAGACGCCCGCCCAGGCCGCTCAGATTCTCCGCTACGCCGCCCAAGGCGCGACGGGTAATTAGGGATGCACCCGCGCCCTACCTACTAACCACTTACTTGACAAGCAAGCCACGCCCCGCCGGATCACCGGCGATACACATCTTTTCGGTTGCCGATTCGAATGACCCGAACGACCAGCTTCTTATCGAATATCTGGTAGATGATCCGGTAATCCCCCACGCGAATGCGGTAGGCTTCTTCTGATCCATGCATTTTTCGCACGCCATCGGGCCGAGGCTCTTCGGCCAGGCCGGCTATCGCCTTTACGATTCGTCGCTGGTCCCGCTTGGCCAGTGCGGCCAGTTCCTTCTTGGCCGACTTGACGACATGAACGCTGTAAGCCATTGGCTAGAGGCCCAGGTCTTTCAAAACTTTGCTCAAAGGCTCGGATGGCTCGCCCATTCGCTCGCGGATCGTTTCGAGGTCCATTTCATCTTCCATCCGCTCCAGCAGTTCGAGATCTTCGACGGAGACGAGGGCGAATAGATTCTTCCCGCGGCGTTCGACGAGAATTCTTTCGCCACGAAGGGCTACGCGGTTGGCCAGCTCGGCCAGGTGCTCGCGGGCTTCGCTGATGGGTACTGTAGTCATAAACAACCTCCACTTGTACTTTTCGTACCAATTGTACGATTGGTACAGTTAGAAGTCAACGATTTTCGGGGATTTTTGTTCGCACGCTGGTTTGTGGTGGTCCGCCCATTAGCTCTATGTAGGGCGCGGGAACTTGCTTGCACGCGATGCTCTCTTTGTAGGGCGTGCTACTTTTATCCAGCGAAGCTTCAGCGAAGCAGGTTGTTGCACGCGGAATCTTGATCCGGGCAGCAGTGCTTGCTTCATGCCCTGAGCTTGTCGAAGGGGCAAGCAGTGGGATAATCGGCACCCACTATCTTGACGAAAAACTCCAACTCTCGTAAGATTCATCCCGACAATTTAATAACGTACGGCGAATTGTTTTATCACCCTGGCTGGAAACCGCAAGCCCGACGAAAGTCGGGAGTTTACCTCAGGGTGTTGTACCGTCGGCGCCGGCTCCGTGTTTACCACTTCGCGGGGTCCGGTGTCCGGCGGATGAACTGTGATGTAGCGCTCTTGCGGGCGTCCAGCCACGGGGATTCCGTCGGATACTGGGCCCCGCGTTTTTTAATGCGCCGGCCGGGGAGAATGCTGATGAAAATAAAGTCTGAGAATGTGAAGACCGCCCTGTTGGTTCGAGCGATTTGGCGGCTGAGTGAAGGTGAGGTGCATAAGTATCTCCCGGCCGGGGGAATCCCAAAAGATGTAAGGCGTTTCCTGGAAAGCGTCCCGCCCATCCAAGCCCGCCGGTCAGCATTGGTTGCGATACTGGAAAGCATCATCACCAACGAAATCGAGATGCGCTCTTTCTAAGACGCGTAAGCAGTTCACAGGCGAATTGACAGTTCCAGAAATGCGTTATGGTCTAGGTGTTCGCGGCTCGTCATCAGACCGTAGGGTTGGCAACTTGTTGCCGACGGGAAATCAGGATACTCCAATCGCCAGCTACCACACCGATGGGTCGGCTAGATGTTGGCGAGCGGAGATCAGGAACTTCCAATCGTCGGCAACAAGTTGCCGCGCCCTACCTTCTTTTCGGCAGCGGGCTGTGACTCCTTGCTTTCGAGACAGTTGTATGCTCCTATTTTGGGAACAATCAAATAAGCAGGCTAAGGCCACGATCTGCTGAAGCCTTTAAAAAGGAGCATCTTAATGAGCTGGTTTGTACCACTTATTTCAACGTCCGTTGGTGGTGTGTTAGCGATAGCCGGAGGTTTTTTAGCCAATTATTCGCAGGCCCGCAATGAACGGAAAAATGTCGCAGGTGCATTGGCAGGTGAAATTTCGGCTCTGTTAGAAATTATTAGAAAACGCCAGTATCTCGAAGCTATCGACAAATATATTAATGCCATGGAGACTGATCAAAGGGCAAGGAATTTTCGTTTAGCTGCCCGGCACTCCTATTTTACTGTTTTCGAGGCCAACGCAGATAAACTTGGCGTACTACCGAATTGCTGCGCATCCGAGGTAGCGAAATTCTATGTAATAGTGAAGTCCCTGATGGAAGATGCGACTAATCCAAACATGACCGCAGATGCATCCATAGCCTTGAAGATGCTCAAGCAAGACAGACAGCTTTTGGTCGAGTTAATAGAACTCGGTGATCGGACAGTTAAGGAACTGACCAAGCTATGAAAACAACACCCGAACCTACTTTGGCCGAAAATCGCGAGGAGTGGATTGAGGCGTTGTCAGGCGATGATCAGCATTCGATCATGAACCAGATTCAAGAAATGATCTGGGATGCAGCTGCGTGGCGAGTGGTCAACGAGGCGCGACGACTTGCTCCGAAGGATTCTGAAGGTGGGGTGCAGCTAAACAACTTGATGTTTGGCTTGCTTGATAAGGTATTCTTTGAAAGCCAATTAGCAACTGTAAGGCGGCTCACTGATAGAGAGGGGATGCAGGGAAAACGGGGCGTGTGCTCACTCGTTGGACTTATCGCTGACATCAGTAAGCATAGAGAACTGCTTACCCGTGAGGCGATCTTCGATGCAGAAGGCCTTGAGTACAATTACGAGCCTATTCAAGTTTCTCGAATGGAGTATGTTCAGGCCAGACAAGCTGCCGGAGAAATGGCTTGGGACGTGCCCGAAGCACTGAGGTGGGAACGCAACGAGAGACGCCACAAACAGATAGATAGGCTAACGGGTGTTGAATCTTCTGATAGGCAGCTTTGCGATATTCTCCAATGTGAGATGCTGGCCAATCTCAAAAAGAAAATAGAGAAACCCTGCGAGGACTTGATTGTATACGCCACCAAGTTCATAGCTCACGCGGCTACACCGGAAAGTAGAGAAACAAAGAAGGCTGATGAGATTGAAATCACGCTTTCAGATGTCTGGGAGGCCCATAAGGTACTCTGCGAGGTAGCCAGATTCCTGGCGATCTGTGTATTGGGTGGATCCTGTCCGGGAATACTGATGATCCCAGCATTCGACCAGTTTAAGCACATTGACAAGGCACTTATCGACGCTTCGCAGATTGCGAAGTTGGAAAGCTTATGGCAAGAGTTCGACAGTGAATGCTATGAGTGGGGCCAGTGGGGTCTTGATGAATATGAAGCCGAATTTGGTAATCATACTGGGAAATGAATTCGAATCTCCATTTCATGCCCTGCCCCACTTGTCATTTGTAGTATCGCGGCCGGTTGTGTAGGATAGGTTCAGTCGAAAAAATTGTGAGATTCTTGGCAGCGGCAGGGCCGAGCGCATAATCCTGTCCAAGCCCATTTGATCGGCGACGCCTATTTTTGCAGCGAGCTTTTTATGGACCCAGTAGTTATTAAAATCCTGACGATTGCCGGCTGTCTGCTAGGTCCGCCAGCGTGGGGTCTGTCGGTCGAGTGGCTGTTCCACAAACTCCGCAGCCGAAACGCCGGATGCCCGGCCGAGACGAAGTAGACCTTTTGCAAAATCGAAAACCGCTCGAAGCGGCCGCCACAACTTTTTGATTGAAGTTTTTGTAATTTATGCCCACGCGGCCCTTTTAAAATAATTGCGATACGTCGCGATCCCCTACTTAATTAAATTGGAAGTTTTCGTAAATGATTCCCCAGTGGCTTGACCCTACCTTAGTAACCCAGGAACCTATCCGCATGGCTGCGCTGGTGCTTACCGGCCTGCTTATCGGCACGGTCGGCGGGCTGTTCGGGGTCAGCGGCTGCTTTTTACTTACGCCGATCCTGGCCGAAGTTCTCGGCATCCCATACAAATATGCCATCGGCTCGGCAAGCGTCCACGCCGTCGGTATCGCCGCGACCGGCCTGCGGAAACACCTGCGAGTAGGCGGGGTTGACCTCAAGCTCGGCCTGATGATCGCATGCGGCGCGGGCGCCGGCTCGTTCACCGGCAGCCAGATCATATCGGCCCTGGGAAAAATCTGCTCGCCCGAGGCTCTCGTTACGACCGTTCGGATTGTGCAGATTGTGCTGCTGGGATTTGTCGCGTTTATGGTATCGCGGCCCACAAAAGGCGACGGCCACCGCACGATTGCCCAGCGAATACCTTTCGGTCCGCGGCGTCCCGTACCGGGTAAGGAAGACCGCGATTTTTCAATGCCGGCCGCGATATTACTGGCCACGGTATGCGGGCTTGTCGCCGGCTTCCTCGGCCTCGGCGGCGGAGTTGTCTACCTGCCGATGATGATTCTCGCTATCGGAGCGACTCCGCACGCGGCCGTCCGAGTTACGCTGATCATTACGCTCTGTTCGGCGGTGGCGTCAACTATCGGCCACAGCTTTGCCGGCAATGCCAGCCTCGCGATAGCCATGCTGCTGATGATCGGCTCGAGCGTGGGCGTGCAGATCGGCTCATCGATATTCCATAAGATTCACGGCGACGGCATCCGCAAATACTTCGTGGTGGTGGTGCTGGCTGCGATGAGTTTAGTCGTCTGGAAACTTGTCGAAAGCTTTGTCGGCTAGTGGGTGTTACTTCAGCTGAAAGCTTCCTGGCTCTCTTCAAAAAGCTTTGTCGGCTAGTGCCGGTAAGCTTTTGCCGATTGCAATCGGCGACCGATCCGCACACAATGGACCCGCATGGCTAAGGGTAAAGGCAAATCTCAACGGCGTATCTCCAACTGGCAGCAGAAGTACCTCCAGGATGATGAGATTACCGGTTCCGAACTTCGTGGTTCGCTGGCTCGTCGCGGTGTGAAGCTGCCGGCTAATCGGCTGGCCGCGCCGAATAAGAATCTCGATTCGCTACCGAAGATCGACGGCATGGTGGTTTCGCTTTTTCCCGGCGGGGTAATCGTTCGCACGGAAAACGAGCAGTTGCTCTGCGGCATCGCCGGAACTTACCGCCCGCCTAAAGGTGCAAGTGCTCTCGCCGTCGGCGATACCGTTACCGTTGCGGTTACCCGGCCCGACCACGCCGATTCGGCCGCTTCTGCCGATAAGAATCGCGCCGATGGAATGGTTCTCTCGCGAGCACTTCGCCAGACGGTTCTTTCACGCCCCCGGCCGAAGTCGGGCAAGCGTCGCGATGAATACAAAACCGAAACTTTCGAGAAAGTTATCGTCGCCAATATGGACGTGCTGCTGATCGTCGCGGCCACTCAACAACCGCCGCTTCGCCACGGCCTGATCGATCGGTTTCTTATCATCGCCGAACGCGGTGAGCTTTCGCCGGTGCTGGTGATTAACAAAATCGATCTCGGCCCGCCGGATGAAGATGTGCTGGCCGACTTTGTCGAAATGGACATCGAGATTTTCCATTGCTCGGCTGAAACCGGCGCGGGTGTCCAAGAGCTGTCGGCCTCGCTGGCCGGGAAGCGTTCGGTCTTCGCCGGAGCGTCGGGCGTGGGCAAATCCACTCTCATAAATGCAATCGTCCCCGGTGCCGCAGCCGCTACTCGCCAGGTTCGTTCCAAGGACAATCGCGGCCGGCACATGACCTCGGCCGCAGCCATTTATGATCTTCCCGCCGGCGGTATGCTGGTCGATACGCCCGGCATTCGCGAGTTGGGTATCCGCCTGGAGGCGACCGAACTGCCGTGGTACTTCCCGCAGTTCGAGCCGTTCGCCGCTCAGTGCAAGTTCAACGACTGCACCCACACGCACGAGCCAAACTGCGGCGTCATCGCGGCCGTCGAAGCCGGCGAGATACCCCCCACCCGCTACGAAAGCTACCTTCGCATCCTCAACACAATCAACGAACGTTTTTAACCGCTCCGATCCGCAAAACCAACTTCAACCTTTAGATAAAGGCTTTTCTAGTGTCTCTCGTTGCGTTTTCCTTGCGATTCCTTTGATAGTTTTACGTTTTGCTTGCTGGTTCTTCGCTGGCCTTCGATCGAATTCGAGTCTTTTGCTACTTCTTCAAAGTTCTTCGAGATTTTTCTATTGTCGAGAATTTTGCCGGGCAGCACTGCTTGCTCGCAAGCAGTGAAGAATGAGATGCGTCGCATATGAAGATGTGAAAGATGATGGTCTGAAAAAACTGGGTGGCACTGCTTGCTTGTCAAGCAGTGTTGACTAGAAGACGCTTACTTCCGCTTGGCACGTCCGATCACTCGGCCGCCATATTGCGTCTTAGAAAAAGTACCCACCATCTGACCAATGCCCGCGTCTGCGCGCGCAAAACGGGTTGCGTGACTTGATGGAATTTCCCGATCCCCCGGCCGGGCCGCTTGAAAAGGCCCCACGAATTTTTTGAGATTTACGCGCCCACCGAAAGCCACGACCACTTATGCGCGCCCAAGCCGGTATTGGGTGCCAGATGGCGGAACACTCTGGACCCACTTTTGAAAGGATGTTAGAATGTGAAAAATGTCTAACAATCAACCATTCTCGCAATCTTCCCTGAATGAGATATTTAAGATCTCGCCCAAGCTCCCCAACTGCGTCAACTCGCGCGAAAACAGTACGCTGGAGTTCAAGGAGTCATTCGGATGGGTTAAAGCGGCAGACTACGCGCGAACCTGCGCCGCATTCGCAAATACCAAGGGGGGATACATCGCCTTCGGCATCAAGAACAAGCCGCATGAGCTTACGGGCTTGCGAGGACCGCCCCTCGATCGCTTCGAGGCGATCGATCCGGCAAAAATTACTGAGTTCTTCAACCAGCATTTCGCACCAGAAATCAACTGGGACATCCATATTCATGAGGTTGCGGGCAAGCAGTTCGGTTTACTTTATGTCAGTGAATCTTCCGAAAAACCTGTCGTCTGCACGACTGAAGCCGGTGGCAGACTCCGGGAAGGTGACATCTACTATCGCTATCGCGGCACAACCACACGCATCAAGTATCCAGAACTGAGAGTAATCCTGAGCAAGCGGCGCGAGGAAGAGCAGCGACTGTGGGTCAAGCACTTGGCAAAGATCGCACGCGTAGGTGTTCGGGAATCTGCTATTTTCGATTTGCAGACCGGGCAAGTCTCAGGCGCTAAAGGCACATTCTTTATCGACGAGTCACTTCTGAGCCAGCTCTCATTCTTAAAAGAAGGGGAATTCAAGGAGGTTACGGGTAAGCCTTCACTGAAGCTTATCGGTTCACTCAAGGCCGTATCCGGGGGCCCGCAGATTATTACCCGGAAGCAGGTGATAAAGAGTAAAGGTATCAGAATCGCTGATATCATGCTCGCTTTCTTAGATCAGCAGAAGATCGATGATCCTGAAGAGTACATCAGGCAAATATGCTTCGAGAATACCGCCTATTTACCAGTGTGTTACTTTATGCATATGGCCAAGCTGAACAGGGAGGCAACGATTCGTCTGGTTGACGGCGTTATTTGCCGTGGACGGGCCAAAGGAAGGCTACTGCATCGGCTGAGGACCAAAAAAAACCAGCAAACGACAATGCCATCCACTGATAGGGGATCGGGTCCAAAGAAGATGGAGTTTGTGGCCCAAGCGAAAGCTCACACAATTAGTGAGAAGCTAACGGGGGCAGAATTGAAGCACTGTCTCCAGGCACTCCGCACACTGACGCCAGCACAGGTGAAGAAGAATTCCAAATACCTTCGTACCCTACTGAAGCTCTGGTTCAACAAGCACTATACCTCGAATGATGGTGCGATTGCTGATAATCTTCGGCGAACGATTTGCTGGTTAGATGAGGCCATCTTTATGCCCGTGGAAGTATGAAATGTTATTTGGCGAGCAATTCGCTAACTATGTGATTTGAGGTTTGGATACTAGTTTACCATCTTGTAAACGGGGTGAAAATAATGGCAAAAGAACCTATCAGAATTGGCGATTTGGTTTTTCCAACTAAGACGGCTGTGCTAGCCTACTTTAGTGAGATGTTAAATAATTACGTTGATGGTCAGGATGTTGATGTGTCAGACTCCGTTCATCTGTCAAACCTTATAAAAAGGCATCCAAAAGCGGCAGACAAAATTGGCCCTGGCATTAAGCGATTCTTTAAAGACAAAACTCGTTATCCGACAAGTAGTTTTTGGATTGAGCGAACCGATGGGACAACAGTCCATTTCGCGTTGAAAAAATGTGTTTTCAAGGTTAAGTAAGCGAGTTTCATACTTCCTTGCCGACCCGGTTGGCATCCAGCTAGAATCGCTGGAGGACGGATTAAGATTCCGCGTGCAGGTTACTGCACGCCCTACCTACTTGCTGTCAAGGAGTGCCACCCGGCCCAAGATTCCGTCGGCAACAAGTCCCCGCGCCCTACTAAGACATGCTTCTGCGAGCAGAAACATGGCACCCAGACGAGTCTACCTACTTATTGCGAACTCTTGCTCGCTACTACCATGACTTCGATTTCATTTAGTCTGAGAGGTTTGCGGTTCCAACTCCCGGCCGAGCCGCCCCAGATATTGACCGCTTCCATGCCCGCCAGACGGAATAGCAAAGTAAGCTCCGTCGGCACAAACCCGCGCTCGCGAACTCGCAACGGCTGGCCGCCTTCTTTAGGTGGTATCTCAGTGACCATCGAAAGTGTCATCGGCTCGCAATCGCCCTTTTCTATGCCCTCATCGGAGTAGTTGCGGATAATACGCAGACCGTTGAGAATAGTAAAAAGCGACTTCGCACCCGGCTTGAGTGAGTTGGAGATATTTTCCAAAATCGCAAGCGGCTGGGCGATGGCGTCGTCCGCAGGGGACAGCAGGCCGAAAGCGCCTTCGCACAGACAAATGGCTGCATCGAATTTCTTATCGAACGAAAATGCCGTAGCGTCACCTTTGATGAACTCAACGCTTACGCCGGCGGCATCTGCCTTGGCCTTGGCCTGGGCGAGCATCCCGGCCGAGATGTCGATCCCCGTTACCTGATAGCCCCTGCTGGCCAGCTCCACTGCGTGCCTGCCCGTGCCGCAGGCCACATCTAGAACCGAATCGCCCGGCGAGAGGCCCAGTTCGTCGATCAGGAAATCGACTTCGTTAAGCGTGTTCTTGGTGAAACCCAAATCGTCATACTCAGGAGCCTCAATATCATGAAACAACTCCCACACGTTTTTTTCTTCTGTCATCTATTGGCCTCAATTAAATGAATATCACCGAACTTGCACACGAAGATAACTCGATTCTCAGCTTTCAGCTATTAAAGATCAATGATCTCTTGGGTTATCGCACTTTCAACTTACCTGACCTACTTCCCCATTGGCTAGCGCGGGCTCAGCGCGTAGAATGCGGCTGGCGATATTGGTTGACGCTTTGGACCTCCAAAGGATGATTCATGAGCACCGAATACATAAAGCAACTTCCCAACGGCTTGACGCTGCTGGGCGAACATAACGAGGCGGTCTCCTCGGCGGCACTGACGTTTATGCTGCCCGGCGGAGCGGCCTACGACTCGGCCGAGCTTGCCGGCGCAGCTTCGGTGGCTACCGAGTGGCGGTTCCGCGGCGCAGGCTCTCGCGACACGCGACAGCTAAACGACGCACTCGATTCACTCGGTGCTCACCACGGCGAGTCGGTCCAATCGGCCAACGTCGGCTTCTCTAGCGTGCAACTCGGCAGGAACCTCGCCGACGTGCTCGCGATCTACGCCGATATCATCCTCCGGCCGCGGTTGACGGACGAGACGTTCGCACCCTGCCGCGACCTTATCGCACAGGATTTGGCATCGCTGGAAGATGAGCCCGCCCGCAAAGCCAACATGCTCGTACGGGAAAACTTCTACCCCTACCCGCTCGGCCGCAGCGTTTATGGCGATTTCGAGTCGCTCGAATGCATGTCAGCCGGCGCGATCCGCAACTGCGCGGCGAGCCAACTTTCGCCGGCCGGTGCGATTATGTCCATCGCCGGCAATATCAATTGGCCGGAGCTTTGTGAGCTGGTAGATAAGCACTTCGGCGATTGGCAAGCGACGTCGCCCGAGCCGGTGAAACCTACCGACCCTCGCGGCGGTGTTACGCACATCAAGAAGGATTCCGCCCAGGTGCATATCTCTCTGGCACACAAGGCCGTGCCGATAACCGACGAGCGATACTACGCCGCGCGCATGGCCGAAGCGGTGCTGAGCTGGGGCATGGGGTGCAGGCTATTTACCGAGGTCCGCGAGAAGCGTGGGTTGGTCTATCACGTCTCATCGCGATACAGCACGATGAAGGATTTCGCGGGCATGTTCACCTACGCCGGCACGCGGCCCGACGTAGCGCAGGAGACGCTGGATGTGACAATCGGCGAGCTTCGCCGGCTGGGCGAGGCGATTGAGCCTCAAGAACTGGCCAGGGCGAAAACGCAGCTAAAGAGCGCACTTGTTATGCAGGGCGAGTCGACGTCTGCCAGGGCCGGGGCGCTTGCGGGCGACTTCTACCACCTCGGGCGAGTTCGCACACTGGCGGAGATTTCCGACGCGGTAGACGCCGTTAAAGTTGACGACGTACTGGCGTACCTCGCCGGCGTCCCGGCCGAAAACTTTACCGCGATAGTGATCGGCCCCGAACCATTGAAAATTAGAACAACATAGAAAAAGCGTGATCGAGTGCCTTATAAAAAATTCACAGCCATTGTAATCGGCCCAGAACCACTAAAATTAGGTTAAACCAAAGAGTAGCAACTATGGAATTCAATCACGTTCAACTGGACAACGGGCTGACGATTATCGGCGAGATCAACCCGGCGGCGGCATCGATGGCAGCGGGCTTTTTCGCACGCACCGGCAGCCGGGACGAGACACCGAAAATCGCCGGCGTGAGCCACTTCCTCGAGCACATGATTTTCAAGGGCACCGACAAGCGTAGTGTCTTCGACGTCAATCGCGAGTTCGACGAAATGGGCGCCAGCTACAACGCCGGCACGAGCGAGGAGACAACCGTCTACTACCTCGGCATACTGCCGGAGTTCCAGGCCCAGGCACTTGACCTGCTGTGCGACATCATGCGGCCGGCGCTGCGGCAGGAAGATTTCGACGTGGAAAAAGGCGTGATCCAGGAGGAGATCGCCCTCTACGAAGATCAGCCGAAGTTCCGCGTCTACGACAATCTAATGAGCACGCACTTCGCTGGGCATCCGCTGGGCAACGAGATTCTCGGCACGGCCGAGTCGATTCGCGATATGGAACTCACCGACATGCGAGCTTACTTCGACAGCCGCTACTCGCCGACAAACCTCACCGTCGTAGGGACAGGCAACCTCGATTTCGACGCCTTCGTCGCAACACTTGAACGTCTCTGCGGCCGCTGGCAAACATACGATGTTACCCGCACAACCGACCGGGCTACGCCCAACGCAACGCAAAAAATAATCTCCGACGCCAAGGTAATGCGCGAGCACATCGGCTTGATGTCGGCCGGGCCTACGGCAATTGACGAAGATAAATATGCCGCGATGCTGGCCTCCTCGATCATCGGCGATACAACCGGCAGCAGGCTTTACTACGCACTGGTCGATCCCGCAATCGCGGATGAAGCATCGACGAGCTACGCCGGTCTCGATGGCGAGGGCGTGTTCATGACATTCATCTCCGCCGACGCCGAGCGAGCCGGCCAGGCCCTGCAGATCGCCCGCGACGAACTGGCCAAGTTTGCAGCAGACGGGCCAACCGAAGCTGAGCTTACCGCCGCCAAAAACAAAATCGCCTCGGGTGCTACAACCAGCGGCGAAATGCCACTGGGGCGTATGAGCGAACTGGGCCGGCAGTGGATGTACTGCGGCAATTACATTCCCCTGGCCGAGCAGATCGAAAGCATTTTCGCCGTAACAGCAGGCGATATCGCATCGCTGACGAGCAAGTACGACCTCTCGGCCGCGACGACACTGGGCCTCGGCCCGCTTGAAAACTTATGAGCCATAGCCGCGCCATTCCTAAAAGCTTCACGGGAAAGTGTGTAACCGTGGCCGGGCTTGGCAGGTTCGGCGGCGGGATCGGCGCGATCCGCTACCTCGCCGGACAAGGCGCAAAAGTAACCGTAAGCGACCAGGCGAGTGAAGCAGAGCTTGCGGGGTCGGTTGCCAAGATCGCCGATCTCGACGTAACGCTTCACCTCGGCGGGCACCTCGCCAAAGACTTCCTCGAAACTGACCTGCTGGTGGTTAACCCGGCCATGCCGAAAAGCGTATCCATCCTCGCCGATGCCATCACCGCAGGCGTGCCATACACCACCGAGATCAACTTATTCATCCAGCGGTGTCCCTGCAAAATCATCGGCATCACCGGCAGCGTGGGCAAATCCACAACCACCGCAATGGCCGGCGAAATTCTCACGCAAAAGTTCTCCACCCACGTCGGCGGCAATATAGGCCGGAGTTTGCTGGGCGATCTCGATTCCATCGCCCCCGACCACGTAGTAGTGCTGGAGCTATCGAGCTTCCAACTGGAAGACCTGCCGCTGATCGGGATAAGTCCCGCCATTGCATTGGTAACTAACCTCGGGCCGAACCACCTCGACCGCCACGGCACGATGGACGCATACGCGGCCGCGAAAAAGAACATCTTCGCATTCCAAACTGCTGACGATGTACTGATACTCAACCGCAACTGCACGGAGACTGCCTCCTGGGCAAGTGAAGCTCGCGGCAAGGTCGAATATTTCGACGCAGCCGACGAGCCGTTTGAATTGTCAGTCCCGGGCAAACACAACCAGGCTAACGCACAAGCCGCCTGGGCAATTGCAAAGCAAATGGGCGTAACTCGCACCGAAGCAGCCGAAGCACTTGCGAGTTTTGCAGGTCTGCCGCATCGGCTACAGTTCGTAGCCGAAGTAAACGGCGTGCGGTATTTTAACGACTCGAAATGCACAACACCTGAGGGCGCAATCGTAGCCGTCGAGGCATTTGAACCTGGAAAATCCATCGTAATAGCAGGCGGATATGATAAGGGCGTAAGCTTTGAGACGCTCGGTAAAGCCCTGGCCGAAAAGGCCAAGGCCGTGATAGCTATAGGCGATTGCTCACAGCAGATTCTCGCAGCAATCGAAGCCGCTGCATCAGCAGCTCCCGAAAAGTCAATCGCACAATCCGCGGCCGACCTCGCTTCCGCCGTCACCGCCGCAGCCGCACTGGCCGAGCCCGGCGACGCTGTACTTCTATCCCCCGCCTGCGCCAGCTACGACATGTTCACCAACTACGAACAACGCGGCCAAGAGTTTATCAAGCTGGTGGGTGAGTTGGGGTGATCGTTATTCAGGATTCCTTTTCTGGGTGCCATGTTTCTGCTTGCAGAAGCATGTCTTCACGCACCACGGCTTGACAAGCAAGCCGTGCCACCCCGAAAAGATTCCCGCGTGCAAAAAGTAGCACGCCCTACATTTCCTAAACGTTCAGTTTGCTTTGCTGGCCAAGTTGGTCGGCGTAGCGTTTGCGGATAGGTTCGACTTGCGTTTCGATGAAGTTGGCTACCTGCTGAGGAGCCCGGCCGATGAAGCTCTTGGCGTCGGTAATACCAGCTACGTCGATACCGGCGAAGGCGTCGTCGCCGGCAAGGCGATCTAAAAGATCGTTGGCCTTACCGAGCTGTTTTACCTGGACTGATGCTTCCTGGCTGTGGGCGCGAATCTTCTCGTGCAGGTCCTGGCGGTCGCCGCCGGCCTTCACTGCGGCCATGAGAATATTCTCGGTGGCCATGAATGGCAGTTCGGCTGCGATGTTCGCTTCGATCACGGCCGGGTAAACAACCAGACCTTGGGTGACATTCAATGTGATTCGCAAAATCGAGTCGGCCGTGAGGAAAGCTTCCGGCACGGCGAGGCGTTTATTGGCGGAATCATCGAGCGTACGCTCGAACCACTGCTCGGCCGCGGTGTGTAATGGGCTGGCGGAAATGTCCATCAGCCAGCGGGCCAGCGCGGTAGCTCGCTCTGTGCGGGCGGGGTTGCGTTTGTAGGCCATCGCCGACGAGCCGACCTGATCCTTGGCGAACGGCTCTTCCATTTCTTTGCGGTGGGCCAGCAGGCGGATGTCGTTGCAGATTTTATGTACGCTGGCACCGATCCCGGCGAGAGTCTGTACGATCGCGGCGTCTACCTTGCGGCTGTAGGTCTGGCCGGTGACGCATGCGATCTGCTCGAAGCCCATCTTGCCTGCGACGAGCTTGTCGAGCTGCTCTACCTTGTCGTGGTCGCCGTCGAACAGTGCGAGGTAACTCGCCTGCGTGCCGGTCGTACCCTTAGTGCCGCGAAATTCGAGATTCGCCAGACGATATTCGACGTCGGCGAGGTCGCGCACAAAGTCGCTGCACCAAAGACTGGCTCGCTTGCCGACTGTCGTAAGCTGCGCCGGCTGAAAGTGCGTAAAGCCCAAGCACGGCAGCTCGGCATATTCGGCGGCGAACTTGCCGAGAGAATCGATAACGTTAACCAGCAGGCCGACGATCAGCTC
>SDBS01002982.1_pt1 | contig 16677 bp, 13 predicted proteins | sample 2277091 | NCBI WGS metagenome assembly SDBS01 (sample SAMN10404972, study PRJNA504765) | marine sediment metagenome | isolation source: marine sediment core GS10_PC15, 163 cmbsf | place: Arctic Ocean: Southern Knipovich Ridge | collected 2010 | reverse complement strand
GGATTTACATGCTTTTTTATTGGAAATCTCGGTTTCCGCCCCCGCCAGGTCAATTGTCGAAGGAAGCAGCCAAAGGTTCCCAGTGAGCAGTTCGGTAGCTTCAGGAACCTTGCAACCGTCGGTTATGACGTCATAGGAGGTCATCGTGCCCTCTGTGGCGTCCAGGCCGTAGTGCAGCGTAAGATGTGCCTGTGGATCAAGGTCCAGCAGGCAGACATCCATACCTCGCGCCGCAACAGCGGCCCCGAGGTTGGCCACGGTCGTCGTCTTCCCGACACCCCCTTTTTGATTGATTACCGCTACGGTTCTCACGGGGAACATTATAAGAACTTTGGCGCGACAACGCCACGCGAAGGCGCAGAAAGGCGGCGAATGCCGCCGTGGCAGGACATTCGCCGCTTATTCCATCTTTACCCCCACCCGATTTCGGCAGGGGCCATCGCCGAAAATCCATCGGCGATCGTTGTGTTGTATCAGGGCTGTTTACTTTTTCTTTTTCGCTCTTTTCTTTGCCTTCTTCTTTGCTACTTTCTTCTTTGCTACTTTCTTCTTTGCTACTTTCTTCTTTGCTACTTTCTTCTTCGCTACTCTTTTCTTCGCTTTCTTCTTTGCCATGTCTTTCACCTCCTTCCGTGTGTGTTAAAGAACATACAAGAAGAAACATTAATACTTTTATATTTGATTATGCGGCTTATGCAAGAAGAACTCTTTTTTTTTATGATGTTTTTTTTTGCATCCTTATTTCTTCGTCACATTGCATTATCCGAATTCAGTAATTTTTTTCTCCTCCACGCGCACGAATATCACATTTCCCCATCGGGCGATTCACATGTAGGAATATGCCGACCAGAAAAAATGGCTTGGCGCGTAATACTTCTTGCGGGTATCGTCTTGGTAGAGAACTGAAAATAAAATCGAGGTCCATATGCAATTGCGATTGTTGTTAATTCCGTTTGCCGGCCTGTTGGCGGGTTGTCCGGTTCCGTACACTGACCCCACTTCGGTGGGACAGTGGAAACTGTCCGACCCCGCTACGGGCAGCACCTATTGGATATATGTGCCCGAGAAGTATTCGGAGCACAAACCGATGCCGGTCATCGTGAGTTGTCACGGTACAGTGCCTTTTGACGTGGCCGAGCATCATATCCGCACGTGGAAGTGGTATGGTGAAAAATATGGTTGCTGCAACGGTCAAGACAAACGTCCATAAGCGAATATGCAAAATGAGTAGAATCATGGGAAATGCAGCATTGCCGTCAATAAAGTAAAACTGAGGTGTTCTTGCTGAATCTCGCCAATGTCCTGCCATAATATTCAATCCATCCTGATGATATTGCTTAATATCTATTCTAGCCTAAATAAAAGTTTCGTCTAGCAATAATAAAGGATTGAGGATTGTGGGAAAGAGCATCAAGCGTTCCGCGTAATGACTAATATTGTATTATAAATTCATATTTATTAATCTTGATTTAAGTTGCTACAGAACGGCTTCCATCACGCAATCCTCAATCCTCAATCCTCAATCCTCAATCTAATCCTAATCCTTGACTTTAAAGTGGCAACTTGATTCAATGAAGTGTTAGATTTTAATAGATGTTTTTATTGATAGGGTGGTGTGGTAAATGAATATGAATATGAAGATTAAATTATTACTTATTGCCTCAGGATGTATATTATTAGGGGCTTGTAGCACAACGCCAACAAATTATTCAAATGAAAATTCAACAGATTTGCAGGCTGAGGCATATCAAATGGCGCAAGCAAATGTTTCTTTGGCAGAGGCGGCTGGTTCTGTCAGCCAATCTTTGACTGATTTAGGTGCAACAGAGCAGTCAGCTTATCCACCTCAAAGTGTGAGTAGTCCTCCAAGTCCAGCAAGTTATGGGATGGGGATGACGACATCGATTGATTGGAACGGACCAATTCAGCCAATTGTACAGCAAATCGCCAATGCGACTCACTATAAGTTGAAAGTACAAGGTAAAGCGCCGTCAATTCCGGTAATCGTTTCGGTTAATGCAAAAAATAAACCGATGGGTGATGTTTTACGTAATATCGGTTACCAAGCTGGGAAAAAGGCAAAAGTTGTGGTGTTTCCTTCAAGTCATACCATCGAGTTACGATACGATCAAACTTGACGGAAAAGGTGAGTTTCATACAAAGCACGAAACTTAAATGGGTAATAAATAGCATGAAAAATAGCGTGATTAAACGTGTTGTGGCTTTTAGCATACTACTGATGGGGCTTTTTTTATTATGTGCTTGCGCAAGTAGCATCAACATTAAATCAATCAACACGGAAAGTGTCTGCGATCTAGAGAATCTAACCTTACAAGAAACCACGCCAAAAGGCCCTATGGTGAGCAAAATTCGTTTGCAGGCGCTCAAAGATACCGCATTATCTATTGGCGCTCAGGGTGCTTTATCTTTGCGCTCAAAAGAACTTAATGCCATGTTAACGAAGCGGGCAAAGAAATTGAGTGAAATTTATAAGTTTGGTGGTTTGATTATGGATGATAATGTTTTGCCTCCGGTCTTACAGGAAAGTACTCAATCATTAAATTTACAAAGTTCTAAAATGTTAACGTTGGCTGATCACACCTATAAAATTGTGAAACAAGCACGTTTTGTCACAACAGCACCATCCTGGCGTGATTATTTAATGCTTTATTATAAAAAACCGACAATTCCAGATAGCACATTATTACCTAAGAATGATCAAGAGCGTAAAGTTTGGGTTAAGTATATTCGAATTGGTTGGCAAAATGGCATTGACCAAGCCAATAATATTTATGCGAATAATTTAGCGATGATGAAACGAGATTATCAAGGCATGATGCTATATCGAGAATTATTAGCAAAACACATGGTTACAAAACCATATGTTATTAAGAGTAATTTGGGTGTGACAAGTAACGAGGATCAAACAGAAATGCAAATTAATGATAGGATATTGCAAATTGCAGCTGTACCCAAATTTCAAACTAACAGTCAACAGTGGAAACCTGTTTTGGAACAAAAGCGATGACAGAAACTGAAGCTAAAGATTATTTATTTCCAAATGAGCCTTCGCGGTTTGAAAGTAAGTCTGCGGATGATCTCCTTATGTTTTGCGCTAAAAATGAGGCTTCAGACGTTACAATACAATCTGACGAGCCTATTTTTGCAGAAATTCATGGGCGTCTTCACAAAGTGACCAAAAGAAAACTTTCAAATAACGAAGTGGGAGAAATTGTTAATCAAATTTATGGTGCCAATGGTACAGCGCAGATTTTAAGTGGTGCGGATATTGATACACAATATGAAATTCGCCCAAATCGTTTTGAGCGTTTTCGATTTCGAATTAATGTAACAGGTTGTTTAGTTGAAGGCCATCAGGGCATGCAGGTAACTGCTCGTACGATTCCTAATGAACCACCTGATCTCGCTACTCTAGATCTTCAGCAAGAAATTTTAGATTCCTATGCGCCAAACCAAGGTATTGTTTATGTGACTGGGCCGACGGGATCAGGAAAAACAACTTTGCTAGCGGCGATGTTAAAGGACATTGTTTCAAAGCCCGATGGTAATCGAAAAGTTTTAACGTATGAATCGCCGATCGAGTTTGTGTTTGATAGTGTTAGCAAGCCAACATCCATTGTGAGCCAGGCAGAAATCCCTCGCAATCTACCCAGTTTTGCGGCTGGTGTGAGAAATGCTTTACGACGAAAGCCTGGGCTTATTTTAGTGGGAGAATCTCGAGATCAAGAAACAATAGCGGCTTCTATTGAGGCAGCTATGACAGGACATCCTGTCTATACCACGTTGCACAGTAATGGTGTTGCAGAAACTGTGCGCCGTTTAGTGACTTCGTTCCCATTTGAAGAGCGACATGGTCGAACAATCGATATTCTTGAGACAATTCGATTGGTTATTTGGCAGCGTTTGGTGCCGACTGTTGATGGTGGTCGAGTTGCGCTTCGAGAATTTTTAGTATTTGATGAAAGTGTTCGGGACTTTTTGTTAGAATCTAATTTAGAAGAGGCAACAGCGAACACACGAAAGATATTGCGTGAAAAAGGTCAAACGATGGATGTTGATGCGAAAAAGCAATTTGATGCGGGCCGAATTTCTGAACGAACTTATAAAATTATTTGTGCTCAATCTATGAGTGGCGATATTGATGCAGGCATAAGTGACACCTCGAAGAAGTAATTCTTTTTCTCTGTAAGGACTATCTAATGTATCGAAAGCGTAAAATTCAGTTGCTTGCTGCAATTTTTATGCCGAGTGCTATGATTTCGCTGGCATTGATTGCCTTATTTTTTTCTCACCAACTATTAAATATTATTCATTGGACTTATTTTCTGCCACCCATTGTTATTATTCTGTTACTTTGTTTGCCGCTAGGTCGTTGGCGTATTGGTGGTGTTGATGCAAAGTCAAATTATTCATTTGCGCGTTGGCTAATATTAGTAATTCTAACCGAACTTATTGTGAGTATTTTATTTTATGGACAATATCATATTATATTGCGACAAATTATGTTTTCTCAAGGAGCAAGCTTTCAACCCAAATCCTTTAATTTATTAATGCCGAGTTTGTTTTTTAATGATGGTCTGTTTCCTTGGAGCTTGATTGCTGTAGTGTCTGTGATTTTTGTTTTTGCGAGTTATTGTTATTCATCGCATTGGCCATTTTCAACGTTATTAACAAAACAGCTCAAACAACATCATTTTTTTCAATATGCTATTAACATTATTACTGCAATTTATTTGCGTTTTTCCTTTCGTTTTTTTATTGCATTTAACGTAGCTATTGCTACATTATTGCTTGCACTATTAGTTAGGCCATCGCTTCAAATTTTTCAACCCATTACGGGCGTGTTTGTCGGGTTAATGTTATTGCTATTATATTTTCGTGCAGATTCACAGAAGCTAATATCGCTTGTCGAAAATAAAAAACTAAGACTGGGTGTTTTTAGTATTTTTTTTATTATTCTGGCTGCAATTATAGTCGTCCTATCAGATTATGTTGTGATGCATTGGATCTTGCCAAGATTCCATCCAGCTAAATCAGCATCATTTTCATTTTCTCTCCAATCTTTTATTTCCACTAAACTAGCTTGGAAGCTATGGCTGTGGGAATGGTGGATTTTTGCTATTCCATTTTGTGCTTCTTGGTTAGGTAAAATTTCTTTTGGAAGGAAAATCTATGCTTTAATTTTTGCCATATTAATATTGCCGATAACATTATGGATATTGTTTTTCGTTTTTCGGATATCGTCTTTAGGAAATATTTTGCCGAGCATTGCTAATTTTCAGCCTGATATTTTTTTGGTGATATTAAGTGTGTTAGGTCAAATTTGCTTTTTTATTTTTCTGTCATCACGTTCTGCAATACATTACGCTTGGCTTGGGTTTGTTCCTATCAAAACACCCGACAAGTGTTACGTCAGAGGCTTGAGTCAGCTTTGGATGGTGGTTATTTCTATTCTAGCCATTTTAATGATGGCTGAAATTCAAATATTGCAATGGTTTCTGATGTTGTTAGCCATTCCTTGTATGATTATTTTTATTGCGAATATGGTTCTTACCCTAAAAACCCTCTGTACACGACAGTTTTTTACATAGAACCCAAATAGATTATCAAAATAAGCGCCAAAGGCGCGACATAAGATAGCCCAGGCCGTGAGGCCTGGGAAAGCTGTTAAAAGCAGAGATTGGAGGTCTGAAAGACCGACATAAAAGATGATACTATAATCAATTTTATGTCGGCCTTGCAGGCCTCAATTTATGTGGGATCAATTATTCCCAGGCCTCACGGCCTGGGCTATCTTATGTCGCGCCTTCGGCACTTTTACATGTAAAATATCAGTCAATTTTTGATATAGCCAGATGAATCAAGATGTTGTGCTCATCATTACGATCCAACTGCGGTTTTTAGGTTAAATAAAGCGGTTGCACTTGACTGAGTTATTTTTTTATCTAGTGCGTTAAAAAAACCTTCTTTTTCTTAGTTTTTGTTTTCGCCTTTACCTTTGCCTTCACTTTTGCCGCTATTTTTGTCAGGTTTTTTGCTTTCGCCGCCAATGTCTGGTTTTTTCTTTTGAGCTTTTTCTTGTGAAGCACCATCCAATCGCTTCTCAGAATCGCCTGAGAGTTTGCTTGTAGCAGCGCCATGAATTTGAGAGGCGGCTCCAGTAGCACCACCAAATGCTTGTTTTGTCTCTTGCTCACCAGAGCCTTGTTCGCTACCAAGTTGATGTTGGTTGCCGATAAATCGAAGAACGTGGTCTGAGATTGTAGTAATTAAGCCAAAGCTTTTGTTTAAAATAGCGATGACAAGAGAGATATAAATCACTAAGTAGAAAATACTTTGAATCGGTCCAACGGTGACGCCCGTGCCGCTTGCTGTGCTTCCCATGATTTGTCCGAAGGAAAAGTTAAGCAGGGTGACTGCTGCGACCGAGAGTAATATGCCAACAAGTAATCCTATCACCATAAACGTGGGCCGAACAAAAACGTTAACGAGCAACATGAGCGCGGGTTCAGCACGACCATAGACTTCGTGGCCTTCTGGGTGCGTAATACCAAGTGCGACCAATGGCGCCGCGAGTATCGTTTCTATAACACCAATGAGCCATCCCATTGCAGCAAAGAAGAAAATAATATAAGGAATCATCGGAATGTAAACTTGCATAGTTAAGCCGATCGTAAAGAGTAATCCCATGCCGAACATAACGGGTACTAGAACAAAACGAGAAATAGCCGCAAAAACAGTTTTAAATGGACTTACACTGGGGCAAATACCGGAGATTAATGCCATACCCAAAATAAATGTGAGTCCAAGTTTAAAAAATTCTTCCACAAGCGTGACAATGCGTGTGCCTAATAATTGAATGGTGATGATTGGGTTGAGGACAACTGGTTTTCCGTCTTGATTATAGTTAAATTCATTATTGATAAATCCTTCATTTGACCAAGAGCCAGTGACCATTTTTCGGAAGAGTTCAACAATCGAATTGAGAATACCTGTTCCGCCGCTACTAGTGAGAATATCCTGCCAATTAGTGCCAGCAGTAGCACCTTCGCCAGCAAAAGTGGATGAATCACCAGAACCTGGGTCACCGGTTAAGTTAGATAAATCTCCGATACTGTCTACTAAGTTTGAAACTTGCGCTATGTTGTAGTAATAACTGCCTGCCATTATCCAACCTAGATCGTCAATGTTTTGCCATGCTTGATTTTTAATTTCCTTGTTTCCTTCAGTGCCTTGGTATGATTTTATTACCTTATAGAAAGCATCGACCTTTTCTGTCACAGGATTGTTGGCAGCAGTCGACGGGGGAAGTGGTGTATTGTAATACGCATTAATTTTAGCGTCTGGAAGGGAAGCAGTGAAGATATCTTTGACAGCTGTCGCATAATCTTTATCGAGTTCTGATGTCATCGAATAGTTTTTTTCTGCATCTTTGTTGGAAGAAGATGGCCATTTTATAATGCCACAATTGACTGTGATTGCGCCAGATTTGCCGATATTCGATTGGTCAGTTGATGGTTTTGAGCTGTCATAGTAAGGCGATTTGTTGTATCTGCTTTGATTCGCAAATAAAACACAATCGGGCGTATGTGGTGCCGCTTTATTCGTACCGGTTGCAATAGATCCATTACTGGTAGCAGCGTAACCGGGAAAGAAGCAATTAAAATTATAACCATTAAAATACACGCTTGAGTCTTGGCTGCTACTACCTGAGCTGGTGCCATCCGTTGAATTACTGCCATCGCCGGTACTTTGGCTGCTTTTAAAGGCAACATCCGTGAAAGAAGCGTTAAGTGCAGTATTCCCGCCGCTATCTAGCGTTATATCTGGATCGTTAAAAGAAGTAGATCCACCATCTTGTTGATATCTTTTATACAAACAAACAGCTTTGTTCTGAATTTGAGAGCCAAAATTTGTAAATGTCGATTTGTTTGGCGCTAGAGCGACGGGCACTCCTGTAATATTATCCATGTAGACTAATGCTGTATTCCAAACTTGATCTGCAGCGCCAATGCCTTGAACAACAGTCCACATCATAATAAGTTGAATAATTGAATAGCCCGATTTAGTGGGAATAATTACAATGATGCCAACAATAGAACGAATGGGAACCCACAGTGAGTCTAATTTCTTTCCGAGGAATTCACCTTGATGTGCAGTATTGACAATTGACATGATGACTGTGTACATCACAACGATCACGGCTAGACATAGCATTGTTTTATTAAAGGTGCCAAAAATTTTGGCTAATATGACCGGCACAGTTGTTACATCTGAGCTAGAAAGAAGACCATTCATTTTGCCAAAAATCATTTCCAAATACCTAATGGATTGATCATTTTTGGCAAGTGTAAAAAGGCTTGCGAAGCTTGCAGCGTATACACTTATATTCGTAAGTAGCAGTGCTAATCCGGTCAGTGACAGGAACAACCAATGGTTTTTCTTTTTATTAAAATAATTATTTGCCATACAAGCTATTCCTCGTTGATTTTTCCATCTAGCCACTCTTTTAAGGTGCAGCCTAATTTTCTATTTCTAATTTGGAAAATGTAGAAGTGTATGGAGCAGGCTTTGACAATAAACAAAATAACAATCATGAACGTAATAAAGCCTACGAAGAGATGGACGCCCCAAAACAAATAAAGCATGTAGATGCTGATGATGGTGGCAAATAAGATATAAAGGAACATTTGAATTTTATATCGATGTACAAGATTAGGTAGATCGTTTTCAGAGATATTTTGTCTGATTAAGGCTTCTTCGAAAGTTTCTTTGTAGGAAGTTTTTTGGGCACTAAATCCAGTTTTTATGATGCCAAGCAAGTCTTTGCTATCGCCTTTTAGTCGGTCATATCCTAACCAACTTTTGACATCTACAACGGATTTTACTACGCCGCCAGTAATTTTGACAATTCCCATAGTCGCCCATCCTTTTAACAATCTTTATTAGAATACAAATATAGCGCAAAAATCAAGAAACTTGTAGTATATTTCAGTTGTTCACGAGTTTCGCAGGAGGCACAACTCGTTATGAATGTATGTTTTGCATAAAGTGCGAAACTTGTATTGTATTATAGTTGCGATATACTATATTTACTTTGATTGTATTTAATATTGCTGAAGGTGAATGGAAATGCCAGATTTGTCCACACAAGGTGCACATGAATTTTGGAAAAACTATGAAGATCCAATGATTTATCGTGTTATTTCTTTTATGGAAGCCGTAGAAAAATGGGCTGTTGATGGCGACCCATCAGTAGAAGCTGCAATGGATAAGTTTGGGAAAAGCTTAGATGGCGTGACCAAGTTTGACCTTACCAATGAAGATCATTATTTGAATGTTGGTTGTTATTTACGGATGGCTAGAGTATTACGTATTTTACAAGCTATCGATACAGCACACCCCGGGTCTGCCTCTCGTTTATTAATGTATGCCGAAGATAAAAGCCGTCAGGGCAATACTGCCGCTGAATTGTTTTTACGCCGAAATATTGTCTTTGAACGTCTAAGATTGTTAGCAAGAATTTTCTCACCCGAGCGTTTTTCGCTTGTGACAAAAGCAATGGAGCATGAAGATGAAGTTTAAACATAATTCAATTTATACGTTTGTCATTATTGGTATTTTGGCGGGTTTTACAATCTGTGCTTTTGCGGCAAAAGGACCGCTTTATAAGCAATTAAATAGTTACAACAGTAAACAAGCACTGGCCAATCGACAGCAAGCTGCCCAAAAATGGGGGGATGCGATGAAAGCAGCTGATGCTCAGGCAAATGTAACAGCTGATCAGCAGGCGCAGCAACAGCTTCAAGCGAAACAAGATGCAGGTAAAAAGGCATATGCTGGTTTGATTGACCAACAAAAAGTGATTTCAAGTGATCCGGCAAGTGATGGAAAACCACAATCAAGAGTCCCGAAGGGTGATATCAAAAGCTTGTGTGATTGTTATTCAAGCCTTGATGTGTTTAATTATAAAAGTAATTTTAAGTACAATGATAAAAATGAACGGGTTTCGAGAATTAAGCCAGCATGTACTTGTAAACCGAAATCAGGCAGCGCCTCTTCAGCCGTGCAAACTACGACAACTACAGCTACAACGACAACCGGTAAAAGTCAGACGACCACGCCTGTTATTTTATCGACCGGTGGTGGTAGTGCTACAGGCGCTTCTTCTGGCTCAACTTGGAAAATTAACTATAATTAATTAGGGAGATAATATGAAATTACTGAGGAAAGCATCTTCCATGTGGCTTAAGATTGTCATTATTATTGGGGCTAGTGTACTTTGTTTGCAAATCAATAATGTTGCCTATGCTATTCCTACTATAACTTCTGATCCTATCGCAGAGGCGTTAGATTTAATAATATCAGTTGCTACCGCGGCAAATGCTCTAACAAATCTAGCTGGAAAGGCGTTGTGGATATTAAAGTGGGGTATTATTGTCGGAGTTGTTGCCGATGTTGGGACATTGTTAGCACAGGTAACACTGACCGCGACAGAAGGTAATTTGTACGATCAAAATGACACGGGTCAAACACAATCGAGCATGGGGACTTTCAACAACGAAGCTTATGGAAACCCCAACAATTTCACAAATCAATTAGCAAATTATAATCAGCCGGTTGAAGTCAAAAGTTCAGATGTGAATTCGCTTTCAGGCGACCCTATTACATACTCGGCAACTTCAGCAAATACTCTATTAGGTGGAAGCAAAGTATACTCTGCTGATCAGAATAAAGCGGCGGGTTATTACGTAAAAAATTCAACAGGTGCGGGTATTGGTCTATCAAAACCCAACGATACTTGGCGTACGAATACAACACCTGAAGCCGTGCGTTATAATGCTTATTACAATATGTCAGCGGCCAACCAATCACAAACCGCTCAGGCGCTTGTTGGTATTCAATCCAAGAGCGTTACGCCTCAGGCGGATAACCCAGACGGTCTGAAGAGTACATCCTCTCAACATTCTTCTGACGCATTGTCCATGACAGTTTGCGAGTCTAAATCTAACCCTTTTATAAAAATAGGCTGTATGGTAGCCAGCATGGCGGCCCTCGCTCCTACCGTTTTAAAGATGGGCTTTAATATGTTTTCGTCAACCATGGGGTTGCTTGGAGGTCTTAATACAACCGCTTCTTCAGCGATGAGTTTTGGGGTTTTGGATCCAATGTTTAAACAAGCAACTGACTCAGCTGCAGGATCACAATCGAATGCTTATAAGAAATCTTCTTCATAGTATTGAAGGGGTTTTAGGTTTTACTTTCTTTTCAGAGGTTGTTGAGGCGGTATAATTTTCTCTTCGGTTTTTGTTTCAGAGCGCTCTATAGGTTTTTGAAAGAGTTGTTTGCCTGATGATGGTGAGTTTGGGTTTTTATAATATCGCTCAATTGTTTTAGCTTGAGTGATAACATCAGATCTGCCGCCAGGTGTTTTTTCTCTCACGACTTCCAAAGTGGTTTGTTTTTCTTTTCGAAATAAATCTGTTGTCGTTTGTTTTTTATCGATGTTGATTTTGTCATTTTGAGTTTTTTCTTGAGTGGTTTTCCTTGTTGTGTCTATTTTCTCTTTCTCAGAATGCCCCTCAGCTTTTTGATCAACACCAGATTTTTCAGACGTGGGTTGTTGTTTTTGAGTGGAGGTCTTGACTTCTGAGAAGCCACCAAAGGTACTAAAAGAAGATGAAGATATTTTGGTGAAGGTGCTATATTTCGATGCTTTACCCGTCTCGCGATGACCGGTCTGACTAGTCTCAGATTCTTCCAAGAGTTTGGCTTCTTCATCTTTTGAATTTTGTTCATCTTTTTTGTCTTCGATAGATTTTTCGTCTTTTTCAATTTGTTGCTCTTTTTCAGCTTCTTCAAGAAGGGAATCTTTGTCGGTAGAGCCAAGTTCTTTTTGTTTCGCAAGCCATTCTTCATGCAACTCAGCCATGAATTTTTTAGCAAAAAAATCAATGTTGAGTTTCTTTCCTTTACCCCCGCCTTCGTCATCATCGGCTTCTTTGGGTATTTTACTACGACAGCTTTGGCATATCTCTGAGTATTCTTTGAGTCGTTTGGTTGAATCAATGACAAAGCTTGATAATGGTTTTCGAATGCCACAGACGGAGCAAATTTTGGTTTTGTTCGACGGTTGCTTTTTCATCCCAGAATGCTTTCTTTGATAACTAAATTAGAATGGCTTCATGCCATCATCATTTCGCAATGTAGCATTAACTGAGCAAAAAGGCGAATTATACTTCTTCAGTTGCAGAAGAATTTACTGAGGAAGTCGCTTGTTCGATGGTTTCCAGATATTTTCTTTTCAGAAAAAGAGGGCTAAGTGCTCTTCTAAAGAGGGCTTTGTTTTCGAGAACAGTCGCACACTTTTTACTGAAGTAAATGATAAGTAGAGAATAAACAACTATCACAAGTGCAATTGCTAAAGTAGGCCAGTGTTGAATGTGTGGCCAAGTAAAATGAAAACTCATCAATAGAATGGGGTAATGTAGCACATATAATGTATATGAAGATCGCGAATAAGTTGCCAGTTTTTTACAAAATGTTTTTTTGAAGGAAACATTAAGGCGAATGATGATAGCTATTATTAAGGCTAAGATTAATGCCAAGCATGTTTGAATGAAATAGCCAACATTGCCAGATGGAACAAAAACATTACGTCCGTCAACCCAATAAGAGACAGTGCATATGATGACAAGAAGCGCAAATAGAAGAAAAATTGGTTGGTTGGCTTCATTAGAAAATAATTTATTAGATCTGTAGGCAAGCGCTATGAGTGCGCCGGACAACCAAATGAAAGCGACGAGTAAAAAACGCAAATGATTAAAGGCAATCATATAAATGATGATGAATGCAAACATGCAAGCGCCCAATTTCCGATGTTTTCTGGTGATGATTGATGCAATAAGCACGAATAGTATGTAATACCAAAACTCATAACTCAGCGTCCATAAAGGCAAATTCATTACAGGCGCATCTTTTCCAATAAATATTCCTTGCAGAAAGAATAAAGTGGAAAAATAATTTTTAGGTGGCAAAGAAGCTGAGTTAAGAAAGGAGAATTTAATGTTTGGTGAAACGTTATGGTATGTGCATGAAAGGCATCCGTGGGTAATAATTAAAAAAACGATAACTGTTATTAACAAACTAAATATGAGTGCCGGGTAAAGGCGGGTAAGACGTTTGAAGAAAAAAAGTTTTACTGGAAGCTGAAAATTATTACGCTGAATAAGATTCAGACTATCATAAGTAATAAAAAAACCACTCAGGATAATTAATGCCATCAAGCCGATTTGAGGAAATGAAAAAATATAAAAGTAAAACAGACCGTGAACTCCATACCTCGGGAGCAAATAAATCATTGCGGCATGTGCAAAAAGTACAGTAAAAGCGGATAGTGCTCGAATGATATTCAGCAGATCAGAGTGGTTTTCTGACAGAGGGCGCAAATTGTTAAGTGGTGTCGTTGCCAATTTGAATAAATTTCCGTGTGTGATCTATACTCATCGTACTTAGCATCTCGATCTTGAAGCACGATGAGTATGGCAAAGCCTAGCATATTTTAAATTATCTTAATAACATTATAGGATAGAGTCAGTTTTGTTGTTGAAAAAATGTTCATTTATTGGTAAATATACGTAGGCAAGCTATTTGCTGATAAAACATGGCATTTATTTGTATCAGAATTGGTTTTCCATGCTTGCCATAAAAGCGGTTTATGCTATGTTATTCTAGTTAGGCATCGTTATTTCATGGGAAGGTGTGTTTCGCACTTTGTTCGAAACTTGTGAGGATATTTATTATGTCACCAGCACTGCCTTCAGGCGGAGGAGGAGAGCAACGCGACACAGGCACAGGCGTTATTTGGATAATGATCGGTGCATTTGTTGTACTTGGTGTTATCTGGCTTGCAGGACATACCTTAATTGTCGAGGGCTTTTTTAAGTTAAAGTTATTTGAAATATCGATCGTTAATTTTTTTACCGATGAATTGGGTGGTGTTCGTACCAAAATTCTTCAAGCTAATCCTGCGAATGTGCCATTTAATTCATTGTGGGTTGTTTCTAGTGTTATCAATAAATATTTAACCGTTCCATTCGCGATTGTTTTGCTGCTGTTTGCGCTTTTACTGTATTCAAAAAGCTCTGTCTCAAGATTTAAAAACGTCTACACAATGCGTACACTGTTACAGATCGGTGCAAAGCTTTGGCCGCAAACGAAGCCAGGATTAGAGCTTGACCTTATTAAAGAAGATATTGAAAAAGGTCCATGGGCAATGTCGAGGAACCCGATGGAATTTGCGAAACGCTATCGCTTGCTGCAAGAAAAAGCCGCAGAAAGAATTGAAGGTCGTTTAAAAAAAGAATCAGTTGTAACGGTGACGTTGATTAAAAGTCGTGCCAATCGAATATTCACCATGCAGCTAGGAAATTTATGGCAAGGTGTTGATCGCTTATTGCCACATGCAAAGGCGTTATATGCTATTTTTGCGGCTAAAGCAGCTAGAGATACTGATGTTTCGCGTGACTTGTTGGCTAAAATTGCTGCTAGTTGGAAGGGAGGGAAGGTCGATTTTTCAAGTGTTGATGCCGTGCTAGATAAATATAAAAATGACCCGCATGTGGTTGCAATAACCGAAAAACATGCCTATGAATTCACCGTTTTAGCATCAATGTTACAATTAGCCAGAACAGATGGTGTGTTGCCAACGGCGGATTTTTTATGGTTAAAACCGATGGATCGACGATTATGGTTTATTTTAAACGATGTTGGACGACAAACTGCTTCAGTTGAATCTGCTGGCATATTTGCACATTGGTTAGCTGAAAAAGAGCTCGGTCGAAAGATTAAAACGCCGATGTTAGATCAAGCGACTAAAGCATTGGATACAGCTGTTCGGGAAATTAAATATAAGCCTGATTCCGCTGAAAAGGAACTTGAATGAAACGTGGTATAGATAGACATCAAGAACGAGACCCAGCGTTATTATTACGTGATACTCGCACGTTGGGCATGCAAATGCATGATTTCTTTCAAGAGCCCCGGAATGCTTCGTTTTGTATGATCGTTGCTGCGGTTGCTCTTTTCTTTTTTCCATCCGTCGCTGATCTGCTATTTTTTGTTGGCGTGTTTATTTTTATTTATTCATACACCAGACAATCAATGCTGCCTTTTCGTATTCCAAAAGTGGCAAATCTTATGGATTACAATGATAAAAAGGCTGGTTCCACAAAACCTCAGATGTCACGGGGAATTTGTTTTTACGGAAACGAGGAAATAACCAATCAAGAGCTCTGGTTTAACAATGACGATATGCGGACGCATACACTGATATTTGGATCAACCGGTAGTGGTAAAACAGAATTTTTAATTTCGCTTGCATATAATGCACTAGTGATGGGTAGTGGTTTTATTTATGTTGATGGTAAAGGTGATAACTCTTTATTTTCGAAAATTTTCTCATTAGCACGTAGTGTTGGCCGAGAAGATGATTTGCTGCTTATCAATTTTATGACGGGCGCGCGAGATATTGTTGGTCAACAAGAAAAACGATTATCAAATACGCTTAATCCGTTTTGTCTGGGCTCATCAAGTATGCTATCTCAGCTAATTGTGAGCTTGATGGATTCTTCGAGTAATACACCTGATGGAGATATGTGGAAAGGTCGCGCGATTTCATTTGTTGAAGCGCTCATGAAAATTTTGGTCTACATGCGCGATGATGGAAAAATTTTATTGGATGCAAATTCAATTCGAAATTATTTTGAATTGCCTCGGTTGGAGGCGATTGTTGTTGACAAAATGTTTCCACGAAACGATCAAGAGCCTGTGAATTTAGCTGATGTGCCTTCTACAGTATTAGAGCCATTAAATAATTATCTCATTAATTTGCCGGGTTATAATAAAGCAAAGAAAGGCCAGCAAGTGTCACAAGTGCTAGAGCAACATGGTTTTATTACCATGCAGTTAACACGCGTATTTACTTCGCTTGCGGATACTTATGGTCATATTCTTCGTACTGAATTGGCCGAAGTTGATTTAAAAGATGTGGTCTTAAATCGCCGGATTTTAGTTGTGTTGTTACCGGCATTAGAAAAATCACCCGACGAGCTTGCAAACTTAGGTAAAATTATTATTTCAACATTGCGATCAATGATGGCTTCTGGCTTGGGTGAAGAAGTTGAAGGTGAATATAAAGATATTATTGAGCGTAAGCCCACAAATTCACCGACGCCTTACATGTGTATTTTAGATGAATATGGTTACTACGCTGTTCCCGGTTTTGCTGTTGTGCCTGCTCAAGCGCGAGCATTAGGCTTTTCTGTTATTTTCGCAGGACAAGATTTACCTGCTTTCCAAAAAGCATCAAAAGAAGAGGCAGCATCTATCGGCGCTAATACGAATATCAAAATTGCGATGAAGTTAGAAGATCCGATTGAAACTTGGGACTTTTTTGCAAAAACAGCAGGCGAAACTTATGTGACAAAAGTGGATTCCTTCCAAACGGATCCAAAAAGCGTTATGAATTCTTATTTGGATACGCGAAGTGCTTCATCAGAAAAACGTGCGCGAATTGACTTGTTAGATCTTAAAGATCAGAGCGAAGGTGAAATGCATATCTTTTTCAAATCAACAATTGTTCGAGCAAAAGTTTTT
>SDBS01002981.1_pt1 | contig 16679 bp, 10 predicted proteins | sample 2277091 | NCBI WGS metagenome assembly SDBS01 (sample SAMN10404972, study PRJNA504765) | marine sediment metagenome | isolation source: marine sediment core GS10_PC15, 163 cmbsf | place: Arctic Ocean: Southern Knipovich Ridge | collected 2010 | reverse complement strand
AATCCCCCATACCGCTAAAGGCGACTGTACCGCTCCAGGAGTAGGATTGAATGCAGTAACAGTAAATACCGCAAAAAAGATGATAGCTTGGACGAGAAAAGCCAACCGAAAGAAAAAGGTTCTGACTCCAACCAGAGTTGCATCAACACGCCTTCCTATCTGTGCGGAAACTTCATCATAAGTATCAGAAGCAACGGGCATAAGCATAATAACTTCCCCACAGTAAAAAACATACATAACACCTGTAAATATAATCACAAGTAGATAATCAGTTATGAATAAGAAGGGGATAAAAGAGAATCCATGTAACAAAAAGGCTACCCAATATGTTTTTTTGAACCCATGCTTTCGAGAATAGTTAGACCAAAAGGGTATCGTTGCTAACACACATATTACACCTACAATAGTCGGGAGCGCACTATATGAAAAATCTAATCCATACACATACTGATACATATAAATTCCAGAAGCAGTCCATAAAGTCATTGCTGTTATTTGCGCTGTATACCCTATTAAAGATACCGTAAAATTCTTAGTTTTGAGGGATGTTTTCATTGTCTTAAAAAAACCTACTTTCTTTGCTTTCTCATATGAAGTGAGAAACATTTGTTTCATTTCCTCTGATTCTTTTAATCCAAAGAAAAGACCAATCATCATAACCAATATTACTAGAGCAGCTATAATAGCATAGTTTATAAAAGAACTTTTATCCCCATATACTATCGTAAAACTAGATATAACCGTCAAAAAGGTAATCATCACAAACATCACAACTGTGATTATTGCAAATGATCTTCTGCGTTCATACTCTGAAGGAAATTGGTTTGTATATCCCCCATACACGTGGTCATTAAAAATTGAAAAAAATGTATCGAACAAACAAGTTATAATTATAAACCATACAAAGAGAAATGTAGTACTTGCGCCCTCAGGTGGTACCCATATTAATACATAAAATATTAAAATCGGGATAGCTGAAATTACAACCCAGGGGGCCCGAAATCCGTACTTCTTTGTCCATCTCGTCGGTTTCTCCGTTAAATATCCTAATAGAGGATCATTGACCATATTCCATATTGCAAATATTATACTCGCAACCGTTATATATAATAGACCTAAACCGAGCTCAACTTGGTAATAGTAAAAAACAAAGCCCCATCCTCCATATAGAAAAAAATTGACTGCGACATAGCCAAAAGCATAGGAATACATCTTTTTTGTGGGTTTAATCTCCCACTCACTCAAATCTTCTTCAATTGCCATAATTTATTCTCCTTAATTTTTTTTAATTAATTTTTTATTTCTGAGTTTCTTTAATTTTTAATTAAATATGTTAATTAATTAACTATTAGTTCTTAAGTTCTATATAAGTGTTTTGAGTATTAAATTCAAGAAATCGTGTTGAAAACTAAATAACTTCAGTCAAATTTATAAAAATAAATGAATATTATGCCAATTTTATTTAAAAAAAAAAAATTAAGAGTTTAATTAGATCTTCACATTAATGATAAATAACATAATTAAAATGGTAATTTAGAACAAGAAATAATAGAGAGAAATAAAACTATAATACAAAAGAGTAAAAAAAAAAAAAAATATTTATAATTTCGATTAGATCTTCGGATTAACCATAGATTCCCAAGTCTTTGAGCTTCTTTACCAGTGCTTCTTTTTCGGCTCCTTCAAGGGTGTAGTATTGTCTAAATATAAATCCCATTATAATAAATATAATTGAAGGGATTAAATATGCATGTATGCGAATTCCCAATAGAGCTGAGGCTGTTTGCGGGGCATTTGGAACTGGATTAAAACCGGTACTAAGATGAATCAAAGTTAAGACAACAGCTACGACAATAAATGCAATGCGGAAGAAAAAGGTTCTGATTCCGACCAGAGTCGCATCAACCCGTCTTCCTATCCTACTCGAGACCTCATCATAGGTGTCCGAAGCAACGGGCATTAGCATAATGACTTCACCTGAATAAAATAGACCAGTAACTAGAGAAAATATTATAATCAAGATATATAATCCCGGCGTTGTAGCACTTAAGAAAATAAAGGGTATGTACGAAAGTCCATGTAATATAAAACATAACCAATAAGTTTTCTTGAATCCATGTTTGCGTGAATAATTGCTCCAGAAAGGAATCATACCTAAGAAAGTTAGTAATCCTGCTATAGCAGGGAGCACTGCCATTGAATAGTCCAATTGCCAAACATAATTGTACATATAGAGAGTTGATGCTGCCACTAAAGTCATTGCTGTTATTTGAACCGTGTACCCAGCTAAAGATACTGTAAAGTTTTTTGTTTTAAGCGCAGCTTTCGCTGTTGCAAAAAAGCTACTCTCTTCAGCTTTTTCATATGATGCAATGAACATCTCTTTCATTTTCTCTGATTCTTTTACTCCTAGTAAAAGAATAACTGTTAGTACCACCATAATTATACATACTATGAAAGCGAATGTCACATAAGAGCTTTGGTTTCCAGGTACTATTATTAAATTAGCTACAATACCCAGACCAGTAACTCCAAAACCAAGCAAAAGTGTTGTCATTGCAAATGCTCTTCTACGTTCATACTCTGAAGGAAATTGGTTAGTAAAACCTCCGTATACGTGGTCATTAAAAATTGAAAAAAAGGTATCGAACAAACACGTTATGACTATAAACCATATAAAGATAATAATATCACTAGCGCCTGCCGGAGGTACCCATATAAAGAAATAGAATATTAAAATCGGGATAGCAGTAATAGCAACCCAAGGCGCTCTGAATCCATATTTTCTTGTCCATTTAAACGGTTTCTCTGTCAGAAAACCTAAGAGAGGATCATTGACCATGTTCCATATCGCAAATATTATATATGCTAACATCAGTAATAGAGCGCTTAAACCAATCTCCACTTCGTAAAAGAAGAAAACAAGGGCAAAACCACCGTATAGAAAATAATTGATAATCACGTAGCCAAAACCATAGCTAAGCATCTTTTTCGAACTAGCAATGTCCCAATCGCTAAAATCTTCTTCAATTGCCATAATTTATTCTCCTTAATTTTTTTTAATTAATTTTTTATTTCTGAGTTTCTTTAATTTTTAATTAAATATGGTAATTAATTAAATATTAGTTCTTAAGTTCTATATAAGTGTTTTGAGTATTAAACTCAGAAATGTAAAATATATTTCCACGGATAGTAAAATAAGAGATTAGTGTAGAGTAGAAATTTAGATTTACTAAAAATAATTTGATCAAATTAACGGTATAGATGATTTAGTAATTAAAAAAAAATATTAAAAAAAAAATATTAAAAAAAAAATTGGTATTTAAGATTATAGATAGAACTTTCCATTAACGATAGATACCGAGATCTTTAAGCTTCTTTACCAGTGCTTCTTTTTCGACGCCTTCAAGGGTATAATATTTTTTAAATATGAGCCCCATCGTGATCATCATAATCGCTGGAATCAATGCGGCATGAGTACGAATTCCCCATATAGCCAGTGGAGTTTGGTCCGCTGGTCCAAATGCATTTGGATCGGTGTTGTACCCTGTAAGAATATGTATCAATGGGAATGCAATAAATTGAACTAGCAATGCGGTACGAAAGAAAAAGGTTCTTATACCCACCAGACTCGCATCTACGCGCTTTCCCATATTACTAGAGACTTCATCATAAGTATCGGAAGCCACGGGCATGAGCATAGTTGTCAAACCAATTGCGTTAATTTGGAATAAAACATAAAATGCTGTATGCATCCAAATGTTAGTTGAAAATAAAAAGGGTATAAATAAGATACCTTGAAGTATGTAAGTTGTAGAATAGGTTTTCTTGAATCCATGTTTTCGAGAGAAATTATACCAGAATGGTATAGAACATAAAGCAGCTATCATACCAAGTATAGCGGGTATTGCTCCCATTGCAAAAGGCACACCATAAACATCCTTATACATGTAAATAAGAGATGCGGTAAATAAGGTTTGTGAAGTTACCTGTATGGTATAACCACATAGAGACACCCGGAAATTTTTTGTTTTAAGTGCAGTTTTCACTGTAGAAAAAAAGCTAGCTTTTTCTGCTTTGTCATATGCGTTCACGAACATCTGTTTCATCTCTGCTGACTCCCTTATACCGGGAAAAATAAAAATGCTGTAGATGGCCAGTAAGATTACCATAACCATAGCCCATGTTACAAATGTTTCAGGTTTTCCGTATACTATTATCGCATTCCCTATAACGTACATAATGGTCAAAAGTATAAATAATAAAACCGTTATAAACGCAAAAGATCTTCTACGCTCGTATTCTGACGGAAATTGATTGGTATATCCACCGTAGAGATGATCGTTATATATAGAGAAAAATGTATCATGCAGACATGTTATGATTATAAACCAAAAAAATAACATTATTACACTCATGCCTTGAGGTGGCATCCAGATTAAAAAGAAAAATATTAAGATTGGGGCAGTGCAAGCAATAACCCATGGGGCTCGCAATCCATATTTTAGTGTCCATTTAGTAGGTTTATCCGTAAGAAATCCTAAGAGCGGGTCGTTTATCATATTCCAAATTGCAAATATCACCCCTGCAATCAAAATATAGATAGCAGGTAAACCCATTTCGACTTCATAAAAATAGTAAAGATTTGCCAAACCGTAAAGTAGTAAATAGTTGATAAAAACATAGCCAAGAGCATAGGATATCATTTTGCCAGTACCAGCGATTTCCCATTCACTCAGATCTTCTTCAATTGCCATAATTCATTCTCCTTAATTTTTTTTAATTTAGTTGAATTATTTTTGAAATTGTTTGATATATTGAATTTTTTAGAAAATGTGTTAATTAAATATTAGTCGATAAGTTCTATATAAGTATTTTGAATTAAATGATGAATTTTTGATATAAACCTAGAGAATATTTAAAAATAATAAGAAAAATCATTAGAATTAAGTTTGTTCTACAGATAATTAAGGATTAATTATTGATATTTAAAATTATTAAAAAAAGATTAAAAAAAAAAATATTAATTTTTAAATTTTTAGATAGCTTTAACGATAAATACCTAAATCTTTGAGCTTTTTTACCAGTGCTTCTTTTTCGGCTCCTTCTAGGGTGTAATATTTTTTAAATATCAATCCCATTATAATATACATTATCGCCGGAATGAGAGCTGCGTGAATACGAATCCCCAAAATAGCTGCGGGTGTTTGAGTTGCTGCGGGATTCGGATCATAGAGTGTAAGAATGTGTATCCCTCCTAAAGCTACAGCTACAACAATAAAAGCAACACGGAAGAAAAAGTTTCTCATTCCAACTAGCATTGCATCTCCGCGCATTTCTAACTTACTGGCGACTTCATCGTAAGTATCTGAAGCCACGGGCATGAGCATAATGACCTCACCTGAATATATCATATATAATATAAATATGAATATGGTATGCTGCATTATGTTCTGTGTGAATAGAAAAGGTATAAAAGCAAGCCCATGTAATATGAAACACGTATAATAGGTTTTCTTAAAGCCATGCTTTCTAGAATAATTATACCAAAAGGGTATAAAACCTAAAAATGCAGTCACACCAACTAAGGTTGGTAATATTCCAGCAGCAGGGGTCACTCCATATACATCTTTTAACATATATGACTGGGATGCATTCCATAAACCCGCCATAGCTGTTACAGAGATGGTGTAACCGGCTAAAGATACCCTAAAGTTTTTTGTTTTCAGCGCAGTTTTCATTGCACCAAAAAAACCTTTTTCTTCTGCTTTTTCATATGAGCTTATGAACATCTGTTTCATCTCTTCAGATTCACCTATACCGCGAAAAACAATAATATTCGCAATGCCCAATATTATAGCAGTTACTAAGGCAGCCATTGCGAATGTTTCTGGCTTCCCCCATTGTATAATAAACAATCTTATAATACCCAGAGCAGTCATTATAATACCCATTAATACCGTTGCTATTGCAAATGCTCTTCTGCGTTCATATTCTGAAGGAAACTGATTAGTAAATCCCCCATACACGTGATCATTGTAAATTGAGAAGAATGTATCGAATACACATGTCATGGCAATGAGCCAAACAAAGATAATTATAGCGCTTTCGCCTAATGGTGGAGTAAAGATAAGAACATAAAATATTAAAAGAGGGAACGCAGAAACTACCACCCATGGGGCCCGTAGTCCATATTTGGGTGTCCATTTCAGAGGCCTATCAGTTAAATAGCCTAAGAGTGGATCATTGACCATATTCCATATCGCAAATATTATTATCGCAAGCATTACATAGATAACAGGTAAACCCGCTTCCACCTCGTAAAAATAAAACAAACCACCTAAACTCACCAATGCATTGATAACCAGATAACCAAGACCGTAGGAAATCATCTTTCCAGTGCTCGCTATCTCCCATTCACTAAAATCTTCTTCTATAGCCATATTTAATTCTCCATATTTTTTTAATTAAATTTCTCGTTTTCTTTAATTTGTTGACATTTTTATAAATTCAATTGATTAAATAAAACTTAGACATTAAGTATTATATAAGTGTTTTCAGAAATTAACTGATTTGAAAAAAAAAGAAATAGATTATTTTGTTTGATTATTATTTTCTGACCAAATTTTACGAAGGAAGTGTGCTGCCATTTTAGGTCGTCGATCTCGAGTAAATACACCCTTATAATTCATACCACCCATTCGAATGATTGCTTGTGAAGTTTTGAAATCACACATGTTCCATATATGTTGCCCAACAACATAAGGTTTAGCGTTTAAAACTTCGATATATTTTTTTAGAAATTCTACTTGATATTCTTCGCTGAACATTTCAGGTGGTTGAGAATGCCATCCGGGAATTGTGTCTGCTCCAAATTCAGACAAAATAATAGGCTTAGAGTACTTTTCATGATATTTATCTAATTCTTTTGATAAGTCATCGCAACCTTCTTCAATCTGTCCTGAATTAGTATACCATCCATAGTAGCGATTTAGACATAATATGTCTAAAAATTCGAATGATCGGTTTTTGACACTTTGCATATTTACTAAAGTGACTGGTCTAGTAGGATCAAGTGTTTTAGACAAATTATATAATTCGCGAAAGAATTCTTTTGATTTTGCACTTCCATGAGGTTCATTTGCTAAACTCCACATGATTACGCTTGGATGATTCTTATCCCTAGTTATTAATTCTTGGACATATTGCTTACAGAGGTCAAGATGACGCTCTATTGCATCACTTGTGAATGTTAATCCAACAGCGGGTGTTTCATCAATAATTAAAAATCCGAGTTGATCAGCAAGATCCATCATTTGTTCTGAATATGGATAATGTGAAGTTCTAAAAGAGTTGGCGCCAATCCATTTCAATAGCGAATAATCCTTAATCATAACCGCTGGAACATAACCACGACCAGTTATGGGAAAATCAATATGTTTTCCGAAGCCGATTAACTTGATGGGTTTCCCATTTAGTAGTAACTCATCCCCTTTTACTTCGATTGTTCTTATACCAATTTTTAATGAATAAGAATCAAGTTTGGTATCATTTTCAAGAAGAATAACTTTTAAATCATACAAATTAGGTGCGTTAGGTTCCCATAGAGCAGGATTTGATACTTCTAAAATAGTCTCTGCCTCTTTATTACTTATAGGAACTTTAACCTCCATATTTTTACCATGCCCTTTAAGTTCAACCTCAATCATTGTTGCTTTTTCATTATTGCACTCTAAATTTATACTTACTTTCCCTAAATTTTCTTCTATGGACGTTCTCACTGTTATATCATTAATACGAGTGTTGGGAATAACATAAAGTAATACTGGCCGATGGATACCACAATAAGGAAAGAAATCATAGTTAGTTGGAGGAAAATTAAGTGGTCTCCCACTAGGTGGAACATGATCCTTAGCTAGACTACCATCGACTCGCACCACGAGATGGTTATTACCGTTTTTTACTAGTGAGGCAATATTAAATTCAAAAGGTAAGTGCCCTCCTTCATGTTGGCCAATCTTCTCTCCATTTAACCATACGTCTGCTTTATAATTTACAGATCCAAATCGTATAATCACTTGTTGTTCTGTCCAATCCGTTGGGACGTTAAAATATGTTTGATACCAAGCGGGACCTAAAAAATCTCGATTATCTGCGAATTGGTCATTCCAACTTGCAGGTACAGCAATTGGTTGGCCTTCAACAAAACCACTTATCCAATTGGATTCAATACCTTTATTATCATGATCGAATCGAAAATCCCAAAAGCCAGATAAATCAATAAATTGTCTAAATTTATTTCTTTGTGGATATAACATAGTATATACTCCGTTAGATTATTATTATCACTTTAGTATTTTTAGAATAATAAATTAAGACTTATTATTAGTTTTTTTATTACTTTAAAAAAATCACTTTCGATGGTTCAATATATAGAATTATTAATAATTCGAATTAAATTATTATTTCATATTTAACGTATCTATTATAAAGAGTTATATTAAATTTGTATATTAAGCAACTAAAGTAATTGGATAAGGATTTTATGAGTAATAATATGATTATGAAAAAATTTGCATATTTCGATGCTGATGTGGTTACACCAGAAGAAATCATAATGGCAGCTGGTTTCACGCCAATTAGACTTTTAGGGGATCCAACCATAGAATATGATAAAGTCAATGAACACATCCCTCCCACTCATTGCGTGTGGGCGAGAAATGTTCTTGAACAAGCATTAAGAGGATTAGATCCCGAAATAGAAGGTGTCGTGACCAGCCACGGTTGCGATTGTACAAATCGCGAGTTTGATATATGGCTTCAAAGCGTTAAAATAAACTTTCTTTTTTTTCTTAACGTTCCTTTAAAAAGGGACGAACTCTCCCTCAAATTTTTTATTAGTGACATGAAGGAATTGATCTCTCAATTGGAAGAAACATTTAGTATTGAAATTTTATCTGAAAATATAACGAAGGCAATAATTCAAACAAATAAAATCAGAAAGATTCTAAGAGAAATATCTGAATATAGAAACAAATCAATTTTAAAAGGATCAGAATTCCACGAGCTCGTTAAAAAAGCTCAGATTTCCGACAAGAACGAGGTTTTGACATTATTAGAAGGAAAAATTTCTGAATTAAAAGAAAAGAAACCTTTTACTGATAAAAAATTAAAGAGGATATTACTTACAGGTTCTATCGTAGATGATACTGAATTATTGAAATTTCTCGAAGAGCAAGGATTTCAAATCGTTATTGACGATTTATGCATTGGAACAAGATATTTTTGGAATCAAATTGACGAGAATATTGATCCAATTCAAGCCTTGGCTGAATATCATCTTACCAAGCCTGTTTATTCAACAAAATTTCCTTCTTTTAAAAGGTTTGATTTTATTGAAGAATTAATTGGAAAATATCAAGTAGACGGCGTGATAAATTTGACAAAGAAGTTTTGCGAACCTTTACTATATTCAAATCCATATTTTACAAAAAAATGTAAGGAGTTAGAAATTCCATATTTATTCGTTGAAATGGAATATTCTCGAGAATCTTATAAGCAATTGGAAACACGTTTTGAAGCGTTTGCTGAAATGATTTAAGAGGTGAAAATTATGGCAGTAAAAAATAAAAGTGAAATACTAAAAGCTACATTGGGATTAAAAAACATGATGGGTCGGCATTACTTGGCTATTCAACAAGCGTATAGAGATAATAAACCCACGGCATGGGCCGTATCTGGGACTCCTGTTGAATTGTTGTATGCCATGGATGTCCAACCGATGCTACCTGAAAATTCAGCAACGATGTCAGCAGCTCAACATGTTGCTAAGGACCTCATTGAAATAGCAGAGGATCAAGGATTCTCTTATGATATATGTAGTTACTTTAAAACAAATATTGGGGCTGTTGCTAAAGATATCCCAATAGATAAAGGAGGTACTAAAAAACCTACCTTCATGATTTCAAGTGATGCGATTTGCGATACGCATGTTAATTGGTTTCAAGTTCAAGCTGAAAGGTTCAATGTCCCTCATTTTACCATAGATGTTCCACATGTAGTAAGCAATACAAACAATCGACAATTAAATTATTATAGAAAATATGTTGAAGAACAACTACACGCCTTGAATGATTTTATTACCGAAGTAACCGGACACGAGCAAGATCCTTTAAAAACAAGGGAAGTTATAGAAAATTCTTACGATTTGGGCATGATATGGCAAAAAATTTACCGCCTAAGAAAGTGTGAACCATCACCAATCTCTACTAAAGACACATTTGGTGGGCTTTTTCCCTTATTTACCATGACTGGATTGCGAACCCCGATTAATTTTTATAAAAGAATGTATAGAGAAGCAAAAGCAAGAGTGGATGCTGGAGTTGGTGCTCTCGACCAAGAGAATTACAGATTAATGTTTGAAGGCATCCCTTTCTGGTATAACCTAAAATATTTTGCAATGCTTGAGCGATTTGGGGCAATTTTCGTGTATGAGCCTTACACGTATGCGTTCTCAAAATATACTGACCCAAATGTCACGAAAGATATGATATTAAAGGATCCAATAAAAACGTTTTCGGAATTAGTGCTTAATTTCTGGTACATATATGACCTTGAAACTCGTGTTAAAGAATTCGCAAAAGCCGCAGAAGAATATAAGGTTGATGGTATAGTATTGCATAATAACATGTCTTGTCGTCCAAACACGTGTACTTTTTATGATTTAAAGAGGAGATTGCAAGAAGACTATGATATACCTTGCTTAATCATTGACTCAGACCAAAATGACGTGAGGAAATTCAATGAAACTCAAATTACCAATAAAATTGAAAGTTTTATTGAAATTTTGAGTGAGAGAAAGAAAAGATAATTATACTTTCGATGGTTTAATTTCTAAAATTAGTATTAGTTGCAATTAAATTATTAATTCATTTTTCACGTATTTATAATTAAGAGTTAAATTAATTTTATATATTAAGAAAATAAAATATTTGGATAAGGATTTTATGAGCAATAATAAGCAAAAGGTAAATGATGACGGTGTTACCATTGTAAATACTGGCTGTTGTCATGATTGTGGAGGAAGATGTGTTCTTCGGGCACATGTGAAAGATGGAAAAATAATTAGATTTGAAACAGATAATGATGAAGAGCCACAAATAAGAGCTTGCTTACGAGGACGTGCTTACCGGCAAAGAGTTTACAACCCTAATCGTGTAAAATATCCACTTCGTCGTATAGGGGAGCGTGGTGAAGGAAAATTTGAGCGTATATCATGGGACGAAGCTCTTGAGGAAGTTGCTTCAAGAATGATTGAAATAAAAGAAAAATATGGGAATTCTGCAATTCTTTTATTTTTGGGAGGAGGTGACCAAGGAATGATCCACGGTCCAGTACCGGCAGTTATAATGCTTCTTCAATTTGGTGGATTCACTCGTTTTTGGGGTGGGCCTTCATATGAAGGGGCACTTTTTGCATCTATGGCTACGTATGGGACCATTAAAACCGGGCATGCTCGTGAGGATTTCTTAAATTCGAAACTTATTATTATGTGGGGGTGGAATCCCGCTAATACAGTATGGGACCCTGGTACAAGTCTAATGTTAGCTAAAGCCCGTGAAAAAGGCATAAAATTTGTTTCTATCGATCCAATATTTACCGATACTACAGGAATCTTTGCGGACCAATGGATTCCTATACGTCCTGGTACGGATGCTGCTATGTTAATTGCGATGGCACACGTAATTATTACTGAAAATCTTCAAAATCAAGCTTTTATTGATAAATTTACAATAGGATTTGAAAAATACAAGGATTATGTGTTAGGTATTGAAGATGGAGTGCCAAAAACACCTGAATGGGCAGAAGAGATTACAACGGTGTCTGCAGAGACTATAAGAAATTTGGCACGAGAATACGCTACTACAAAACCAGCTGCTCTCGTTGCTGGATGGGGAGCTGCTCGAACAGCTATGGGCGAGCAATACTCTCGAGCTGCAAATGTTCTTATTGCTATTACCGGAAATATTGGTATCTCCGGGGGTTATGCATCTGGTTTCATGAGAGCATATTCAAGCCGAGAGTCGATGACTCCTAGTAGAAAAAAGAAAAAAACAGGACCAATAAAAGAAACCGCAAAACCTAAAAAACGAAGAGCACAGGATAATCCTGTTGATTTTGGTGCCCCTCACCGTAAAGATACTTTGTATAAACTCACTGGGGGTACTAATCCTGCCAGTACTCGAGTTCACATGAATGACCTTTATAATTTAATTTTAAAAGGTCGAGAGGGAGGGTATCCAACAGATATAAAGATGGCATATGTAGCCGCCACTAACCGTCTAAATCAATATGGTAATCTTAATCGTGGTATTGAAGCTTTTAAAGCTCTTGAATTTGTTGTAGTACAAGACCAACTCATGACGCCTACCGCTAAATTTGCAGATATAGTATTACCCGTGAATAGTTTTATGGAGCGCAATAATATAGCAGTACCTTGGTTAGGATCTCCTTATTATATTTATCTTAATAAAGCTATTGATTCTCTTGATGAATCTAAATCTGATGTAGAAATCTGCCGTGAACTATGCAAAAAGTTAGGAATAAATCCTGGGTTACTTAATATGGATGAAGATAGGCTGTTAAGGATGATGTCTGCTTCCCGCAAAGATATAAAAAGTTATGACAAGATGAAGGAAGATGGCTATTGGAAAGTCAAGATTGATGAGCCCTTCATTGCATTTAAAGAGCAAATTGAAGATCCCGAAAATTATCCTTTCCCAACATTATCGGGAAAAATTGAGATTTATTGTGAGCATATAGCTGAAATGAATAATCCGAGAATCCCACCAATTCCCAAATATCTAAGTCATGATGAACACTACGATTCTCCTAAAGCTAAAATATATCCTTTACAACTTTTAACAGTTCATAATAAAAGGCGAACACATTCATCTTTACCCGATATACCATGGCTGGAGGAAATTGAACCACATACAGTCTGGATTAATTCTCAAGATGCTAAAGAAAGAAGTATCATAGATGGAGATATGGTTGATGTATATAATGATAGAGGTAGGATACGTATTCCAGCAACAGTTACTGAACGTATAATGCCAGGGGTTGTTCGTGTCACTCAGGGAGCATGGTATAATCCTGATAAAGATGGTGTTGATCTTGGAGGATGTGCTAACGTACTAGTTAATGATGGGTATTCACCTGGTGGTGCCATTCCTACAAATAGTGCATTAGTTCAGATAGAGCTATCACCAAAGACCAAACAGGAGGAATCACTATGAAACAAATTGGTTTTTATTATGATCAGACTCGCTGTATTGGATGTTATACGTGTTCTGTCGCTTGTAAAGATTGGCATAACATTGATGCGGGACCAGTTAATTGGAGACCAGTAAAATATATGGAAGAAGGTAAATTTCCTAATCTTTTTATAGCCTATCTATCAACTTCTTGTAATCACTGTGCCGATCCTCCTTGCCTAAAAGCGTGTCCTCAGGATGCGATAACTAAAAGAGAATCGGATGGTATTGTTTTAGTAGATCAAGAAAAATGCCTAGGAAATAAAGAATGTGATATGTATTGCCTAAAAGCATGCCCCTGGGACATACCTCAATTTGGAACCGAAGAAAATGCGAAGATGCAAAAGTGCAACTTTTGCGTTGAACGGTTAGACAAAGGACAACAGACAATCTGTGTTGAGGCTTGTCCAATGTATGCTCTTGATGCGGGCCAACTAGATGAGTTACGCGAAAAATATGGAAGCGGGGTGGAAGCTGAAGGCTATAAATATTCTGAAAGATTTAAACCTTCTATAATTTTAAAGCCCAAACTTAGGTCTAAACCTTAGTAAACAAATTTTTAATTTTTTATTTTGATTAAAATTTTTTATGAAAAGGAAGTATTAATAAAAAATTGATTTAATTCATGGGAATCTTTTTATAGAACTTATTGATTAGATGTAACCATTAACACAAATTTGTAAAACGTTTTTAAACGTTTTCTATTACTTTTAAGAAATTAAAAAAAAAAATATTTTGTGAATTTATAATGAGTGAAGAATCTGACATAGATCTATCAGAATGGGAACAAGCAAGTTTTAAAAAGATGCTATCTTTCTCTTTTGGCTATCTTCTCGTATTTTTCTTTTTAACTCAATTTAATACCTATGTCTTCTACTATTACGAGGTCGAAATCGGCATGCCTGTTTTGTTACTTGGACTCGCATTCGTGATATTTGCTATTTGGAACATGATAAATGATCCTCTATTAGGTTATCTCACTGATAGACCCTTTAAATTTACTAAAAAGTGGGGAATGAGATTTCCATGGATGGTAATAGGAATAATACCATTTTTAATTTGTTATTTTCTTTTATTTGCTATACCTGATAATCTAGTTGACAATCCCGACCCTTGGGGTGTCTTTCTTTATTTCGTAATCGTATCATGTGCTTTAGACACTTTTTATTCACTTTTTGTAATACATATAAACGCAAGTTTCACTACACACTTCCGTACAGATGCCGAACGTAGAAAATCAAGCGTTGTAAATACCACAATACCTCAATTAATAGCAATCTTGATAGGTTTTATAGTACCTATTTTTTATATTTACGGTAATAGGGATACGATGGTTTTCGCACAAATGTTGGTAGTTTTGGTATTGTTTATCTGTATGATCATTACTATTCCTGGTATACGCGAGTCTGAGGATTTAAAAGAGCGGTTTCTTAAAGGATATGAAAATACAGAAAGGGAACCCTATTGGGTGGCAGTAAAATCAGTTTTCCGACAAAGAAACTTCGTAGTAGCTCTCCTGGTCTTTATGCTATTCACGTTCGCAAATGTTTTAGCTGCCGCCTCCAGAGTATATTTTTTTAAAGATATACTAAAGCTACCTTATACTGTATCAATTTATACCGTATTAGCTGGGTATATAGGTTTTTTATTATTTATACCTTTTTGGGCAAATCGTTGCAAAAAAATGGGACAGGGAAAAACAATGAGACTGGCCTTTTTATTGATAGCACTCAGTTATCTTCCTGGATTATGGATAACGACTTTAGAAGAAGCTATCATTTTTGGTTTTATAGGCGGTGCAGTTGTCGGAGGTTTTTGGATCCCCTTAGGGCTAGTTAGCTCAGATGTGTATGACGAAGTCACAGTTACAACAGGAAAACATCAGGAAGCAATGTATCAGGGAATTAGGACCTTTTTTGACAGATTATCCCTTATCTTCGTAGGAATTGCAATTCCAGTAGTACACATTCTCACGGGTTACAATCCAGATCCTAAAGCAGTGCAAACTCCGCTGGCAATATGGGGAATACGTGTTCATAGATCGTTAATGCCCGCTCTCATATGTCTTATAGCATTTATTATTATGACGAAATGGTATAATCTTTATGGAAAGAAACTAATAGCAGTTAAAAAAAAACTGATAGAAATGGGTCTTTAAGTCTCTTTTTTTTCATATTTTTTTTTTAAATAATTACGTTTACAGTCTTAGTCCTTAAGAAATATTTATACAATTATAGAAAATATTTTTATAGGAGTTGAGCACATTAATTTAATTAATCAAGATATATCTATTCACATAAATAAATTATTTTAAATCGGGAATTACAAATGAACGAAGAATCTGAAACAGATTTATCTGAATGGGAGCAGGTGGCTACTAAGAAAATGCTTTCTTACTCCTTTGGGAGAACTATAGCAAGTTGGATGGGCAGCGCTCTTGCGATTTTTGTTTTTTATTATTATGAGGTCGAAGTTGGTTTGCCTGTTGTTTATTTGGGGTTTGCATTTATAATATTCGCCATCTGGAACATGGTTAATGACCCCCTCTTAGGTTATTTAACTGATAATAGTTTCAATTCTAAGCGTACTGTTGATTCTTCTTATTCCTGGCGTTCGCGAATCTGAAGAATTGAAAGAGCGCTTTTTACGCGGTTATGAGAAGATGGGAAGACAATCATTTTTTAAGACGATGAAAACAGCTTTTAAGCAAAAAAACTTTGTAGCACTGCTCATAGTCATAATGTTATTCAGTACGGCATGGACTTTGCATTTAGCGTCTCATATCTATTATACTAAAGATATATTAAGAATGCCATTAACTATTGCCTTATATACATATACTGCTTCATTTTTAGGATTCGCGTTGTTTATCCCTTTTTGGGTGAATTTTGCAAAAAAACACGGTCATGTCAAAACAATGAAACTCGGTGCGTTATTGGTTTCGATTGCTTTGACTTCCGGATTGTGGATAACAACGTTATGGGAAACAATTTTGGTTCAATTTTTAGGGGGTATTGCTTTCGGGGGTTTCGTTATCATGATCAGCCCGAGTACGGCTGATGTAAATGATGAATTTACAATCACAACAGGCAGGCACCAAGAGGGGACGCTTGCCGGAATTAGAACCTTCTTTTTTCGATTTGCCCTCATCTTTCAAGCATTAATCCTCACAGTTGTGCATATCCTAACGGGATATAATCCCGATCCCAATGCACGGCAGACTCCCTTAGCTCAGTGGGGAATACGGATTCATCTAGCACTGATTCCATCTTTATTAACATTACTCGGATTTTTTATTTTGTATTTTTACTACGACCTTACAGAGGAGAAAAAAGAATGGGTTAAAAAGAAATTAAAAGAAAT
>SDBS01002980.1_pt1 | contig 16682 bp, 12 predicted proteins | sample 2277091 | NCBI WGS metagenome assembly SDBS01 (sample SAMN10404972, study PRJNA504765) | marine sediment metagenome | isolation source: marine sediment core GS10_PC15, 163 cmbsf | place: Arctic Ocean: Southern Knipovich Ridge | collected 2010 | reverse complement strand
CGCCTGACGCACTGCGACAACTCGATTCTGGTCGTCGTAACCAGTGACAAGCAAGCGTACGCTCTCCACGTCACTGTCCCCAACATTGTGCAACAGACCACTCACTTCGTAGATTGCCGCACCCACCATCTGACCTTGTACCCCACTGACTGCCATATCCAGATAGTAGCGAGCGCTGAGAGGCATAGGCACACCACTGAGTGCCACTGCCTGATACTGAGCGAACTGCGCCGGTGGCTCTCCGAATAGGATGGCAAATGCCACCCGTTGATCGGGCATGATCACATCGAGCTGGAGGAAACCCGTCTCCGCCGCTAGCAGCTCCCCGTCACCATCCAGCAGAGACACCTGCACCATTGCTTCCGACACTGGGTCGGGGCCAGGATTGTACGCTTCCCCCAATGCCCACAAGCCATCCGTGGGAGTCTGTTGAAAACTTAGCCTCCGCATCGTCAACGGCAACGGTGTTGGTGTGGGAGTGGGTGGTTCCTCCGGGTCTTCCTCCGGACCTGGTATGATTAGCTGCTGGCCCACCTGGAGACGGCGCGGATCGACGACCCCATTGGCTTCCTGTATTCTCTCGGCAGATACACCGAACTGGGCTGCGATGACCAACAGTGTGTCACCGGGTTGCACCGTGTATACGATGGGCGTGGGCGTCACAGTCGCCGTCGCCGTGGGTGCCGGCGTAGCAGGAGCTGGTGTGGACGTTGGCCGCAATGTGACTGTATGCAATGGCGTCGCGGTCGGCAGAACCACCACCGGGGTTGTCTCCGGCGAGGGGGTGATCAGTTGACCACAGCCAGCCAACAAGGCAGCAAGTGCCATCAAGAAGACAAAACGCATTCCCGTCATGGTCACGGCTCCATTATACCACATAATACCACAGACATCATCCAATCAAAATCCCGCTGGCGAGAACATTCCACTATACTGGGGGATTCCTCAGCGTGTTGAAGCCTCCTTCCCTGAACAAGCCCATGGCTGCCAGATGACCGGGACGGGCTCGGCGCTGGCAGTACACCTTCCCTATCGACCGAAACGCAAACAACAAGCCCGACTTGATTTTATGAAAAGTTAGTGGTAGAATAGAGATGCAATTGACATATGCATGCCGCTGGACCTTAACAGATTCGCGGAAGGAGTTGACCTATGCAAGAGAAAATCCAGGTGTTTCTCAACTTCCTGACCGTTGAGAAGGACTATGCCGACAACACCATTGCTGCCTACCGGAACGATCTAACCCAGTTCCTGCGGTACCTGGAAGCACAGGGCATGGATTCGGCACTGGGCTGGCATAAGGTTGACAAACAGGACATTGTGGGCTACATAATGGACCTGAAGGAGCGCGAATACACCTCATCCACTGTGGCGCGCAAAGTCGCGGCTGTCAAGTCGTTTTTCCATTACTTGATGGCCGAAGGGACAATCACAGACGATCCAACCGCCACCCTTGACTCGCCCAAGGTCAAGAAGCGCTTGCCCAAAGCCATCTCCCGCGAGGATATTGAGGTGCTTCTGGCGGCGCCGGCCGCCAGCACATCTGCCAAAGCACAGCGAGACCACGCTCTGCTGGAGTTGCTGTACGCTTCAGGGATGCGCGTCACCGAGTTGGTCTCTCTTGACATAGACGATGTAGATTTGGAATCAGGTGCGGTACGCGTGCACGGCAAGAAGACCCTGAGCAAAGAAAGACTGATTCGGATTGATGAGTCTGCTCTGGATGTCACCAGAACCTACCTGAACAAAGCGCGGTTTCAGTTGGTGCGAGATCCAAATGTGAGGGCTCTGTTTCTCAACCATCGGGGCCAGCGCTTGACCCGCCAGGGGCTGTGGCTTATCATCAAGCATTACGTGAACGAGGTGGGCATCTCTGGGGACGTCACTCCGCACACCTTGCGTCATTCGTTTGCTGCCCATAAGTTGAGTCAGGGCAAGTCGCTACAAGACATTCAGAAGCTGCTGGGGCATGCCAACATTTCCACCACTCAGGTGTACCAGCAGGTCAACCAACAGCCCGACGGGTAGCATCATCTTCGAGACGCTTTCCCCGTGGACACGGCCTGAAACATCAACTGACCTCAGGGACAATGACTATGGGCTATGTACAGAGGCTACTGGCGGGCCACGAAAGCATCGTGTTCGCCACACGACGGCATTGGATTGTCTTGTTAGGTTCTTTGATCGTCAACGGCCTGCTGATAGCGGTGACAGCGGCAGCCGTGACCATCCTCTCCATCAAGTTCGAGTTCCCCGGGGCGCTTTTTCTGTTGGCACTGATACTCATACCGCTCATCAGGCTGGTTATGCGCGTTGTGAGATGGTGGAACGAGCAGTATATCATCACTAACCGGCGTGTCATCCAGGCAGAGGGTGTGATCAACAAACACGTCATCGACTCGTCGCTGGAAAAGGTGAACGATGTGGTGCTCGTTCAGTCCGTGTGGGGCCGGCTGCTGGACTATGGTGACGTGGAGATCCTCACTGCCAGTGACATGGGGGTGAATCGGCTTGACCGCCTGGGCAGCCCAGTCCGCTTCAAGACTGAGATGCTCAATCAAAAAGAGGGCCTTGGCCTGGTGGAGAGGACTGAGCAGGCCCTTGGGGCTTCGCCGCCCACGACCGCAGACATTCCCGAACTCATCGCTGAATTGGATGAGTTGCGCAAGAAGAACATCATCTCCGACCAGGAGTTCGAGAAAAAGAAAGAGACACTGTTGGGTAAGATCCAATGACGGATGAATTCCTCACCTCCAGGGAGGTCCGCGAAGCAGCAGACTATGTGCGCGGGCAAACCGGGCACCACCCCCAAGTCGGCATCATTCTGGGATCGGGACTCAGTCCTGTCGCCCAGGAAGTGAAAGACAGCGACACGATACCCTATCCAGAGATTCCTCATTTCCCTGTCACCACCATCGAAGGACACGCAGGGCAGCTGGTCATTGGCCAGCTCGTCGGGCAGGATGTGGTATTAATACAGGGACGTACCCATCACTACGAAGGCTACCCAACACAACGGATCACGCTTCCGGTTCGGGTGCTGCAGATGCTGGGAATTCACACCTTGTTCGTCACTAACTCGGCGGGAGGGCTCAACTCCGACTTCCAGTCAGGCGATTTGATGCTCATCACTGATCACATTAACCTCGGGGGCATGGCCGGATTGAGTCCGCTGCGAGGTCCCAATCTGGACGAGTTCGGCCCCCGTTTTCCCGATATGTCTCAGGCTTACGATCCAGCCTTGCAGGCCACGGCCCGCAGTGTTGCCGACCGGATGGGGCTTACGCTACGGGAGGGCGTGTACATATATCTGGCTGGCCCTTCGTTTGAGACCCCGGCCGAAATCCGCTTCCTGCGTGCTATTGGCGGCGATGCGGTCGGTATGTCTACCGCGCCGGAAGTGACGATTGCCCGACACGGTGGCACGCGCGTGATGGGAATATCTGGGATCACCAATATTGCGATCACCGACCCCACTCCGGAGAAGCAGACTACACATGAGGAAGTGTTGGAGACGGGGAAGACCATCGTCCCGCGATTGACTGAGCTCATCAAGGGTGTGTTGGCCGATCTGCCACCGATCTAGTTCCCGGCATCTTCCTGGCAGGGCCCCCGGTTCCCCTGCCTGTACTGTCGACAGGCGTCCGTCCGATTTGCCACATAACCTCCCTGCCCTTATACTTATTGCCAGAGAAGCGTTATATTCCGCCCGTGAGCGGCAGTCCTCAATCTACAGGCCAAGACAATCCCGATGACCATACTCGTCAAGCTGGTTGCTGATTATGCCATCTGGCTCTATGTGCTCCTCGTGTTGGTTGCTCTACTCTTCTTGCGTGCCTATGTCGTTGCTCGCCGGGAGCGGGACAACTCGATCTTCACCATGGAGCGGGAGTCCGCTGCCGGCCGCATGGCGCAGACCACAATGGGCCTGCTGGTGACCCTCATCGCCATCGCTGGCGTGTTCTACACAGCAAAGATACTGGTCGAAGAAGTCCCATTGCCTGAGGTTATACCTACGCCCACCGTGTTGATTGCTTTGCCACCATCGCCCACACCGCCTCCCTTGCTGCCTACCCCTACCATGACCGGGACGCCGCGTCCCCGTCCCACCCTGGCACCTCAGGAGACCGAAACTCCTACCCCGGAGCTGTCCTCCGCCACGCCACCTGACTGCCCCAACCCAGGTGTGCGCATCTCCGAGCCCGGCTCAGGCGCTATTGTGTCGGGTGTCATCCAGATTGTTGGTTCGGCCACCCTTTCCGATTTCGGGTACTACAAATTCGAGTTTCGAGGAAACGGCTTTAACGACTGGACTTTCATTCGGCGCTTTGAGGAATCGATTAGCGGGGGGATTTTGGGGGCCTGGGATACGAATTCAGTCACCTCCGGCGAGTACGAGTTCCGGCTGGTGGTGGTGGATCAGACTGGAAATTACCCCACCCCGTGCACGGTACGGTTGTCAGTGCAAAACGAATGACTGCTCTTGCCAAATCCTCGCAAGGGTAGTAAGATTGTTGTTTGTACGTGTGTCCGTGGTATATGTAAAGTAAGGGGATTGACTCCCATGCCATTTTACGAGTACGAATGCAAACGGTGTGGCATTCACTTTGAACGTTTCCAGCATATGTCTGACGCACCGGTGCAAACCTGTCCTGAATGTGGTGGTCAGGTGCATCGGGTGATCCAGCCAGTTGGGGTTGTCTTCAAGGGGTCAGGTTTCTACGTTACCGACAATCGCCGAAGCTCTGTGGGGGCATCAGGCTCCAATCACAAAGGGTCCAATGGCGCTGCGGATAAAAGCAAAGACAAGGAGACGGCAGCCAAGACAGCCAAATCTGAGAGCGAGAAGTCTGTCTCTGCTGACGCTGCCAAGTGACGATGATGCCACGTGGTGGCCTGGTCGCCTGACAAAGCGACGAGCGGACTTTGACTTGGTCAAAGTCCGCTCGTTTTGTGTCGAGACTTGTCGACGTTTCGTTGGGGTCTTGCTTCCGAGTGTTACATCAGCTGAAAACGACCGGTAGCCTTCACGATCTTCTGGCGGAAGTTCGTGACATATTTCATCAGGTTTTCACGTAGTTCCGCCCATTCTTCGCTGTTGAGCAGTTCCTGCATCGCCTGCAAATCCTCAGTGACTGCACCTGTAAGAATCTGAGGACCGTCCCCGTAGATCGTGTACCATGCCTCTGTTGGCTGAATTCCCAACCGGGTGAGACTGGGTGCATAGTCGCGCACAACGAATTCGAAGTACTCGCTCTCACGACCTTCTCGGATGTCCCAGCTCATCAGCAACTTAATCATGATATGCTCCCCGCATCCTTCACCTCGTCCGCGTCAAGCCGGTACCATGCTATGTCAGATTTCGGTTCTTGTCAACCCGCCCCAATCACCCTTCGCCCTATTGACAATTCCCCTGATGTCCTGTATAATGTCGCTATTGAAAACGATGCCATGGTAACGTTTTCATGCAATCACTGGCCAGTTCTCACAAGAACCTTCACTTCCCGGAGCTGCCATTGCCGACGATCAGTGATGTGGCCAAACGTGCAGGCGTATCCCCGGTAACCGTCTCCCGGGTCATCAACCGTGCCGATCACGTCAACCCGTCCACCAGGAAGAATGTGGAACGTGCCATCACGGAGTTGCGTTATGTCCCCAACGTGGTGGCTCGCAGCTTGCGCTCAAAGCGGACCCGCACATTGGGGCTGCTTGTTCCCGACATCACAGACTGGTCTTGGGCCACAGTGGCACGAGGCGTCGAGGATTCTGCCCAGAGTCGTGGCTATTCCCTATTCCTGTGCAACACCGACGAAAACCCCGACAAGCAACGTCATTGCCTGGATGTCGTCCTCGGACAACGAGTAGACGGTGTGATCATCGCCCCTCACGACTCGGATGCTGATAGCCTATCCGATCTGCGCAGTCAGAACATGCCCTTGGTGGTGGTGGACCGACGCATCCAGGGGTGGGATGTGGACACGGTGTGCACCGATTCCGCCTCAGGCTCACGGGCTCTGACACGGCATTTGATCGAGCTGGGCCATAAGCGCATTGCGGTACTGTCGGGACCTCCGACCACCTCGACAGCGCAGGAACGCGTTGCTGGCTACTGCATGGCATTGATGGAGGTGGGCATCCCGGTTGACCCCCGCCTGATCAAACATGGCGAATTCCGCTCTGTATCTGGGGAGCGTCTGACCCATCAATTGCTGGATGGCGGCACAAATCCCACAGCCGTCTTTGCCGCCAGCAACACCATAGCCAGGGGCGTCATGAATGCACTGGAGAAGCGAGGGCTCCGCATTCCGGAAGACATCGCCCTGGTTTGCTTTGATGATGTGGCTGATGCTTCCAGCTTCTTTCCTTTCTTGACCGTTGTCGTCCAGCCTGCCTACGACATGGGCACCAACGCTGCCCAGCTTCTCTTCAGCCGACTCGGCAGCCAGTCGAGCCGGCAGCCTCGACACGTCGTGTTGCCCACTCGCCTTGTCAAACGGTTTTCTTGTGGCAGACATCTGAAGAACAACGGTCGGTCGAGCATTAGCCTGCCCATTCCCAAAGACGCGCAGATGGGGGGCATTCTGGTGAAGCCCCTGAATTCCGAAGAGAAGCAAGGCCTGTACCAGTGTCTTAACATAGTGGACTCCTCGGTCACTGTCGGCCTGGCGCATCCACCAGAGTACGAGGCATCTGATGTCAACCGGCTGCTGAAGGTGCTCCGTCATCAGGAAGCAGACCGTCTGCCACACCTGGACTTGTGGACCACCAGCCAGTCGGTGTATGAATATGTCCTCGGCCGGGAGCTACAGTATGATATCAAGGATACTCGCATCGAAGGTCACCCGGTGAGCCCGGAGGATCACGTGGAATTTGCTGCCCGAATGGGAATGGACGCCGTGGTCTGCAACTTCACCTGGCGGCCCAACAACATCTTCGGAAGGGCTTCGGATGGCAGCGAGCAATACGTGGACGGTACCGTCAAAACGTGGGCTGATCTCGACGACCTGGAACCAGCCCCTTCCCTTGCCGACCAACTCAATCGCCTGGAACGTTACCTGCAGGCTGTCGAGGGGACCGGCGTAGGAGTTATTGCCAGTTTCACCTCGTTCTTCGACAGTGCGATGCGTGCGGTGGGACTGCTCGACTCACTCTACCTGTTCTACGATGATCTACAATTCCTGGAAGCACTGATGGACATCCTGCTGGCCCATCAGGAACAGGTAGTGCGGGCAGTGTGCGACCGCTTTGCTGCCGACCTGGCGTTCGTGCTGATCAGTGACGAGATCGCCCACAATGTGGGCTTGATGATCCGCCCAGACATGTTCCAAGAGATTTTTCCGAATAAGATGAGACGTCTGATTGAGCCCGCCAGGGAGCACGGCAAACTGGTAGCGATTCACACCAAGGGGAAGATGGACAAAGTGATGCCCATCCTACACGACATTGGCTTTGACATTGTTCACCCAATGGAGCCGGAGTGTAACAACATATTCGAGGTGAAGAAGCAGTGGGGTGACAAAATGGCCTTCGTGGGTGGGATATCCACCTCCTTGCTGGCCTACGCGAATTGGGAAAAGATAGAAGAAACGGTCAGGGACTACTGTGTCCGGCTGGGCGCCGGTGGTGGTTATGTGTTGGGTTCCTCCACCCCCATTGCGGATGGGGTCCCGCCCCAGAACTTCTGGGCCATGGTCCAGGCCGTCCACAAATACGGGAGCTACGACGCGTTGGGGGGCGGCGGCTGAATCCCGGCTGGATCACGGTCAACCGGGGTTTCCCCGGCCCTGACTGATGTCTCAGCTTGAGAACCTCGAATTGAGGCTCACATAAACCATACTTTCATCAGAAAAGGAGCGAATTCACCATGAGTCTTGAAAGCATCTATGAAGCAGTTCTTAACGGCGACGCCCAGGCGGCAGCCAGCGAGACGGAAGCAGCGTTGGCGGCCAACACTCCGGCAGAGGACATCCTCCAAAAGGCCTGCATCCCGGCTATGGCCGAGGTCGGGAGGCTGTTCGAAGAAGGCGAGAAGTTCGTCCCTGAGATGCTCATCTCCGCCCGGGCGATGTCGGCGGCGATGAAGATCCTCCGGCCACGGCTGGTCGAGGCCGGCGTCGGGACGATCGGCACTGTGATTATGGGAACAGTGGCTGGGGACCTGCACGACATTGGTAAGAATCTGGTCAAGATGATGCTGGAAGGCGCCGGGTTCGAGGTGATTGACATGGGGGTGGACATAAGCGCCGAGGGGTTCGTTGAGGGTGCTCGCGACAACAACGCCCAGCTGATTGGCCTGTCGGCCCTGCTGACCACCACGATGCCTGGCATGAAGGACACCATTGACACGCTGGCGGAAGCCGGTCTGCAGGGGCAGATCAAGGTGATGATCGGTGGTGCGCCCATTACCCAGGACTTCGCCGACGAGATCGGAGCCGACGGGTTCGCGCCCGATGCCAGCAGCGCCGTTCGCAAGGCCAAGGAATTGCTTGGCGTCTCCTACTAGGCCATCCCAAGGATCATGATATGACAGAGGCCGCGCCCGCAAGGGCCGGATCTGACTTATCAGCATCACTATGGTGGGGGACTAGTGGGGAGATGGTGACTCGTTCCGGCGAGTCTGATGCTTCGGGGATGCCAAGCCTGAGTCGTTGCCAGTTGTTGGCCAGTCACCATGCCATCTTGGTCATATTCCACCGTACTGAGATGTGTGACTCTCCAGATTCTCCTGGAGAAACCACCAGAGGCAGGGGCGGTCCAGGTCATCACCTTACTCCTGGGCATGGGTCGCCCCTGCCCTATCTGATGTGTGTTAGCTCGCTATGGACATCAGATTCTTCACGGGGCCTCCCAGACTTCGACGCTATTGGTTCCGTCGCCCACCCCCGGTGACTGATGCATACCCTAGAGATTCTTCCGGCAAGCAGGAACCTCAGCTACAGTAGGAGGTGACGACATGGGATTCCATATCTCTCGTGCCGCACGTGATCGTTATCAGTTCGACGAATCGCTGTTCTCATTGAGCGGCAATGTGGTTTTCGCCAACTTCCACGCGGCGCGCGTGTTTGCCCAGAAGATCAACCAGACGCAAGACCTGGTACGCTTTCCAGAACAAGCAGTGAAGGCCGGGCAGATCAACGCTATGGGCATGATTGATGAAATCCTCCACCGTGTGGTTGGCCTGTACCGTGAGCAGAAGAACCCCAGCGTGATGCAGCAGGCACTGGATTGGCTGGACCAAGAGATTGGCAAGGAGACAGTAGACGCAGCATTGACCCGCTTCGCGGATGAGTTTCCCCCCCTTGACGTCTATCGGCGCCGGGCCAACCTGGCAGACTACATGGAGGACGAGACGGACGGGGTTCCCAACCGGCAGGTGGTGCTGGAGGAGATGTTGCTGCTCTGGCTGGCCAACATGAACCCGGCATTCTCACCCTTCTGGGAATTGTTTGACGACGCAACCCTGGAAAAGGAGACTGCCTATTTGCAGGTAATCTCCGGGCTGAGCCAATTCCTGGAGACTCAACCCAGATTCGGGCCGGATGGCCAGAACCTGGCGGACATGTTGCGCAGTCCAGCCAAAGCCGAGCCCCATTCACTTCCTGGACAGATTGAGTACATACGCCAGAGATGGGGTCACTTGTTGGGCAAGTATATCTACCGCATGCTGGGCAGCCTGGATTTGATCAAAGAGGAACAGCGGGCCGTGTTCCAAGGGCCTGGGCCGAGCTACGTGTACGATTTCAGCGGTCAGGAGATAGAGTTGGAGCATTTCAGCCCGGATTTGGACTGGATGCCCAGGCTGGTGCTGATGGCCAAGAACATCTACGTGTGGTTGGACCAGCTGTCCAGGCAATACCAGCAGCCGATCACTCAGCTGGATCACATCCCCGATCAGGAATTGGACACCTTGGCTGATTGGGGCTTCACTGGCTTATGGTTGATCGGGCTGTGGGAACGCAGTCAGGCATCCAAGAGAATCAAGCAGTTGTGTGGCAATCCCGAAGCGGCTGCATCCGCATATTCCCTCTACGACTACCAGATTGCAGCCGACCTGGGGGGAGAGAGCGCCTACGAAGACTTGAGGAATCGCGCCTGGCAGCGAGGGATTCGCCTGGCCAGCGACATGGTTCCCAATCATATGGCTATCGACTCGAAATGGGTGGTCGAGCATCCGGACTGGTTTGTATCACAGGACCACAGTCCCTTCGGGTCCTATTCCTTCAGCGGGCCGGACCTCTCCCAGGACAAGCGGGTGGGCATCTATCTGGAAGATCACTATTACAGCCGGGACGATGCGGCGGTAGTGTTCAGGCGGGTGGACCACTGGACAGGTAGTGAGCGGTACATCTTCCACGGCAACGACGGCACCAGTATGCCGTGGAACGACACTGCTCAGCTGGACTATCTGAACCCTGAGGTTCGTGAGGCAGTTATCCAGATGATCTTGCAGGTTGCCCACCGCTTCCCCATCATCCGGTTTGATGCCGCCATGACTTTAACCAAGAGGCATTACCAACGATTATGGTTCCCCGAGCCCGGCACTGGGGGTGACATTCCCTCACGAGCCGACCACGGCATCACGAGGGATCAGTTTGACGCCTTGATGCCCAACGAATTCTGGCGTGAAGTTGTCGACCGCGTGGCACAGGAAGCTCCTGACACCCTGCTGCTGGCCGAAGCATTTTGGCTGATGGAGGGCTATTTTGTGCGCACGCTGGGGATGCACCGGGTGTACAACAGCGCCTTCATGAACATGTTACGGGATGAGGAGAACGCCAAATACCGCAGCGTCATGAAGAACACACTGGAGTTCGACCCCGAAGTCCTCAAGCGCTTTGTCAACTTCATGAACAATCCGGACGAACGGACGGCGGTGGATCAGTTCGGCAAGGACGACAAGTACTTCGGCGTCTGCACCTTGATGGTCACCATGCCGGGGCTGCCCATGTTTGGGCATGGTCAGATTGAGGGTTTCACCGAGAAATACGGGATGGAGTATCGGCGCGCCTACTGGGATGAACAACCCGAGGCCCACCTGATCGGACGGCACCAGCGTGAGATCTTCCCACTCCTGCATCGCCGCCACCTGTTTGCCGACGTGCAGCATTTCCTCTTGTACGACTTCTTCACCGCTGAAGGGCGCGTCAACGAAGATGTACTGGCCTATTCGAACCGCAATGGTGGGGAGCGGGTGCTGGTGATTTACCACAACCGGTTCGCCAGTGCCCGGGGATGGATTCGCACTTCCGTCGTCTATTCAGTGAAGACAGGAGAGGGCGACGAGCGAACGCTGACACGGCAGAGCCTGGGGGAAGGTCTCGGGCTGCACGCTGACGGAGACTACTTCTGCATCTTCCGCGATCACATCTCTGGCCTGGAGTACATTCGAAACAGCCAGGAACTGCACGAAACCGGTCTGTACATAGAACTGGACGCATACAAGTGTCACGTCTTCCTTGATTTGCGTGAGATACGCGATAATGAACAGCAACACTATTCACATCTGGCTGCCTACCTGAATGGGCGCGGGGTGCCAAGCGTTGAAGAGGTCTTGACTGAGACCCTGATGCAACCCATCCGTCAGCGGTTCACTGCATTGGTCAATGCCGATATGCTACGCCGGGTTTTGGATGCCCGCCTGACCCAAGCGGACCAACAGATCGACGCACAAGTTGGGCAGGAAATCGAACAGAAGACGATAGACCTACTGCGCGAGATCATGCAGTTCACTGGCGGGACCCGGTCAGAGACCGAAGTGTCCTGTGTGGTGCAACAAATGCTGGCGGCTGTCTTGCAGTTGCCTGTTCTGGACAACCGCTTCCCTCAACTCGCATCGTGGCACGACAAGTGGGACATCCAGCATCTGCTGTCCAATCTGGACGACGATCACTTCGTCTGGGGCAGTCTGTTTGGCTGGCTCTTCGTTCATCGCTTGGGCCAGATCGTTGACCAGCCCGATGGCATACAGCGCAGCCGCAGTTGGATTGATGAATGGGTGCTGGGAAAGATCATCGCCGGAGTGCTGGTCCAGGCGTTTGGAATGAATGAGGCGACTGCGTGGCAGGCAGTCACGGTCATCAAGATCCTTACCACGCATCAAGGTTGGTACAGGGATGCTGACGGGACAGACCCGACCAGTGCGGACAAGAAACTGCCATCCTGCTTGCTGCAATCGCTGCTTGAGGACGACGACGTTCAGCAGTTCCTGCAGGTGAACCGCTACCAGGGCACCCTGTGGTTCAACAAGGAAGCGTTCGACCGGCTGCTTTGGTGGCTGCAGCTGCTAGCGGTGGTCGAGATTAGCGCGGATCCGCTGCGCCCACCAGACAGTGCAGCTCAGGAGATCATGGCATGCGGTAGCATCTTGAGGGATCTGCAGCGAGCCGGGGACCGGAGCGGCTATCAGGTGGAGAAACTGCTGGAAGTCAGTCGGCGGCGGGGAGACTGAGACCGTGCCAGTTCCCCATATCGGGATTCAACCTTGGCTGCAGCCATAGCCTCAGGCATTCATTGCGTTAGTATCGAACGTGGCCCAAGAAACTACGAGATGAGCCGAACTGCGATCCCAACTCTGACAGCTATGGAGATTCCGGGGCACAGCCAGCGAAGCACATACATCCAAGCCATTTGACTATTGTTGCCTGCCGTTTTATGATAACGCCTCAAGTCTGTTGTCAGGAGAGTGTGATCAGTGGGCGAGCTGGGTGACTTGTTGCGGCAGTCGCGGGAACAACTGGGGCTCACCCTGGACGATGTTCAGGCATCAACCCATATCAAGAGCAGCTTTCTAGAGGCGTTAGAAGAGGAGCGCTTCGACGATCTCCCCAATCTGGTGGTCAGGCGGGGCTTCCTGCGCAACTATGCATCCGTGCTCAACCTGGACCCCAATTATGTGCTTGATCTCCACGATGGTCACGATCAGCATACCGGGGCCAGCGGCGGCCCAACCATGTCGGAGGATGGAATACGGTTCAAGAGCATCTCAATGGCGCGCCCTGCCCGAATCTCACCCGATTTGCTGATTGGCTTGCTGCTGATTGCCACGCTAATTGGGGTGGTGGTTGCTGTCTTCTACGTGTACCAGGATTCCTTGTTGCCCTTGCTGCTAGAGCCGGATATTGCACCGCCTGCAGCTACGGCGGACGCGGCGTTCATTTTGCCCACGCCCACGCCAGCTCCTACCAAAACTCCCACACCGACCATCACGCCTACCCCCCTCTACTACACAGGTGTCACTGTCGAACTGCTCATCACCGATGAATCGTGGGTGCAGGTATTGGTGGACGACGTCAAGGCTTTTGAAGGAATTCTCAAAGCGGGAGAGCAAAGACACTGGACTGGTGCGCGGCAGGTGGCGGTGCGGGTGGGCAATGCTGGCGGTGTGGAAGCCATCGTCAACGGTGAGAGTCTGGGAGCGATGGGTGAGCCGGCCCAGGTGATTGACCAGGTGTGGGTGAAGATGGAGGAGGGTGCCGCCTCTGCCCTCACACCTACGCCGACCGTAGTCACCGATCAATAGTGGCATCCGGATACGCCCTTGCCCTCGGGCATGCCCAGGGTTGTTGGTATGTCTTCCGCTCGGTTTTCATCCAGTCATTCCCGCGCTATAGAGTATCGAGAGGGACATACGCCCACGGGCGGCTCTGCGCACCTCGGTTGCACGCGGAGGTGCAACCCCCTCGAGGTAATCTCCATCTTTGGAGATCGTGAGTCTGTCGAGATTGGTCATCCAGTAGCCCGGACGTTTCGTGCGCTCACGGGCTTTGACTCACCTTCAGCGATGCGATATAATACGCACTTGCTGATCACCTGCTCGACAGGAGTGGGGTGCAATAGATGGGCCGCAAGATAGGGTCCGCACGGAAGTGGCTATATCCTGGCCTGGGCGTCAAGCGGTGGCTGGGTTTGTTATTGATTGGCATCACTGCACTTGCCCTGGGCCTGGCATACTTCCTGTACGACGTGTATACTGCCGCGCTGATCTCTTCACCGGTGTGGCGTGTTCTGACTCTGGCGGTCTTGCCCCGCTGGGCGCGTACATTAAGCATTGTTGTGATTGGCCTGGTGCTGGTGTCGGTGGCCGTCTATCAACTCAATCGCTCGCTGCTGTTGGCCTTTATGCCCCCCGGCAGCACCAGCGTGGTTGAAGCGGTGTATCGTCACCGCCAGCGGCAGCGCGGTCCCAGAGTGGTGGTGCTGGGTGGAGGCAACGGACTCGGCACGCTGCTGCGTGGCCTGAAGGCCTATACAGACCATATTTCTGTCATCATCACCGTGGCTGATGACGGTGGCAGCTCGGGGCGGTTACGTCGTGAGTTGGGGATGTTACCTCCGGGTGATTTTCGCAATTGCATTGCCGCACTGGCCGACGATGAAGCGTTGATTACCCAGCTCTTTCAATACCGCTTCCGGTCTCTGGCGGGGCAGCCTGACAATTCCCGCGCCCTGGACGGCCACAGTTTTGGCAATCTCTTCATTACAGCGATGGCCAGTGTGACAGGTAGTTTCGAGAAGGCCCTGGTCGAATCGGGGCGAGTGCTGGCCGTTCGGGGACAGATCCTTCCTGCTACCCTGGAAGACGTGACGCTCTGCGCCGACTTGGTCGGCGAGTCATCAGGTATTCAACGTGTGGTAGGCGAGAGCGCAATTTCCAAGGCACGCCAACCCATCGAGTGGGTGTATCTTGAGCCCGCCGGCATGCCAGCGTATCCGCCGGCTCTACGCGTTCTTCTTGAGGCTGATCTGATTGTCGCCGGGCCCGGCAGTCTCTTTACCAGTGTGATGCCCAATCTCCTGGTTGACGACATTGAGCGCGCCATTCGCACCAGCGACGCGCTTAAGATGTATGTGTGCAACGTGGCCACGCAGCCAGGTGAGACTGATGGGTTCAGCGCGGCGGATCACGTCAGCGCCATCGAACGGCATACCGGCCCTGGGCTTTTTCCCTTTGTCCTGGCCAACAGCAATCTCAGCATCCGCCCATCTGCGCACTGGGACTTCATCCAGGTCGCTTTGGGCGAACCTGGTGTCGGGTACCATACCATCACAGCGGATGTGGTAGACGAGCAACGACCGTGGCGACACGATCCACACAAACTGGCCCGTGAGTTGATGATGTGGTACGAGCACAACGTTCGCAAGCCTAATTCCATCTAAGATTCCGACGAATGGCGTGTCCTCTTGCGGGGACGTGACATCAGTTTCGGACAATATACACAATTCTGCAAGGAGATCTGTTACCATGACCACCAAAGTAGGGATCAATGGATTTGGCCGCATTGGCCGGCAGGTGCTGAAGGCAATTCGTGATTTCCACGCCGATAGCCTTGAGGTAGTGGCTGCCAATGATATTGGTGATGTGCCAACGATGGCTCATCTGCTCAAGTACGACTCGAACTATGGCCGCTTCGACGGCACCGTGGAAGTGGCTGATGGCGGCTTGCTGATTGATGGCAAGCTGGTCAAGATCCTGAGTGAGCGCGATCCAGCCAACTTGCCCTGGGGCGAGCTGGGGGTGGACATCGTTGTCGAGTCGACCGGCATCTTCCGGGACCGGGAAGGTGCGGGCAAGCATCTCCGGGCGGGTGCCAAGAAGGTTATCATCACTGCCCCGGCCAAGGGTGAGGACTTGACCATTGTTTTAGGTGTCAACGATGATGAGTACGTTCCAGCGGCCCACCACATCGTTTCCAACGCTTCCTGCACGACCAACTGCCTGGCCCCCGCAGCCAAGGTCGTCCACGACAACTATGGCATCGTCAAGGGAATGATGACCACCATTCACGCCTATACCACCGATCAGAGGCTCTTGGACTTGCCGCACAAGGATTTGCGACGGGCCCGGGCTGCCGCCATGAGCGTGATTCCCACCACCACCGGGGCAGCCAAAGCGGTGGCATTGGTGATACCTGATCTGAAAGGCAAGTTTGATGGTTATGCCTTGCGCGTGCCCACTTCGACTGTCTCTGTGGTGGACTTCACCGCCATCGTGAAGAAGGAGACTACCACCGATGAGTTGCGGCAGTCTTTCCGAGACGCAGCTGCTGGTTCGCTGAAGGGCATCCTGGCGGCGGTTGACGAGCCCCTAGTCTCCATCGACTACAAGGGAGACGCTCATTCCAGCTCGGTGGATCTTCCCTTCACCATGGTGCTGGGCAATCAAGGCACCATGGTCAAGGTAGTGTCCTGGTACGACAACGAGTGGGGCTACTCCTGCCGCACCGCTGACCTGGCTCAATTGATGGCCTCCAAGATGTGAAGAGACGTGTGTCCGGGTTCTCGTGCAAGTCAATGAAAGTCACAGCGGCAGGGGCGGTTGGTGAACCGCCCCTGCCGGCATGAGGCCTGCCTCAGGGAGACCCGGAGAGCGCGACAAGAAGAGGAACATGGACAAGAATACTGTTCGCGACACAGAGGTACAGGGCAAGTACGTGCTGATGCGGGGCGATTTCAACGTACCCCTCAAAGACGGGGTAGTGACTGATGATCGGCGCATTGTGGCCGCGCTCCCCACCATCCAGTATTTGCTTGACCACGGGGCGGCCGTGGTGTTGATGAGCCATCTGGGCCGGCCAAAAGGTGAGCCTTCCCCAGAGTTTAGCTTGCGACCGGTGTCGACGCGGTTGAGCGAACTGCTGGGACGGCCAGTCACCCAGCTGGGTGACTGTGTTGGCGATGAGGTG
>SDBS01002979.1_pt1 | contig 16688 bp, 15 predicted proteins | sample 2277091 | NCBI WGS metagenome assembly SDBS01 (sample SAMN10404972, study PRJNA504765) | marine sediment metagenome | isolation source: marine sediment core GS10_PC15, 163 cmbsf | place: Arctic Ocean: Southern Knipovich Ridge | collected 2010 | reverse complement strand
TGTGTTCACGGCGGTGGCATCTGGACCCGGGATTTGGGGTTCAGGGCTGTTGTGGCGGTTCAAGCTCTCCCGGCCGCCGGCTATCGCCGATTCGGAGGCCGCTCGACGTGTCGGTACTCGCCCCAGGGCTCCAGAACGGGCCCGGACGCCGTGCTAGCCTGGGGGGGGGCGCAAGGAAATTCCTATTCCTCGAAGGAGCGATCATTGTGTTAGAATGAGTGCGGACACATCTCGATGCACTCACGATATCTCTGTCTCACTTCGTCTGGCCCGACAAGTGTTGTTTCTCTCCAGCGGCTTCTTGTCTGTGGTCCGAATGAAGAGAGGTTCTTACCGACGTGGTCCAGGATGGTTGCGAGACGTTCGTCAATATCTGGATCGTCTAGGTGGTGGACTGGCGAGAACTCGTACGTTGAAATTTCGCGTTCGGTTTCCAGGACACGATCCTTGTGATTGCGTGCATGGCGTGTGATCGTCATCGCGAATTCGAGCTTTTCTTGATCGCTCGTGATACGTTTCGGCACGAACTTCTCCGGTGGGAGTAGTGTTCTAAATGATCCGGCTTTGAGATAAGCGCGTACTGCGTCGCGGAGTTCGGGATCGTCGTGGTCGAATTCCATCGCCTCCGCTGTTCTTTCCTTCGCTTTCCAGGGGTGTGCAGTGAGGTGCAGGACGTCGCCGAGAATGGCTTCGTATGATCGCAGTCGTTCGGCGAGCCTTTTGTTCCGGTTGATGCGGTACGCAAACCATATTCCGATTAAGGTGAGCACTGGCGCCAGCAACTTGAGCATTGTCTTTTAGATTGTCCTCCAATGGTCATTATCCCGCGGACCGGCATGATTGGCGAACCAGGATCCGCAAAGGCCGCGGTTCGGTGATCCTCGAAAACGTACTCCGTGCTCGGGTTTCCTCTTTCGAATTGCGTCTTTCGTTTGTTCCCATCGTCGATGCTAGTGCATCTGACAGGCGATGGACAAGAGTTCCTGCGCAGAACGATCGAGTTCTGAGGTCACCACCACAAGAGATCAACGAATGACTCGGCAACAACCCAGGAGCGCCAGCAATTGCCTAGCTGATTCCTATCGTGACCAGCTTGCTGATGGTCGAATGAAGATAGTCATAGGGTTCGTCCCTCAGGACACGCGCTGACACTTCAAACGTCCCGGTAGTACCCCAGAAACACACGACAGGATCGTGCACAGCCTCATTCGCCGAGATACGAAGTCCGTCAACGATCTCGTGAACGGTTGATTTGTAGAGCGGGTTGGCCTCGGCGATTTTCTGTAGCCGCCAGTACAGGTTATCCCGTTCATTGGCCGTGCGATCAAAGGTCATGCCGTGCTCGTCGCGGTATGCCGCCGACCAGAGATCAACGGCCTTGCGCAGCATCGCGAGACCAGCACAATACTCAGAATGCCCAAAACACGAACGCGCCTCACCCAAAGCATGTCCGATAGCCTCGCCAACAGCAGCAGCCCTCAGCGACGGTATCTTTGACGGCATCGATCACGCTCCATTTTCACACAAAATCTAGTCACCGGATCGGTTCAAACCGTGACCTCTGCCACGGAGCAGGCCAGTTCTTCCGAAAGTGTGCAGCTAGTCCTCGCTCTCGATTGAACGAGCGAAAGCCTGAGCGACGAGAAGACGCCCCGCAATCCGACCAGAGTACTCATTCACCTTGGTGGAGTCGTTCATCATCTGGTAGGCGTTGAGCAGGAAGTGATCGCACCAGGCCAATTCGAAGTCAACTGGTCGATTGCTGGACGAGAGCTCCTTTTCAGCTGCCAAGAGACCATCAAGACCGGCCTTCAGCTGCATACGAGTCCCATATGTCATGGCGCCAGAAACAAAGAGCTCGGCAAGGCGTCGATGGAACATGGGGCAGATATGGCTGGATAGTCTTCTCTTCACAGCCTGTTGACCGACGGCGTCAACACGGTCGAGAAGCCATCTGGCGAACTCGTCGGGCGCCATCAAGAACAGTGCTACTACCCCCACGAGTCCGCTTGAGGAGCACGTGGCGCCCTCGTCCGCGTCCCTTTTGGACCGCATTGTATTGCAGACAATGCCGGTGGCGTCTGCCAGGCGAAACAGATCACAGGCAGAGGCCCAATAGTGACATGCCAGAACGAGATGTTTGAGGTGTTCGAATCCGTCTTCAGCCTTCAACGATTCCGCAACTGATGACCTACCTGCATCCATGTGGCCATCAATGCCGCCGGTCAGTATTCTGCGGGCATCCGCCTTGGAAAGGTTCTTCACCAGCGCCAGGGAGGTTGCCTTTGCGTGGCGGTAATCTGGTGACTGCACCCATCTCCCAGACATGCCTTGAAGTTGAACGAGGTTCATGGAGCTCGAGAATTCGTAGATTGGCATTCTGAAGCCAAGAAGGCAGTGCTCGTATAGCCGATCGAATTCGATCTGTACATCCAGATTTGGCTCCGTCCGCAATCGATTCGATGTGTCGGCGATCAACCTCGCGCAGGACGCGGTTACCTCCGGCTCTTCAGCCAGAACTGCTGTTGCGACGCTGTGGTGTTCCGGAATCACCTGGCCCGGCTGGGCCAGAGGATCCTGGCCAGCTTCGCGCAGCAGCGCGGTGAACTCCGGAACAGGAAACTCGGGTTCAGGCATGTCCACGACACGATTGCCGGACGTAGGGGGAGGGGTATTTCGATACTCACCAGGGTCCAATGAGATGTAGCCTCCCAAGGGAGTCTTGTACCAGACGCGTCGCTTGCCACCGCTGGGTGGAATTCGTGCCAGCACACTAGCGTGCGTCAGGAATTGTTGTACGCTTTCGAGATCGGCCAGCCTGAATCCCGCAAGGACCCTGGAAAGAACAAGTGTTTCAGTGCCAGGAAGAACTTTGCCCGAGAAGATCGACGGCACCTCGAGAGTCAATTTGAGCCCCTATCCTTCTCAGCAGCAGAGTCTGTCAACGAAGCAAGGATCACCTGGCTGACACTGATAGCGTGCTGGTTGGCAATCTTTTCGCTCATCCCGAGGTTGATGAGGAGTCGTTCAACCTCCTTCTGGCCGTGTGAAATCGCCTCAGCCAGCGGTCTGTTCTTTCGGAGCGTCCGCAGCGACTGCTCGAGGAACGCTTCCAGTTCGGTCACGTCTTCAGCCTGCTCCAGGTCCTCCCGATTCCAAACTCGTTGCTCAAACCTGTCGAGCCGCTCTCGGATCTTCTTTCCCAACTCCTCAAAGCCACCAAAGCCTTTGAAGAAATCCAATAGGATGGCGATAACGATCTTGGAGACAGCGATCTCAGAGATCAATAGACGTCGATCTTCCTCCACGACGCTGAACACGTCCAAACCGATCTCGTCCTCCACTGCCTGGCGTAAGTCGCTGATGGTCGTCATGTGTCACTCCTTCGATCCTGAACCGTACGCCGGCACCAAGCACTGACCAGCTGGAAACCTCGCTTCGAGACGAGTCTCTGGTTTGAGAGGGCCTCGAGTCTGGCGTGGGCGGTCACAACAGCTGCTCAGCCCTGCGAATACCAAGAAGCCGCGAAGAGTCGGTCCCGTTTGATGCTACACAGAATACCCTCATTTCATTGTTTCCGCGCGGTGTCCGTGTGCTTGACGCTCTACAAGGGATGCAAACTACTGGTGTCGTCCGCGTATGTTAAGGCCTGCCCTCACAACCGAAAGAAATGCCCTTCTCAGTTTTCTTGAAAGCAGGGCACCCGCGAGTATCCCGGAGGCGACAAGATTGAAGACAAAAAAGAACGGTTGTGGCAGGCACGGCTGCAAGGGCATCCTCGTGAATGGCGTGATGCCGGAAGAAGGAACAGATTGGCCAATCATCAAATGCACTCAAGGAGGCTGGTGGGAAGCACATGGGGATGGCCAAGCTAAGGACATACCGATTGCCCTCATACCTTGTCGTGTCGCCGTTGACGGAACACGCAGGTGTGGCTTTCGACCTTCGCACGACGGCAACGATGAAGTGGCCTACACGAGCAGGTCGCCGCGACAACTTGATCACAAGGGCTCACGCTCGCTGCGAGTGCCCTCCTCATGTTCCAGGAGAGAAGGGCACCCGCGAGTGCCCGGAGGCGAGACAATGGAAAACGAGATACGTGAGGGCGGCTGTCCTGACTGTATGGGTGCCCTTGTAAATGGCGTTATGCCGGAAGAGGGAGTGGACTGGCACATCATCACGTGCGCGCGATGTGGTTGGTGGGGGAGCCGTTGGGATTAGGCGTGCCGCCTTGATCAGTCAATTCCGTGCGTGGGAAAGCGAGATTCAGCCGAGCGCTTATTACTTCCGGCTTGGCTGATTCTCGTAATCATGTGGCCCGCCCCTTGAAGCCACCTGAGGGGATTCGCTCATTCGCGAACCCCGTTCATGGTTGCTTCCCCCGTGTGGGGTCCGGGCGCGTCTTGTGCAGATATTCCGATTCTTCTTCTTTCGTACCGGGGTGATGACTTCCCTATCCCCCGGGGCCCAACCGACACCTATCCACCTATGAGTCTGTCCAAGGAATCGTACAGTTCGTGGATGTCTCGGTAACCGATGATTGGCGCTCCGATTCCTTCGTACATGGAGACGATTCGGTCGTGGATTCCAGTGATTCGGTCCCGGTGGGCCAGGTACCGATCGTCGAAAAGGCGTTTTCTGGTTTGCGATTTCGCTTCGATTCTGCCTTCAAATGGTAGTTGGCAGTTGACACACAGCGCCAGGGTTCTTGGTCTGCCAGCGATTGTTCTCAGGCAATCATCCGTGATGTGCATTCCTTCGATGATGGCGCTCTCGCCTCGCGAGACGAGGATCTCGAGAACATCGATGAGCACGGTTGAAACCTCAGTCATCTGGATTTGAAGGTCATCTGTTGAGAGCAGGTAGGTGGAGGTTCCGAACCAAGGTTTGCCCGGGTGCGCGCTCTTCAGCACGTTTCGAATGATGTCCGTGCAGATGATGGTTGGGATACTCAATCTGTGTGCGATGTGGAGTGCGGCCAGGGATTTTCCCTGGAATGAACCTCCGCCGATGATCACGTATCTCGGATGTGTCACGGTTGCGCTCCGGATTGGGCTTTTTTCGCCCAGGCTCGGACCCGATCCCAGATGATCCTCCGATTCTCGCGAAACTCACCACAGGCCATCGCGCATAAATCTGGTCCGAACCGATGAACGAGTTCACCAACCGTTTCGGTGGTGGTTTTCGAGAATACCGGGATTGGTGGAGTCGATGATCCATCCATCGAATGGTCGTTCAATGCGGCGATGCGCTTGGCCGTTCTTGCGATCTCGGATTCAGAACCCAAGAACGGTGTGCCTACGTGCACAAATGCCGCGCCTGCCAAGCGAGAACACCGAAGAAATGGGATCATCCCTAGTGATGGAGCAAGGCTTTCGTAGCCGACCCGATGGAACCATATGTCGATTCCCGGTAGCCGTCTTCGAATCTCGGTGATCCAGTTCCAACCAGTGATCCAGATGTTGATCATCGCCACGCGGATGCCGGACTGTCCAATGTCTTCGAGGAAGGATCGCTCGAGAGAGCAGCCGGAGAGGTTGGGTACGTATAGCGCTCGCGCTTGACCGAGGCAGCTCTGGATGGCCTCAACATCTCTCAGGACTTGGGAGTTCACAGGGGTGTAGGTTTCGTCTTCCTTGACGATGTGCACTCCGCTTGCAGCGTACCTGGCAGTCAGTTCACCACGTGCCTGTGGTGAGAGGTAGTTCGACTCCTTCAGGACGGTGCCGAGCAGGGGTTGGTTGCCTGGCACCTGCATCGCTTCTCTGAGACGGGAGAGTGTAGGTTTACGGGAGACTGGCTGAACTGTGAGTTTCTCAACCAGTTCTTGGTTGAGGCTGAAGTCTTCCAGGCGCAGGTCGCCGAAGTCGAGGAGATTGCCCCAGCACTGCGTCAGGAGTTCTGTCGGTCCACCTCCTAGGAATGCTTCTTCTGAGATCCATACCGAGATTTGTCCGTCGTGAGCTTGAGCATTGGCTTTCGCGAACGTTGTTCCCGGGTCCGATGTTTCGATCATTTCTTCAAAATCGTGATGATGACGGAAAGCGAATCCGCCATTGATTTCGGTTACGATCCTGGCTGCTACCTCTCGCGCGTCGTCATTGCCTCGATACGAGTACTGGAACTTGCTCCACCTATGTTGCAAACCATTCTCCCATCAGTTCTTTGCCGTGGTCAATCTGCTTCTGACTGACTTGGTTGAGACCGGTTATCCGGCGGGGTCTCGAGTGTATTGCCGACTGGAGAAGGTCGTGCCAGTTCATGTCGAAGAGCCCTCTGGTGTCCTTGCGATGCCAGAAGAGCTGGTTGTCGCCAAACCGTGCGAGTGTTTCGGCGCCGTCGATTGGGAGCAGTGCTCCATTGGTGATCGCGCCGGCAATCAGAGCACCAAGAAGTACCCGACAACCGTGCCCTTCCAACAGTATTCCGTTGTTTTCTAAGGCATAGGAGAGAAGATGATCCGGACCTGCGCCCACGAGGTTTGTTCCGGTAGCTCGCATGAAGAGTGCTTTGATGGTCAGGCAGTGGAGAAGATTGTGGAGGCTCTCAATCGATCCTATTTTCCACGAGCTGATGAGATCAAGGAGAAGCCGTTCAAGTTCCGTTTCAGGCGCGGACCTTCTTTTGCTGCCGAGAGTGCTGAGAGCATCTCGTGCAGAAACCAGCAAGCTCACCGCCTCACCGACGCCGAACCGGTTGGTGTCTCCGGAAAATGATTGAATTTTCTGCAGATCGATGAGGACAAGCGATGGATACCGTCCTTGGTCTGCTTGCCTGTTTGATGGGGAGCTCTCATTCGAGTACCGATCGGTGAGGAAGCCGTCGTTTCGAAGATCGAGCGGTACGGCGACGACTGAAACTGGGGTCTTGCTCTCCGACAACGATGCCGTTGCCTTGGCCTCGGAGTGCTCACGTATCGAGCCCACGGAGACCACGACGTGTGGTCCCAGGTTTGCGAACGCCCAATCGGGCCGGTGGCCGAAGATCTCAGCACTCAAGGGGTGGACACCCACCACAGACAAGGCGTTCCTTAAGGGTTCGGGGAGTATTGAGCGGTCCAGCTCCTCCAGGAGGAACGCACCGTGTTCATCTTCCAGTTTCAGGGTGCCGGTTCGCTGGAACACCTCTGCCTTTTCTAAGGCAGATCCGAGTGAGTGAATCATGGTCTCGAGCATGAGCGGGAGATTCGACCAGCTCTCAACTTGTGGAGTTATGACCGGATCCAGGCGCGCAGTTCTTCCCTGAACTCCTCTTGTTCGAGGAATGAGAACGGCAGTACTCGCAGTGTTTGTAGGTCGAAGGGGACAAGGTCGTCGAGGCGGTCGTTCGGTTCCTTTCGACAGAGAATGATGACTCGTTTGCCTTGTGCGATTGCCAGCCCCAGTTCGAACATCACGTTTGGGTTGTTTCCACTGATGTCGGCTAGGATGAGATCTGCCTGTCCGATTTGATCGACGATGTCATCCATGATTGGTCGTGATCCGTGAATTGAATCCGCTCGAAATGTCTCGTAGCCCTCACTGTCGAGCGTTTTGCGAAGCATGTGTTCGTACAGAGGTTCGGAGTGTTCTTCCGAAAACGGCATGATGACGAAGCACCGGGGCCTAAGCACCCTGTTGAGGAGATCAACGCATGCGTCGACGACCAGCTGCGGTGTGGCGAGACCGTGATGGAGGATCTCGAACTCTGGCGCTTCTTCGGACAGTCCAAGAGTATGGAAGAACGCCTGCCGGTTTGTTTCGTCGTTCCATGCTTCGGCGGATGCCCCGCCGGTACAGGCTATGGAGATCACCGGTTTTCCTGAGGCGATCGAATAGTCGATGATCTTGGGAGTGCCTGTCTCGCCTTCGATCGTGATTACCGCATCTGCTCGGGCTACGAGGTCAAAACGGCGTGCCGCGGTGTTTCTCCCTCTAGAAAGAACCACTGAGCCGATCGTGAACAATTCGTCTTGTTCACGACGCCGCGGATGGATCGTCAGTATCTTGCTGGCGACCTCAGCCGTAGGCAGAGCATCCTGGGCCCCTTTTGCTGCCGAGTAGTCTACTCCGCCGCCGGATTCTCCTTCACAATGGCCTTTTGCGCCGCCGGTGAGGAGCCGGTACCCGGGCGCCAGCACGATGTGTTGTCCGAGTCCATGCGCTATAGCAACCTTTTTGTTGATTTCCCCGGTGAGACATTTGCTGCCGCATACGAGTACGGTCTTCATTGATTGGGCTCCTCGGATATCATTGTAAATCACAAGAGCCATGAAATCCGAGATTAATTAATCTCACATCGACAACTTGCCTGTTAGCCTCGATCCGAGAGCGAAACAGGCATTCTGCCGATGCGTGTCGTTGCAGGTCAGCGTTTGTCATGGGCGGCGTATCGGACGTCTGGCAATGGGTCGTGCGCTGCGGTTGAGAGCCAGTCGTCGATGATGCGCGTGTTTCGGCCAGCTTGTTTCAATGCGAGCGCGAGCGTGGCGCATCGTGCACGTAGCAGGCTGACTTCATCGTACGCTGCGATGCGCTTTCCTGCGTAGTCGAGATCAGCGAGGAGGTAGGTTAAGCCGCTCTCCAGGCGGGCTTGGTCGGTGTCCGAGAATCGTCCGTGCCGTAAGAGCTCGGTGGCCGCGCCGAGCGTGCTCGCGAGCGTGATTCGATGTCGCGAGAGCACCGCGCCCGAAACAAGGTTGACCAGGTCTTCCGGGAGGTTGGATTTCCCCTCCTGGTCGAGCCTCGACCATTCAAGCACAGCAGCGGATGCGTATCCCCATGCTGCGTCTGTGCTGACGAGGAGATGGCGTAACCGATCCACGACCGAGTCGTGCAGGCTTGGCTTGAGTGCGACCAGTCCCGGCAGGGCGACGACGATTCCTGGTGCTTCGGCTGTGACGAGTTGGTCGATGATCTCGTCCGAAACGTCGTTGGGAGTGAGTATTGGGAGTATTGCTCCTGCTACAGCGTGTCCTGCCCACTCGAGGAATTGTTCTTGTTCGGTTGGGGAAAACCGGGGCTCCTTCTCTGTTGACGTGGAGAAGTGAACGAGTTTTTCGGTGATGCGAGCCAGCCAGGCCTGCGCTTGGGGTCGTGAGAGCTGATACCGGCATGAGTCTGGGTTGTAGCGGGCTGCGTTGAGGACTGCGACCAGGTCTTCTGCCATGGGCTGGTGTGGCTGATTGAGGTCGATGACGTCGTGTTCGAATGCGCGTCGTGCAAGCCCTGGTGTTGGTTCGGGCAGAGCGAGGATGACGTTGTTGTATAGGCCGGTGTTGAGTGGCAGCTTGTTCTCGCCTGCTGGTGGTACCCAGAGGGCTTCCGCGAATGTTTGTTGTTCGTTGGAGGTGAGGAGCTTCCAGTCGTGGAGCTTCATGAGTCGGTAGATGGCGCGTTGCCGCACAAGGCCGATCTTTGTTACAAGTTTGGTGAGATCGGCGATACGGCGGTTCCATTGGTGTTCGTCAACCGCTCGGTCTGGTTCTGGCTTGGTGAATGCGCCGATTGTTTCTGGCAGGTGGGGATCAGGGTTTTCTGCACCGTCCTCTCCAGGGAGTGGAAGCTCGATCGCCGCGAGCAGAAATGATGCTTGTTCTTCTGGTGGGAGCGTTTCGATTCCTCGGATGATGAGGAGATTCAACTTTCGAGAGAGTGTTCGATGTTCCGGAGTTTCGCGGATCGCCTTGAACACTTCTTCGATCGTCTGTTGAATTGTTGTGGTGTTTGTCCTGATGATGAGTCTTGACAGGACTTCGGCAATTTCGGCTGCTCTGTTAATCCACTCACCGCGTTCTTCCCAGCCCTCGTCGGCTGTTTGTTTGTATCGGCGAATGGTGTCGGTGAGTGCTGGTCGGAGTGTGCTGATCGTCTCGTCAACGATTGCGATAGGGAGGCGAGCTATCGCGAGTCTGGAGAGATGTTTGTCGATGAGCTTATCGTCTGGATGGATGCTGACGAGCCGAGTGATTTGGGTTGGTGTGGTTGTGCCCTCGATCTTGATGGTGGTCTTGATTTCGTTGCGCGTGAGGTTGAGGTTTTGTATTCCTCGTGGGATTCCTGCTTGGTCGAAGAGTCGTCTTGCTTGGATGTGTGCTGTTTCTTGGCTTCTTGGGAAGCTGTATGTGATGCGTGTTGCTTGTCCTGGGTCGAACGAGTAGGTGGTTTCTTCTGTTGCTCGTTGGCTTCGTTCGAGGGCTTCTCGGAGTTCGTCGCGTATTCCTTGTCGTTCTTGCCATGGATCGCAGCGTAGGGCTGTGAGTTCTGTTGGCCATTCTTTGGCCTGTTCTCCGAGTTCTTCCGTGACTCGTTTGTCTTTGTTCCATGGGCTTGCCAATGCTCGGCAGAAGAAGAGCGCCCACGCGAGTCGTGACGCTATCCAGATTGAGTGCCGGTCTTGGGCCTGCCGCGTCCTGAGCTCTCGAAGGGCGTTGAGTGCTTCGTTGCTCGCTTGTTCTTTGTTGTTGAGTTCTGCGTGGAGTGCTGCTCGTCGGAGTCCCCAGATCGGGTCTCTTCCGTTGATTAGGGGGAGGTGTTCTTCTATTGCTTTCAGGTTGAGGTTGTCTCGTGCGCGGAGGCAGCGCTCCCATGTGACGTGGTGTTGCAGGTGTGGCGCGTGGTGTTCGATCCATCGCTCCCATTTCGTGAATGCTTTCTGGTCTTCTTGTTCTCGGGCGTTTCTGAGCAGCCAGCAGGCAAGTTCTTCGCGTTTGGTTCGTTCTAGCGAGGTTCCGGTGGCTGCTTCTCCGAGTTGTTCCAGGATTTCTTTTGGGAGCGGTTTGAGCTCGATGTCGAGTCGCCATGCGTATTCGTAGAGGAGGGCGTGTTGTTCTTCTGTGGTTGCTGTTTCGAGGGTTTTGTTGAGTGCTTCTTCTTTGCTTAGTGTTTCGAGATGGACCTTGATTCTGGTTGTTTGTGGTGGGACGATCCATCCTGGGTAGTTGTGGTGGAGTTCTTTCCATGTTTCGAGGAGTGGTTTGTCTTTCTTGGTTTGCCGTTTTTGTTGTGGTTGTGTCGGCCAGTGTTGTGCTGGCCATGGTTCGGCTTTTTTGAGGGCTTTGAGGAAGGTCTTGATTGCTGCTGCGTGTTGGTTTTTGGGTTCGAGGTGTGTGAGGAGTGGTGTGAGGTCGATTGGTTTGACTCCTCGGTCTTCGAGTCGTCGTCTGGTGGGCTGTGCGAGGTTGAGTGCTCCGACGAGGTAGATCGGTGGTGCGTGCTTGCCGAGGTTGTCCCGTGCCCATCCGGTCCATTGGATGAAGTTTGGGTCTTCTCCTGAGAAGCCGATGAGGCAGAGGACGTTTTCCATCAGGATCTGTTGGGTGAGATTGACGAACGGCGCGAACCGTTGTGGGTAGGTGCGGAAGTCTTCTTCTGTGCTGATGAATGGCGTGTTCGAGGGTAGCGTTCCGTGGAGTTTGATGATCCTTGGTGCTCGTGTTCTTGGGATGTCGCTTGGCTTGAATACTCTATCGTAGTGCCTTTGTGGGTTGTTGTCCGCAGTTCGTTCGAGGAGGGTGTCCCAGTTGGTGGTGAGGATGTCGGTCCATGGGAGTTCTAGCAGGCTTTTGTGTAGTGGTCCTGGTGTGAGTGTCTGGTCGTTGATGCTGGTTCTGATGAGGGTGTCGAGTGCATTTCTTCCGTGGTGGGCTTCGTATTCTTGTGCGATGGTAAGCGGGTTGGTTGGTTGGCTGTGTTTTCCGTCGTTTGAGTAGAGGTCTTTGGCCATCGTGGCTGCCAGGTCGTTCCAGAGTGGTGGTGGTGGTGCGTCGTGTGCTGCTTTGTCTGCTGTTCTGGTTAGTCCTGCGCCGATCATGACGGCGGCTCCTCTTTTTTCGTCTGTTGACCAGAGTGCTGTTTGGATTGCTTTGACGTGGGTGCTGTCGGGGAGTTGGTCGAGCGTTGGTTCGGTGTCTCGTTCCTGATGTTTTGTGTTGTTGCTCATGGGTTTAATCTAGCACCGTTCTTGGTCGTGGCTGTGTTCTCGGCCTGTGGTTCTTTTGTTGTCGTCGGTTGCTGTTAAGGGCTGTCGCTGAGTCGGCCCGCCCGTTGAAGCCACCTGAGGGGTTCGGCTCGTTCGCGAACCCCGTTCATGGTGTCTTTCCCCCGGTTCTGCCGGGGGTCCGGGCGGGCCTCCTGCCTTTTTCTGTTGTTCTCGTGCTGTTGTCTGTTCTTCTCTTTCAGGTTCGTCGGTGTTTCTTTTTGGGTGTGTCCTCCGGTCGCCTCGCGTGCCTTGCTTTTTGAGGCCCGCGGGCCTTGGAGGTAGTACATATGGGATACACACATTATTGGCGGCGAAAGAAAGTGTTTGATCGTGGGCAGTTTGCCCGTGTGGTCGAGGATGTTGTTCGGGTTGTGCCGGTGCTTGAGGAACTGGGCGTGGTGCTTGCCGGGCCGTTGGGTTCTGGCTGTCCGGTCGTGTTGGATGACGAGATTGGCTTCAATGGCGTGCTTGCTTGTGGTCATCCGAGGCGGCCGTTGGGGATTGCGTGGCCTGCTGCTGGGGCTGGTGGCGTCTGCCAGGCGTATGAGCAGGCAGCAGGCGGTAGCAGTGATATTGGCGGCGCCTGGTCTGTTGGTGTCGGTTCGGGATTGGTTGCCTCGCGATTTGTGGATGGTATTCAGTAAGCGCGTGATCCTGGCTGAAGGCCGCGGTTCGTGGCGGGCGGGGTGTTCGGTGCTTTCTTAGGCGTGTTGTGCGTACTGTGTGATTTCTTGGAGTGAGCCGAGGAATTGGCAGGTGTCCCCCTTTCCGTTCTTGATGACGTGTTCGTAGACGGTCCGGATCCATCGGTCGTGTGAGGCGAACGCGGTTGCGTAGGGGAGTGCGCAGATCAGGTGTTCGAGGTCGAACCAGTCGGTGATTCGCGGTTTTTGGTTGACGTCATATCCTGATGCGGTGATCACGTCTATATATGCTGTCGCGCTTGGGAGGAGGGCGATCACTGCTTCTGCCTGTCCTCCCCACCGATCAGTCGGGAGGCGCTCGACGCTCCTCCAGAACGTGCTGTGCTCGTGGTGTTCCACTCGGTCGAGTTCTGAGAGGAGTACTGGGGTGACTTGTTCGCGCCAGACCCACTCGAGTTCTGCGCGTCTCGCTTTTACTTTGCTGTTTCCTGCGATGGCTCTTCTGTTCTTCCATGCGTCCTGGTAGGGCGGTGGGTCTCTGGGTGGTTGGCCGCAGTCGTCTCGGCGCATGGCTATCAATTCGGTGAGTGTGAGTCGGTTGAGACGATCCTCGACCTCGCTTGCGAATTTGGTGGCTTGGTTGTTGTTCCATGGTGTTGGGAATTCGAGTGTTGCTGTCGATGCGAGGTAGCCCGCGACGGGTACGAGGTACGGTACGGTTTCGTTTTCTTGTGTTTTTCGTTTGAGTAGTTGGTTGATGAGGGCTCGTACTTCTTGGCGGTTCATTTCTTCTCGTGAGCGGAAGGCGAGGTTGTGGCTTGCGCGTTCCATGACGTGCGCTATTCGTGTTGCGGAGTCGTGTTCTTGGCGCATGAGTTCCCACATGAGGGGTGCTGATACGGGGCAGAGAAGGCGTCCTTGGTTGACTGCGTGGAGGAGTGCTTCTTTTGCTGTTGTCGCTTCTGTTGTTGTTGATTCGGCGATGTTGATCCAGATGTTCATGTCGAGATAGATGCAGCGACAGTTCTTGGTTGAGGTGGGTGAGTTGGGCATTGGTGTTCTCGTTGGGGTTGCTTTCCTTTGGCGGTGGTGCCGTTTGTTGAGCCGTCGGAGACGTTGCCGCGGTGTGGTTGTGTGTTCGTCGGTGCATGCCAGGGTAACGTGGTTTTTTGTATTTGGTCAATGGGTTGGGTATGGCACGGGGGGGTGGTCTGACTTTTCGTCTTGGTTGTGATTTTGTTGGTCTGGTTTTCGTGCGTTTGTGGTGTGGGTTGGTGGTTGGTCCCATGTTGCCGTTGGGCTTTTGTTATTCGTCTGTTTTGTTGTGTTCGTTTCTTGGGTTGGTGTTTGGTGGTTGGCGTGGCGGTGTCCGTGGTGTGAGATGGTCGATGGCGTGGCCTTGTTGATGTTGTGGCCTTGTTGATGTTGTGGATCTGTGGGTTGGCGGTTCCGTGTTTTGGTTGGCGTCGGTGTCTGTTTTTTGCTATTTCGTGGTGGTCGTGTTGCTGGTGTTGCCGTTGGTTTGTTGTTGGGCGGCTGTCGGGTTGTTGTCGCTTGGTGGTTGCTGTGTCGCTGCCGGGTTGCTGCTCGGTTGCTGCTGTTTCGCTGCTGGTGTGTTGGTGTGGTCTCTGTTTGGTGACTTGGGTATTGGTGTTTCCCCCGTTCCGGGGGAATGTTTGGATAGTTGCCCCCCTCTCTGTGAGGGGGGCTGGGTGTGTGCCCCCCCTTGGTGGGGGGGTTGATGGTGGGGTGGGGGGGGAATGGGCCTGGAATCAAGAATCTAGAATCAGGACAGTGTTTTCTGTTTCATGCCACCCATGTCCAGTCGGCCCAGGTGTTTGTGTGAGAATCAGAACAGCAAGTGGCACAGAATCTGGTCACCGCCCCAGCGCACGAACCCGTTGGGACGGGTTCTGATTCTTGCGGTCGTACTGATTCTGGTCAGGCACTCCCCACAGCGCAGCGGTACGGGTCTAACCATTGGGTGGGTCAATTTTTCCGCGATGGCCTTCTCAACGGCAGCACTCGAAGCCGCTCTGGAGAAGAATAACCAGTTCGACACCGAATCAGAGGTCGCGTAGCATGTCACTCCGACCGCCGTCGACTTTCAACGGGGTTCGGGACAACGCCCATGAAAGGCGCGATATGAGGTACCGGATTAAGGAGTGAAGCATGCCTGAGCAGACATGCCCGATCTGCTTCTCTCAGGCTCGATGCGAACGGCCAGCCAGCGGGGCGGATCGTGTTGACGTCGAGTGTCCCCGGTGCGGCTCCTATTTCCCGACGCGGGACGCCGAACACCTGCTCCGCCAAGAAGTGGACATCTCAAGGGACAACGACGAGCCGCGCCTGGGAGAGTCAGGCTCACGGAAAAGGGCCACCGCTTCGGCCTGGGTGCGGGCGAACCAAGAGGTAGAGTTGGACAGCAGAGACGTACCTCGGCTGGCAATGTTGAGGACACCGTCGGTGCTGGACCGCGCCGAGAGATTGTTGCTGGCACTCTCACGGGAGTCAGCTGCGATCGGTCAACAGCATGACCTGCACGACCACCGCTGGTGGGCTGAGTCGTGGTGCCTCGACTTTCGCGAGACGTGGGAGCTGGCAAAGCAGATGGCATCGCGCGGCTGGGTTGAATTCGGGTCTTTAACCCATGACAGTGTGCCGGTCCACGTCGCAGCCGACGGATGGCAACGTCTTGATGAGTTGCGGAGTCACGAGATGGAATCCCCTCAGGGGTTTGTGGCCATGTGGTTTGCCGATGAGATGAACCGAGTGTATTTCGACGCGATTGAACCGGCCATTGAGGCTGCTGGCTACAGGCCCCACCGCGTCGATCAGCGGGAATTCGAAGGTCGCATTGACGATGAAATTGTTGCCGAGATTCGGATGAGCCGGTTCCTGGTCGCCGATTTCACCGGCCATCGCGGAGGAGTCTACTTCGAAGTCGGCCTCGCCCAGGGCCTCGGGCTGCCAGTGTTTTTTACGTGCAAGAAAGACGAACTCCAACATCTCCATTTCGACGTTCGCCAATACAACACCATCGACTGGGACACGCCTGAGGAACTAAGAGATCGACTTCAGAAGCGGATCGAAGCGGTACTTGGTAGGGGTCCCTTGTCTGAAGGCATAGGTGCATAGGTGCCTTAGAACTTGGGATGTTGAAACCCGTGTTGATCATCTTCCTAAGCTAAAGTACCAGTGTGGCACCCACCATTTCTCAAAGCGGGGGTCGAACGCTATGGTCGAGAACGTCGAAGCGCAGTTTCATAAGGCGATGATCGGTGTGTTTCAACAGGCGAAAGAAGAGTGTGGATACGTCGCCACCAGATTTCTACAGCTAGTGTCCGAACAGGGCGGGCTGAGGGCAGCCAAGAACCTTCTCCACAAGGAACGTCCTTCGGACGGATTATTCGAACTCTGGAAGCGTGGGCGCCTAGACCTCTCGATGGAAGCTCTCGTCCTGCAAGAACCATGGTTCGAGCTCTTCACAGAAGAAGAACTCAAGGAGGCCCGGCGCAGATTGCAGGAACTTGGATTCGAGCTGCCTTGAGGTAGCGTAGCGGTGCCCTGGATAAGGAACGCAACCGGAAATCGGTGGCTTGGTCCCAAACACACCCTTCCAGAGAAGCTTCGCCATTATGACCTCCGACACAGCGCCGAGACCTACCTAACAAAAGGCACCGACCCAAAGGTCGATGTTGAACGGTGGGCACGAGACCCGAAATCCTTATAAACGGGGCGTCCTCTGATGGGTCAACGAGGTGGGAGCAGTATGCAGAAACGTCGTGTTCGGGACAAGAGTGCACCGGCATCCCACTTGAGTTGGCGTGATTGGTGGGCGTGTTTGTTGGTCTTCATTGGCGCGATGAGCATCGGCCTCGGCCTCTACGTGATGACCGGGTTCGCTGTCCGTCCGTTGTTCTACGGCAGCACTGCCTACGCCGTCCGCGGTATTGAGTGGGTAGTCTTTCCGCTGTTTTTCGGCCTCGGCGGTTTCTGTTGGACGTACGGCACGATCAAGTTATGGAATGCGGTGCACCGGGTCGCAGTCGTGCGAGAAGCGGAAGCGTTCTTACAGAATCGAAG
>SDBS01002978.1_pt1 | contig 16689 bp, 12 predicted proteins | sample 2277091 | NCBI WGS metagenome assembly SDBS01 (sample SAMN10404972, study PRJNA504765) | marine sediment metagenome | isolation source: marine sediment core GS10_PC15, 163 cmbsf | place: Arctic Ocean: Southern Knipovich Ridge | collected 2010 | reverse complement strand
GTCACTTCCACAGACACGGGCACGTGCTCGTGGGCGTCTTCCGAAGCCTGCTTGGCTCCCTTTGTCCTCCTGCAGCACACCATGGCCTGGTACAGCATCCAGGCCAGGACCCACTGGCCAATCATGGTCCCAATCAGGATGGCGAGGGCAACGGACCACCAGGCAATGTTCTCAAAGAACCCGGTGGCCATGGTCCTGCCGACGTGCTCGTACGCCTCGTGGATGGAGGATGGTGAAACCGGCAAAGAATGGTGGCGGACCAATTCACTCCGGAGGAACTCCCGAAACATCCTCACCACCGTCTCGTCACCCATATCTCTCTTTTTCTTAGCCTCCTGCTCTGCGGTCTCCCTGCCAATCGGGGAGCTCCATCTCTCTTTCCTTTGTGGCTCCCTTTTTGGCGTAGAAGTTTGCAGACTCGGAGGGGATTAATAGTTGACCGGTTCAGAATGTCCCGTGTCTCGTCCTTTGATCGTGTTGCTGTGCGGGTGCTACAGCAGAACCTGGGGCGCAAGAGAGAGAGGGGGCGAGACTAGAAGCATGGACGGAGGGGACACCGCTGTGACGCTGAAGATGTGGATGAACCTCAAGCAGCACATGGAGAATCGCGCAAGGACGGAGGATTTGGGACACGCGTTCACTTCCAGCTATCCAAACATAAGAATTCCGCTCAATCTGCTGTTTGACGTCTTCGAGTCAGGTCTGGAGGGAAAGCTCCCCATTGTGTGGTTGCCGTTCCTCCGGGACATGGAGAAGAGGGAGAGCGACGAATACCTGCTCTTTCTGGCACTCAGGAACAAGTACGGTAAGATGGACTCTGCTCCGGAGGTACAGGCCGTCGCTGCAATCACCGAACCACTGAAGAGGGAGGTACCATCGCATGCGTCGAGAGGAGGAAAGAGGAAGAAGAGGAAGGCAACAGCGACCAACAACAGGGAACTGGCAAAGTCCGGGAACGTGTGCACGTTCAAGTGACGCGAACTTCAGTGTGGCAAAAGGAAAGAGTAAAGATCCTTTGTACAAAAAAAAAAGGAACAAATTTAATCTCTCTCTCTCTCTCTCTCTCGATCACAGGCTGAGGGTGAGCCTCCTGATGCTTCCATCGATGTGAACCACGATGATCTGCCTGTCCCGGATGCAGACGGAGGGATAGTTGGAGCTTGCGGTGGGTGCCCTCAGCGCCTGGTGGGGCCTCTTAATTGCCTCCAGCTTGTAGGTGTGGATGTTCATAAACATGATGCCGTTGTCCTTCTTGTGCAGAACGAGGAAGTTCCCCCTCCAGGCGAATCCGGTGTTGTTCTGGATGGCCATGTGGATGCACCGCTCCACCGTCTCGTGCTCCATGAGCCTGAACATGTGGAGCCCCATGGGGCTGTGGGCGAGGATGCGCTGTCCCCTCTCGGTGATCCGGTCGATGGGGATCACCTCCCCGCACCACAAGGAGTGTCCAACCCTCTTTCGGGTCCGCATGCTGTGACGGAGAATCGACCCATCCGCACACCCCAGGAGGATCGTGTCTGGCTGGGAGGTTGATATCATGGCCGTGGTGATGGTGATGTCACAGGCGAGGACGGTCATCCTGAACTTCTTGCGCTTGCCTTCGTCGTAGGGAGCCCTCTTCACGCAGTAGACCAAGGGAACCCCGCATTTCCTGTGGCACCCAAAGAGAACAATATAGTCGTCGTTCATGTCACACTCCAGAATCTTGAAGTCCGTCTCCTTGATCTCCACATCGACGTTCTTCTTCTTGCTGCCTCCGTTCCCCTTTGCGTGGTTGGCCCCCTCGGCATGGCTGTTCTCCCTCGGGATGAACCAGTACTCCTCGCCGGTATCCTTGCACGACGGGAGCTGTATCACTCTCACCCTCTCCTGGTCCGCCACCACCATCTGCTTCCCGTGCATGTTGAGAGCAAAGGGGATGACTACCCTGCACTTGGTCCTTCTCCATGCCAGCTTGGAGGTCCTCACGCCATCCCCGGCTCCCAGGCCCATCAGGTAAATCTCTGCAGGGATGCGCATCGAGGTGATGTTCTTGAATCTCTCCGAGGCCACGTCCTCGGTGGTGTACTCCTCGTTCGCGATGATGCCCTCTTCACACACCGTGTCGAGAAGCATCGTCTCTCCGTCAAAGTCCCTCCCCCAGGACTGCACCCGGTGCGTCATGGTGTGCGCCTTCTTCTTCTTCTTCTTCTTCTTCTTCTTCTTTTTCTTTTTCTTCTTGATGGAATCGTCCTCCCCCTCCTCCTTCTTCTTTGGGTTCTCCATCTCCGCCCTGAGGTTGTCGAGCTCCTTGACCAGTCCCAGTGCGTCCCCGGTGAGGCTGTCGCTGTCCTCTACCTGCACCTCGTCCCTGCGCTTGCCCGCTAACCCGAGCCACTCCTCGATCCTGGCCTGCTTCTCCTGGTTCTTGGACTGCATGGCGTTCTGCAAGAGGACGCCCAGCATGCGCTCCACGTCCGCCACCTCCTCCACGGTCTTGGCGTCGGCGGTATGCTTCTCCACGCGCTTCCTCAGCGTCTCCATCTCCGCGGAGGAGTGCTCCTCTAGGATCCTCTTGTACTTTTCCTCCGTGGTGTCGGTGGCCCTCACCAGCGTGGCAATGGCAAACTCCTGGCCCACGTGCCTAACGTTGAAGTGATCGATGGAGGCCCCCGTCATGGCGTCTGCCTCACCGAACACGGGAGCATTTCCAACGTCCTCGCTCAACCCCACGCCCGCGAACCACGATCTCTCCAATACCTGCCTCTCGTTGAAGAACTTCAGGGCGTTCTCAGGGGTGACCTCGTCCGCCAGGTCGTCCCACGAGTCCCGCACCACCTGCACCCACGCCTCTCCGTCACTTGGATCCGGCGCCTCTTCTAGGCTTAAAGCGGCGCTCGAACTCGGCTGAGTGAGATCCTGGAGTTTCATCCCGCACCCGTGCTGTTGCCTCCCTGGCTCGCTTCCAGGAGTCGCTGACCTTTCCGACCAGGCTGTCCCATATTCTTTTCCATCGAACCTTGGCATCTTTAAATTGCTTCCGCTGTTCTGGTGTTCCCCTGCCTTCCACAAAGGAGGAGAGGAAGCCGCTGATGCTCCAGTCGCCTTCTCCTGAGGAATCTCCCACTTTAGCACGTCCCCGACCTCGATCACTTCCGTACCCCTGTTGAGACTTTGTCCTTCTCCCTTCACGGTCCTCGTTAATCCCTCCCCGGTCCTCGTCCACTCCTCCTCCACGATCCTCGTCCACTCCTCCTCCGTTCCACCCAGCTCCGGATCCCAGATGATCTTCCCGTCCACCACCCTGTGGTGGGGACCCTCCTCCGCCAGCCTTCCCTGCGTGAGGTTTTCCTCTCCCTCGCTCTCCATCTTGTGCCTCGCGCTCCCACGGATAGGTGATCTTTTCTCTCCGTGATAGGATACTGTCCCCGGATACGAGGGCGAACGTAACAACCAGGGCGGCCAAGCAGCCGACTGCGACGTAGACCACGAACCCGCGGCCACCGATCAGCCTCTGCAGGAACGACCTCCTGGACAACCTGTGCGCCTTTGCAAGAGCTCGCTTCCTCTCTAGCTTTCCGTCCTTCTCGATGCTTTTCTCCTGTGCGCGATCCCGTGCCTTGCGTTTCTTCCTCTCGCCGGCCGATCTGTTGAATTGTACCCTGCCTCCGCTCATCCGCTCCACCTTTCGAGGCAATGGAGAAATGGCCGGGAATTAATATTATACGTACCCTCGGCATCCAGATTTCGCATAAGAGAGAGATGTGAACACTTCTCTCTCTCTCTCTCTCCGAGTTGCATGTGAATTTTGTTTTCTTCTTCTACTTCTACTTCCTCCTCTACGCATCGATCGAGCAGACGACAAGAAGGGGCCTCTGTGTGTGTGTGTGTGTGTGTGTGGAATAGATGGAGGATCTTGGCGTTCCCAGGCTGAGGGGACCTCCAAAGGGTCAATCATCATCATCATCATCAAGGAGGAGACCAATCAGTACTGCAAAGACCATTCCCAATCCGGTTCCAGTACAGGGATGGGTGTGGACCCCCGATGCCCCTGCCGGGATCACTCCTCCTCCTCCTCCTCCTTCCTCTGGACCTGGGCCTGGGCCGGGTCAAGAATACTACCATCCGCAGCACCCGCGGTACCACGGAAACGACAGCTGGTGGTGGGGAAGCTACGGCACGTGGCTGTGCCTGGGGCTGGCATTCCTGTTTATCGTGATTGTGCTGGTGTCGTTCGGATCTCTCGGCTTCCACGGCCACACTGCCGGACATATCCACGCTCTTCCTCTGTCAGCTAAGGCTCCCCCGCGAGGGGAAGACGAGTGCACCGTTGGAGAGGTGTATGATGATAGGACCTCCATGTGCGTGCCACAGCTCCACTACCCGGAGGCGGTGGCGTACAACATCATGGACGACACCACCCTCCCCTGCACAGACTTCTACCGCCACGCGTGCGGAAAATGGAATGACGCGCACACCAACGAGGGGAGGTCCTTCACCGCGATAAGGCGCCGCAACGAGTTCGACGTGGAAGAGATCGTCAGGGACCCCACGGTGGAGGGCGTCAGCCCCTTCTTTTCTAGCTGCAGGGTCACCCTGGCGTCCACCGGAGCGGAGAGGGCCAGGCACATGAAGGATACCGCCCAGGAGCGCATCTACATGATGGAGCGCTTCAAGAGGCCCCTCGTGCACAACTCCGACCTCCCCTCCGTCTTTGCCGATATGGTAGCCCATGGGTACACGGCTCCCATCGCGCTCACCGTCGAGAAGCTCCCCAACGGCCCGGGTGTCATCCTGCAGTTTGCCTACGACGGCTTCGAGTTCATCACCGCCGAGGACGAGGCCTGGGTCCGTTCCCACTTTGAGGTTCTCGAGGGAGAGGGCAGCGAGGCCGCCGCCAGGAAGGCAAGGAACCTCGTCGCCTTCCTCGTCGAGCTCAACGCCAGCAGGCCGGACATCAGCGGCCTCGCCACCTACGACGGGTACCTGGCCTACATCACGGGCACAGACTTTGCCGAGGACGTCATGCCCTTTAGCCAGTTCAAGGCACTCTCCACCTCCTTTGACTGGGACGCCTTCCTCTCCGCCCTGTCGAGGATCGGAAAGCTAGACCATCTCACCGTGGCTCCGGAGAAGAGCGTCTGCGCGTTCAGGCGCTCCTACTTCCAGGCGTGGAACCCCTCCGCATACACCGTGCAGCAGTGGCAGCTCTTCGTCGAGTGGAGCGTCCTCTACAACACCCACGACTTCTTTCCCGACCTTCCGAACGATGTCTTTGTTGGGCCTAGGGATCCAAAGGCACGCAACAGCCTCTACCTCAGGCACAGGTGGCGCAAGAGGAGGTCCCCCAGGCCCCCTCCGCACGGAGATAGAAGGCGCGACAGCAGGGAGGCTCCCCCTCCACCCCCTCCCACACAGCCAATCGTCACCGAGAGGGACTGCGTCCATGCCACCACCTACATGATCCCGGGGCTCCTCTCCAAGGAGTTCCTCCGCAGGCACTTCCCGAACGGGGAGCAGACCAGGACCAGGGTGGGAGAGGTGGTGGAGCGGATAAGGACTAGGTTCGCCGCCCTTATCCAAGCCACACCCTGGATGGACGACACCACCAAGGAGCGCCAGGTCACAAAGATATCCTCCATCGTCTCCAGGATCGTCCACCCCAACGAGTGGGAGGCAGAGGGATTCGGAACCCAGATGGACCCCGAGCGCTACCTCCGAAATCTCAACATTGTTCGCAAGGAGAGGGTCAAGCGGAACCTGGACCTTTGGGCCGAGAGCAACTCCGGATCCAACTGCGACGCGGCGTGCAGGGACAGGATAGCCGCGTTCGAGGCACCCCTGTCCCGCGTCAATGCCTGGTACAATCCACTCTTCAACACAATCACCATCCCCGCCGGCATCCTGCGGTTCCCCTTCTACAACCAGCACTACGACTCCGTCTCCCTTTACGCCACCATCGGCATGGTCGTCGCCCACGAGCTCAGCCACGGAGAGGACCCAGTGGGATCCCGGTTCGACTGGCAAGGGTCCATCGCCGACACATGGAGCGCGGAGGCCAGGCAGCGGTACAGGCAGAGGGCCCAGTGCATCGTCAACGAGTACGGAAGCCCCGCAGAGTGCGTGAACGCGGAGTACGGCACCCAGACCCTCTGCGAGGACGTTGCCGACATCAACGGCATCAGGCTCGCCTATGAGGCGCTCTTCCTGGGAGATCCTGACGCACCCAGGGATGCCGGAGCCCTCAAGCGCTTCTTCTACGCGTTTGCCCAGATGTGGTGCGAGAGCTACGACCAGGAAGCAACGTGCAGGAGGGTCAGTGAGGACGTTCACGCAATCGCGCGCTTCCGCGTCCAGAAGACCCTCATGCACCTCCCCTACTTTGCCACCGCCTTTGGATGCTCCGCCACCTCCCTTATGGTAAAGACAGACGCCGAGCGCTGCGTCATCTACGGTCCAGAGGCCACCCCCATCATCACTATCGAAGCTGTTGTACCCATCGAGAAAAAAAAGAAGAAAAGGACAAAGGAATAAATATTTCATTTCCTCCTCACCTCCCCCTGTACGCCCTCGTTCATTTGAACACGGTTTCCCGAAGCTGCGCACATATGAAAACAAAAACAAACCATCTGTAAACTATCCCAACCTACCATTTAACCTTGCCTTTCCTATCTCACTGCATCCAGTTCCCAAACCACACACACACACACACCCAGAGACACATGGAACCGGGTGGGTCAATGTAAAACAAAAAAAAGGAAAGCACTCTCTGTCTGGAGGAAAAGGAGGGAGGTGGGAATGCTCAAGCGTCGCCAACCCAATGGACATCCATCGTCGTCGGCTCACACCGTCATCAAAATGACGCCGACCCCCCTGCTCACCATCGGACACAGGGAGGACAGGGAAGAGTACCTTCCCGCGCTGCTCCCCTTTACCCAGTGCGTCGTATGGACCTCGGTCGCCCTCGTCCTGGCCGCCCTCTTTGCCGGAGCCGTGCTGGGAACCCTTGCATGGAGGAGGACCTTTATCCTCGCGGAAAAGGACATGCGGTTGATGGACAAGGATATGCTCCTCATGGACCAAGACTCCCTGGTGGGGGACCAGATTGCCAACCTAACGGCCAAGGATATGCTCCTCATGGATCAGATAGCAGCGCTCCAGCTAAAGGACATGATCATCATGAACCAGACCCAGGCCCTGATGGATTTTGACATCGAGACCGCCCTGGAGCTGATGATCAAGATGCAGAATATCTCCGACCTGGCGGACGACATCTTTGACCTCCAGCAGAAGGACATGCTCCTGATGATGCAGATTGCCGCGCTCGAGGCAAAGGATATGCTCCTCATGATGCAGATCGCCGAGCTCCAGCTGAACATCACCACCCTGTCGAGCCTCATCTCCATGCTCCAGAGCGACCTCCTAATACTCGACGCGGCCGCCATCAAGACCATCAACAACGGGGCCGTCCTTCCCATCGGCGGGGACGTGGACATACTGGGAGGAACGGCCATAAGTGTTGTCAACGGAGCCGGCAGCGTGACCATAAACAACCTCGGCGTTACCTCCCTCAACACCCTCACGGGGCCCCTCACGATATCGGCGGCGGCACCGCCCGCCGTGGGCACCACCACCGGACTCCGCTATACCAGCGTGGCATTCGCAGTCACAGTGGAAAACACCGGGATGGTCACCATCAACAGCGTCGTCGCCGCCTTTGGAAACTTTAATATCCTGGCCGGAACCGCCATCGGCGTCACCACAGGGATAGCCTCCGCCACCATCAACAACCTCGGCGTGACCAGCATCACTGCAGGAACCGCCATCAGCGTCACTCCCGGACCAACTGGCGCCGTCACCGTCTCCAACACCGGTGTCACCAGCGCCATAGGTGGCACGGGGATCAGCATCAGCGGTGGACCCACCGGTATGATTACCATATCCAGCACCGTCAACACCGGGATCACCACGATCGTTCCCGAGGGATCCGCTGGCCAGACCGGTCCCACGATCACCTTCAAGGATATTGGCGGGATCTCGTGGGATTCTGTCGTAGCCAACGAGATCAGGGCCATCTGGAATGGCGTCACAATCAAGGACGAGGGCGGCGTCATCCTTGGGAACCCGTTTCCGCTTATTAACTTTGTGGGTAACGGTGTGTCCGCCCTCGACGGGGGCGGTGGCTGCGTCACCGTTACCATTCCAGGTGGAGCTGGCGGTGGAGCGGTGGATACGGTAACTGGCGCAGGAGGTGGAACGGGCGTCAAGAACGTTGGTCTGTCAACTGCCGCTGATATTGTGCTGAATGATTTCTCTGGAGCCAGGGGGATCTCTGCTGTCAATCCATCAGGAACCACATTTGGAGCCGCCCTCAAAGGATTTGATCGCGTTGGGCAATTTGGCTTGTTTGGTGTGGGTAACCTAGTGGATTTGACAACCAATGCATTTATAACATCAGGCGTTTCCAATCCTGGTCCCGGTACAACAGCGTTAGGATGGTCCATACCGCATGCTGGAACATTTGCCATTACCGTTCGGATAGGTATCATGTTTTCTACCGGGGTGATTGAACGGATAATGACCCTTGGATATTGCTGGTCCGCTGTACCACCCGCCTGCTCGAGTGGCTTTATTTTTATTCAAACTGACATGTGGGCACATCTAGCCGCCGGCGTTACCGGTCTCCTCGATTACAGTATCTCTGGAACCTTTTTCCTTGAAGGAGGTGTGGATGCACCCGTTGGCCAAACCCTTATCCCCCTGTTCTTTCAGGATGATTTGAACGGCGCGATAGGCTTGGGATTTGCTTCTCTCATTTCAGAAGTATCCATAATGATACTACATGAACCATGATGATTTTAAAAAAAATAAAGAATGTCATGTACATCATTTATGCTGCAGGCGTCCATCCATGTTCTTGACACATCCAACAAAACATACCACTCCAAGCATCTGAAGGCAAACACGGCGATCCCATCCTCCCTGTCATATTACCCAAATCCACCGCATCCAACACGCCATCCATGTTGAAATCACAATGTTCCAACCATAGGGCACCAGTCATCCCCGCCGTGACTTCTGTGTGGTTTGTCACCAACGCCAATCCAGTGTCGATTTCCGCCTCTGTGAGCGCTCCATCGTGGTTGCCATCCATAAAGTAGTCTAGACAGCTCAGGATGTCAGCATCCCCGTTGGGGCAAAATATCATACCAAGGCTCGCATACGTGCAATACCCAAAACATAGCAAGAGTACAGACAGTAACAGAAGCTTCATGCCTCTTTTCCATATCATACCTCATACTTATAAGGTTTCTTCTCTTTTTGCGGAATATAACTCCAAACATATTTTGAAGAGAGGGGTGGTGATGGATTATGGGGCGTGGTTTGATCGATACAGCAACTGATATGACGAGGAGGAGGAGGAGGACGGATGCACTACAGCCCTAAGAGGTCCCGTTGGATTCGTGGATCCACGTCATCCCATGTCTGGGAACCGCTGTTTGTCCAATTTTTTTTCTCTTCCCCCCCAACTCATAATGAGCAAGAGCATGTTATCTGTGGAAACGAGGCTGATGGATCAGATCTTTCGTGGATCTGGGGACGTGGATATTAAGTTAAAAGGTATCTACGGGGAAGTCCTGACATTTGAGTTGCTCAAGGATGAGCGAGCGAGGGCAGCGAAACGTCCCACAAGCAAGCGGCGCGTAAAGATCATGTGCACGTGTGCTACTCCCACCACTGGGGGTCGGTCGATGGCAGAGGTAATGCTCCTTGATCTGCACGACATCTACGAGAAGGAGATCAGCGAGGTCCTGCGCACATGGACCGGTGAGCTGGAGGAATCCATCGACTGGAAGGATTGTAGCAGCACATTGGTGATGCATGCGGATAAGAAGACGGAGGAAGCATGGTTAAAGTGGTGGAAGAGAGTGATACGGTGGCTGGACATGGCAGAGGTAGCATAAAGAATACATGTTTTTTGCTTTTTCATTTCTTTAGCATTGCGCATCGTCCACGAAGGAAGCCCCGAATGAGAGTGTGAGCGGTGGGGTGCCTCCCATATAGGGTATGCGTGGTCCGAGCGTGACGGGGTTGGTCGGGGTGACGTTGAAGAAGGAGGCTGCGGAGGCCCACAGGACGTTGTCGCACGTCGCCAGTCCAAAGGTCTGGAGCGGAAGGGCTCCACCAAATGCAACGGCTGTGCTGTTCCCCAGAAAGAGCTTCCCATCGTGGTTCTCGTCCATAAAGTAGTCCAGGCAGTCAAAGATGTCTGACTCGCCATTGGGACAGAATATCAGCAGGTTACAATATGCAGACACCACCAGCAGAGCCAGTAATACAAGCACAAGCTTCATTGACGTGCTTCCTCTTATGCGACGGACAAATGCCATAAATATCGAGATTCCTTTCTTTTTCCCCATTATGAAATGTGAGAAGGGGTCTCATCATGGAGTACAATAAAACGGCCGAGGTGGATAAAGGAAGCGTAGAGGAATTACCCCCATGGGGACCCGGCGCTGCTGATCCGGATTGGAACATGTCCTTGCTCAATCATCTGGCGCAGATTGTAGCCATGACAAGGATGCTCGATGTACCCAAGTTCCACACCCCCAAGCAGGCGTCGGTGTGGTTCTGGGACCACTGCTATTTTCCGCTGCCAATGCCGAGTGAACGAATCAGGGAGAAGGAGGCAGCGCCCTACAAGGAGCTTTCGCGGAAGATCCTGGACATCTTGGCAAAGCTCCCGGGCAAGAAGGCTCATGTTCCTCCCCTCCCCCGCAGGGCTCCCGTGGATTTCGTGGTGGTCACAAGCGGTGATGCATTCACCATGGCGCAGAACTATTATACATATCGATGCCTCTTTGGATACTTGGTGCACAGCAACGGATACTGTATCACCCCCTGCCCGGATCTGGACGCCTCCCACGCTGCCATCTTTCTGCTCTCTAATGCGTGTCATTCATCTTTCACCGAGGAGCAATTGCGTGCTGTCTCTCTGATATCTCGCTATTCCCACGGATGTGACCTCACGACAGGGTTCGCCTGCCACGCCGTCCACTACAACGGGAATATCCATCCGAAGAAGCTTTACGACGCTGCGCCTGAGACCGGAGCCTGTAATCTTGTAAAATGGTTGGCCCGAGCCAACTGTCTGGGCCCCCTCTTGACCGGGATCATCATCTCCGCGCAGCCAGATCAATACCACGATGTGTACACCGCCGTGTTAAAGGATACTGGCCTCATCGTGCACCAGGCATACATCCCCCACCCGGAGGAAGCGCAGGCCAGGGGCAAGTACTTTGACCAGAAGCCAGAGGTGATCGCCCTCTTTGCGCTGCTGGATCTCTCCAAGGTCCTCTACTCTCAGTTTGAGGGGAAGGAGGACATCCACTCGATGGACAATCCACTGCCACTGGAGCATGTTGATTGAACGAATGAAAATGTTTTTCTTAAAGCGTACTCCTTCCTCGACTCGATTTGAAGAGCACTTCGCTCAACCACAATCATTGCAGCAAGGTGCAATGGAGACATCCGTGGGACAACTCAACCGCTTCATGCAGCAGCGCGTCGCCGGGGCCAACCCCCCGTTCTACGGGTTCAAGGAGATCCCGGGGAGACCCGCCCACGATCGGCGCTTCACCGCGACGTGCACCATCTTTGTCGGAACCCTGTCGAGCCAGACGGTCCAGGGAAAGGAGTGCGTGTCAAAGAAGGCCGCCAAGGAGAGCGCCGCAGTGGCAATGCTCATGCAGATGGACACCGAGGACTTTGACGAGAAGATCCCGAGGCCGGAGAGAATCACCAAGTTCATGGCCGTGGTCAAGAACAGGACGGGGAAGAGCCAGAACGGTTCCATGACAAAATTTCTTGAGGCCATGGAATCCTCCGGTTACGATGTGCTATTCAAAGCCGAAGTTCATACTGCCGAGGGGGAGAATGCGATGTTGCAGTTCTTGACCGTCATCAAGCACAGGAAGTACTCCAGATCCAACTTATTGTTTGAAAAAACTGTACAGGAAGCAGGATTCGACGTGATCTTTATGTGTCCCGGGTTTCAGGCTGCTCCCATCATGGCCGACATGTGTGTTCCAGAGACAAAGAGGGAGTGAGAGAGAGAGAGAGAGTAAAAAAATCGGATAATGTTTACAAAGGATTCAGTGTTTTTTTTATTGCTTTTCTTCCCTTTCTTTCATCTATGGGTACACCTCAAACGCGGTCGTGCCAATCATCCTGCGTTCGATCCACACTCCCTTGAAGTAATCGGTGCATTGCACGTAGACCGGTCTCTTGAGATGGGGCCCGTTACTGGCGTGCTTGAGGAAATGGGCAATCTCATGGGTGACCACAAGCATGCCGGGCCTGCCCAGAAGATCCTCTGCCTTTGCCTTTGCAATCGGTCTGAGTCCACATAGGACTATTGGACCGTGGCACAGCACCTCTGTATTCCACGTATCCGCAGGAAACACCTGAAGCTCGCGGGGACCAATGGTTTCCGGTTCCTTGGGCTTTGGCTGTCCTAGACCGAACGGTGGGTCCCTGTCGAGCCATAAGCATCCCACGCTCTTATGCACCTCTAGCAGCTGCCAGCACTGTCCCCAGGAGTTGATTTGGTCAGGGTCGTCCTTCTGTAGGACCGATCCTCGACCGAAGATCCGAATGGGGAATGGGGTGGCATTCACAATGGGTGTCTGTGGCCCCTTCCGGCTCTCCGCGGAGGGCTTCAGGGTCTTCCACTTTGGTAGTGATATCTCGCTGCATTCCCAGTGACCCCTTTTGCACTCGCAATGGCAGTCGGTCATAGTCAACAGACTCGTCAAACACTCACTTAAAGAGAAGGTAAAAAAATGGTTACAAAAGGATCTTTTTCATTTGATTTTTTTTTTGGTAAATTCGTGTGTATGTTTTCTTTTTTTTTCCTTTCCCTCAAAATTCCCCCGCGCCGTGTGTGTGTGTGTGTGTGTGTGGCGTTCCAAGAGGGCTGCGAATTCTCTCAGCGGCGCCGTCTCCTGAAGAAGCGACGACGGCGTCCTCCGCCAACACCACCACCACCACCTCCGGTACCTGGCGGTGGTGTTGGGTGGATGGACTTGATGTTCTGGTCGATGAACCTTCCGAGCCTGCGTCCCAGGCCGATGCACTTGGCTGCAGAGGCGTAAAACCTCGCCTTTCCAGCCGGTCCGAGGGTGAGGGCCCTGATGTACTCTGAAGTGCATTTAAGGTGATCGGTCCAAGCGTTCATCATGACCCGGTGGCTGGGGTCGTTCACGCGCGCGTCCCAGAACGCCACGAGCTTGTCGCGGTTTTTCATGAGCTGCTGGTTGAGTTCGCTACCTCTGTTCTCGTTGGGGCTGCTCCCGGTCAGCATCGCCTCGATGAGGTCCTTAACGATGACGATGTGCCTCCAGAAAATCACGAGCCAAGTTCCCTTGTTGCGGCCCAGCTTCTCGACCCACGCATCCCGGTTGAACCCGAGCTGCTTGACGACTTCCCTGAATTTGAGCGTACTCGTTCGCACCGTGAGGGCAGCATCGATGGTCAGGACGACGTGGATCCCCATGAGCTGCTCAAAGTCGTCCTTTCTCCTCCTCGAGAGCGCCACCCGGGCCAATTCGTACTGTCCTCGGCCCACGCTAAGGGTGACGCCAATCTCGGAGATGTCAAAGTCCGTCGGATCGCCCGCACAGATGACTTCGCTGTCCTCAAAGTCACCGTCGTACGCGAATCCGGTGGGAACGTCGCCGTCCTCCAAGTCGTAGTCAATTTCTGCGTCGTCCCCAATGGATGAGAACAGTCCGAAGGGGCCGTAGCCACCACGGTAGCCACCGTATCCACCGCGGTACGGGTAGCCTGGAGAGAGAAAGAGCCACCAGGGAAAGAATCGCCTTCCCCTCCAGTATCCCCTGACCCCTCCCCTGAATCCCCGTCTGTATCCCCTTCCGGGCGGGATGAGACGTCCCCTTCCCCCGAAGCGCCGTCCTCCTCTTCTTCGTATGAATCCACCGCGCCCTCTGCCTCCTCGTCCTCCTCTTCCTCCCCTGAATCCACCGCGTCCTCTGCCTCCTCTCCTGCCTCCCCTCGGTCCGATCTTTGCGAGGTCGGTCGGCTTCGTCTCCCCCGACTCGAAGAGCTCTCCGCCTCTGGGAGTCCTCTGGACCGAAGGGCTCTTTGAGGGAGAGCCCTCCGGATTCGCCCCCTCCTCGTGAAAGTCCTCAGGATCGGTGAAGCGGAGGCGGTGGCGATAGGTGATGGATGACTCCGCAGGTGCCTCGGGTAAGTTGAGCTCGTCCGCAAACTCCTCCCAGGTGGCTCCCCTGTTGATGGCCTTGCACTCTGCGCTGTGTCCATCCTTCCAGTCCTCCGCCATGCACTGCCTGCTGCAGTACTTGAGGAGGTGGCATCCGGCGCACTGTCCCGCCCCCTCCTTGTCGGAGAGGCTGTCGTAGCAGCGGTCGCATGAGTCTGGCGTGATCTCCTCGAACGCCTTGATTGCGTCCGAAATCTTGGGGTACTGGTCGATGTTGTCGAGGAAGTCGTGGCTGCCGCAGCCATCTCCCATGTCGATGGCGTCATCGGAGGTGATGCCGTGCGCGTTGTGCATGAATCTCTCTCCGATATCGTCCGAGACGTCGGCATCCTTCATGCCCTTCTCGATCTGCTGGATGGCGGTCGCAGAGAGGGCGCCGAGGGACATCCTGGTCCTTGCCACGCTTTGTGCGATTGCGCTGAGCAGCTTCACGCTCGTCTCGTCGTTGCTCAGGCGGGCCCTGGCTAGGTTGGTCAGTAGGAACCGATCCACGGCCAGCTCCCTCTCCTTTCTCGCAATGTGGTTGTTGCGAAGCTGCAGGTTGGAGGTGATGAGAAAACTGTTTGGATCCATGTCCCTGGACTCGTCCTCTTCTCCTCCGTCGTAGTAATCATCCTCCCCGTCATAGTTATCGGCCCCTCCGGTGCCGTCTATCGCCCAGTCGGTGCTCCTATCTTCCATGCCACCGTGGACTTGGCTGATCAGAGTAGTCTCCATGTCCTCCAGCTGCTTCATCATGCGCTTCTTCGCTGCGGCATCAAAGTCCTTGGACTCCCTGAGCACCTCCATCACCGTCTCGATGTCTCCAAGCTCCCTCTGCGGAGGGTACGGCATCCTCCCTCGTCCTCTCCTCGTGTTCTCCTCCATATCTTTTGCGGTAAAAATATCGAAAAAGGGAAGTGTGTGTACGTGCTTTGATCACCTCAGCGCACCACCCATCAGTCATAGTGCAGGGGATGCGTTTCGACGGGGCTTGTTTTCCCATGAAGCACAGAACAGGTTTCTTTTTTTTTTGTTCGCTTATTTTTTTACTCTTGCTCTTATCTTACAGTGCTGACCCTTCATCTGCGCCAACTCCGTGTCCCTGAGGGATTGGATCCATAGGTTGCTTGAACTGGTTCCACAGCATCAGGGGATGGTACTGGACATGATCCAGTTGAGTGAATAAGATGGGTGGGTGATCCTGAGACCAGAACCCATCGCAGTACTCGTTCGCTCCACCCGCAGTCCCGGGTGGAGCGTATCCGGCAAAGCTCGGGTCGTAGTATCTGCATGCCACCTGGCGCTCCGCCTCCATCCTAGCCTGATCGACGCTGCCATCCTCGTACGGGACCATCCTCAGCTGACCTTGGGCCACCTCTCCGGTGGGCACGAACGCCGTTGCCCTCTCCGCGGCCTCCTTCATCGTCATTGTCCCCGTTGCTCGCTCACTGTCGTTGTTGTTGTTATCATCATCATCATCCATGCCGTCTGTATCACTGAGCTCCGTGCGTGTGTGCAACCACAACCTGGTGTGTGCGTGGAACGAGGATGTCAAATCAAGCGAACATAGCGATTGGACAGCATCTACCTCTTCTTTGGTTGGATGGTCAGCTCTACCCGAGGTCTTGGGTAGAGCTCGAAATCCAGGTCAACAATCAAACATGGTCAGCTCTACCCGGGGTCATGGGTAGAGCTGCCGCGCTTTTTTTTTTTGGTATCGGCACTACCCGACCCCTCGGGTAGTGCTGATGTCAGATTTTTTTTCCAGAAAAAAAATAATTATGTCGGGGTCAGCACTACCCGAGGTCTCGGGTAGTGCTGACCCCAAAAAGTTGGGGCACAAATGGGGCGATTCCGGGATGGTGGGCTCATTTTTCCTGTGGTAAGGTTTTTTGATGACATTGACCTCAGCAAAATTGTCGCCCCGGATCGCGGCACGTCGCGGATTTTTCCAAAAAAACTTCCACTTCGGGTGTCTATCGACCGGATTCCGCGAACTGAGCACTTTTGTCAAAAATTCAAAACATTGACCCCGGGGCAGCCCGGGGTCAATGTTGCCGGGGTCAATGTTTTGAAAAATCACTTTGCGGCTCAAACGACCGGAACCGCGAAACTGAGTCGATAGACACCCGGAGTGGAAGTTTTTTTTGAAAATCCGCGACGTGCCGGAGGTATGTATGGTAAATTTGCCGAGGTCAATGTCACCAAAAAACCTTACCGGAGGGAAAATGAGCCCACCATCCCGGAATCGCCCCATTTGTGCCCCAACTTTTTGGGGTCAGCACTACCGAGAAATCGGGTAAAATCTGACCTAAATTTCTGCAATTTGGGGTCAGTTTTACCCGATTTCTCGGTAGAATTGACCTGAATTTCAGAAATTTAGGTCAGATTACTGAAGTTCTAAAATCAGTCTTTACCCGATT